>Ga0256406_1002253_pt1 | contig 27939 bp, 23 predicted proteins | sample RumenRJG_03DNA_FD_185986 | JGI IMG/M metagenome (GOLD analysis project Ga0256406, IMG submission 185986) | Bovine rumen microbial communities from Lethbridge, Alberta, Canada - RJG_03 | ecosystem: Host-associated > Mammals > Digestive system > Stomach > Rumen | place: Canada: Alberta | collected... | reverse complement strand
AACGGTAGAGCGCCTACAAGGGAAATTGTAAAGGCGATTGCGAAGGAGCCTTTGGGTTATCACCCCGGAGAGCATTGGGGCTACAGCCTTGCACATGACGTTATAGGCGGTTTGATTGAGGTGATTTCGGGCAAACGCTTCGGAGAATATATGAGGGAAAATATTTTTGAGCCGCTTGAAATGAATGATACAGGTTTTGAAAGAAATGATGAAATCTATTCAAGAATGGCGGCACAGTATCAGTTTGACTATGACAGAGAATATGCAGATGAAATAGAAAAAACCTGCGGCTATCAGTTGGGCAGTGAGTATGAAAGCGGCGGTGCGGGAGTCATTTCCTCCGTTGAAGATTACGGAAAATTTGTTAATGCAATGTCATGCGGCGGAATCGGTGCAAACGGAAACAGAATAATAAAAGGCTGCACCGTAAACATGATGAGAATGAATTGTCTTGATGAACAAAGACTAAAGGATTTTAATTGGCAGCAGATGAACTGCTATGGCTATGGCTACGGTGTGAGAACTATGATAAAGCCTGAAGCAGGCTCCTTGGGAAGTATAGGTGAATTTGGCTGGGGCGGTGCCGCCGGTACATATGTTTTGATTGACCCCGACAGACAAATAGGCGTGTTTTATGCTCAGCATATGCTCAATAACCTTGAGCCGTACGTCCACCCGAGAATTAGAAATCTCGTTTATGCCGCACTTGATGATTAAAATTTGCGGAAAAAAGCATATATGAAAATATACGGCAGCCCATAATCGGGCTGTCTTTTTTCAAATCAAATATTTATAAATATTTACAATTATACAATTGCAAAAAAATATAAAATGTTGTATAATTATATAAACAAAAGAATAGGTAATTGTAAAATGTAAATTTTACAATTACCCTCCATTCTTATGGGGGGTATCGGGGGTGCCAACCCCTGATTTGTAATCAAAAATGACGACAAGTGCGTCATTTTTGGCAGAAATAAAAAGTTTCAACCTATAAAATATACCAAATGGATGGAACTTTTTATTTACACCTTTGATGATTTAATTGTAAAACGATAGTTTTACAATTACCTATAAACAAAAGAAAAAATGGAGGGAATGTTTGAAAGATGAGTCTTGCGAAAATTAAATCGGCAGGTCTTAACGGAATTGACGGATATGTGGTTGATGTGCAGACGGATATTAATAACGGTCTGCCGGCATTTGAAATTGTGGGGCTGCCGGATGCCTCCGTGAAGGAGGCAAAGGAAAGAACAAGGTCTGCCATACGCAACGTGGGAGCGTCTTCGCCGGCAAAAAGAATAATTATTAATCTTGCTCCTGCGGCATACAAAAAGGAAGGCTCTGTATATGACCTTCCCATGGCTGTTTCAATTCTGTGTGCTACGAAGCAGATATATATTGACAATCCCGATGAGTATGCCTTTATAGGCGAGCTTTCTCTTGACGGCAGTGTAAATCCTGTTACGGGTGTGCTTCCTATGGTAATATCCCTGTATAAGAATGGTATAAAAAAGATTTTTGTGCCTGCGGAAAATGCGTCGGAAGCGGCGGTTATTGACGGCTGTACCGTTTATCCCACAAAAAGTCTTGATGACGTTATAAAGCATTTCACCGGTGCTGAGCAGATTAAGCCACATAGGGTCAATATTTCGGATATACTTTCAGCATCAAGAAGCCATCTGCTGGATTTCTGCGATGTTAAGGGACAGGAAAGTGTTAAGCGTGCCATAGAGGTTGCGGCTGCCGGGAATCATAATATTCTGTTGATTGGTTCTCCGGGAACGGGAAAAACAATGCTTGCTCAGAGAATAGGAACCATTCTTCCCGATATGACCTTTGATGAGGCACTTGAGGTAACAAAAATACATTCAATTGCAGGTGCTCTGCCTGCCGGAATGCCGTTAATAACCACAAGGCCTTTCAGAAATCCGCACCATACCATTTCGGCAATCGGGCTGTCGGGCGGCGGCTCTGTGCCTAAGCCGGGAGAGCTTTCGCTTTCACATAACGGTGTGCTTTTCCTTGACGAGCTGCCCGAGTTCAGACGTGATGTTCTTGAGGTTATGAGGCAGCCTCTTGAGGATGGAACAGTTACTATTTCAAGGGTTAACGCTACTCTGTCCTATCCCTGCAATATGATGCTTGTTGCGTCAATGAATCCTTGTAAATGCGGATATTTCGGCGACGCACACAGAAATTGTACCTGCACAGAGCGGGATATTCACAAATACAGAAGTCGTATTTCCGGCCCTCTGCTTGACAGAATAGATATTCAGGTTGAGGTTGAAAATGTCAATTATGAGGACTTAAGCTCCGAAACAAAGGGCGAAAAAAGCGCAGATATCAAGAAAAGAGTAGACAGGGCAAGAAAAATACAGCTTGAAAGGTATAAGGACTACAGCATATATTCAAATTCACAGCTTGATGCCGGTCTTATACAGGAATTTTGCCGCCTTGGAGAAAAGGAAAATAAAATTCTTAAGTCGGCATTTGATAATCTCGGCTTAAGCGCAAGAGCACATTCAAGAATTTTAAAGGTTGCAAGGACAATTGCCGACCTTGACGAAAGTGAAAATATCACAGCCACGCATCTTGCCGAGGCGATACAATACAGAAGTCTTGACAGAAAATTTTTTAAGAATGTATAGTGCAGTGGTATAAAAAGGAGAGAAAGGTTTGAATATAGTCGTCATTTCGCCATTTTGCCGGCTGTAGGGCGGGAATTCTGACGATTTTCTTTCAAGCTTGGTTTTTGCGAAAGGAGTTAATGGTCATAAGATGAAAAGAAGCGTACTGATAGTTGAAGATGAGGATTTAATGAGGGAGGTACTGAGGGATTATTTCAGTGATGCCGATTATGAGGTGAGCGAAGCAAGGGACGGGCTTAAGGCAATTGAGCTTGCCGAGGAATATGACTATGATATTATTCTTCTTGATATAATGCTTCCCGAACTTGACGGCTTTTCGGTATGCAGGCGAATCAGAAAGACAAAGGACACGCCCATTATTATCATTACCGCAAGAAGTGATGAGGACGATAAGCTTATCGGCTATGAGCTGGGTGCTGATGATTACATAACAAAGCCCTTCAGCCCGAAGGTGCTGCTTGCAAAGGCAAATGCTCTGATAAAAAGAACGAGAGGAAATATCCGCGGAAGCGACAACGAGATATCGGCGGCAGGAATAGTAATAAATCAGGATTCGCATACCGTTTCAATCGGCGATGAATATATTGATTTGACCCCGAAGGAATATGAGCTGCTCATTTATCTTATGATAAATAAAGGAAAGGTGCTTTCAAGAGATACACTCCTTTCTAAGGTGTGGGGCTATGATTATTTCGGCGATTTGAGAACGGTTGATACCCATATCAAAAAGCTCCGTGCAAAGCTTGGTTCAAAAGCGGAGCACATAAAAACGCTCATAAAAGCAGGATATAAGTTTGAATAAAATCGCCCATCTCACCGCTTTTTGCTCGGGGCGGTACACTTGTACAGCACCGCTCGCTGCAAAGCGGCAGCCTGAACGATTTTCTTTCAAACTTAAGTTTTGTGAAAATGATTAATGGTCATAAATTTGATGAAAAGCTGTCGGAGGAATAGACTGTATTATGAAAGAGCTATGGAGAAATCTGTCAATAGTAAAAAAGACATTTGCGATATTTGCCTTGGTTTTTGTTGTTTTTCTTGCAATATGGATGATAGGTCAGCTTGTATTTTTCGGAAAGTATTATGAGGGAATAAAGGCAAAGGGGCTTTCAAGGTCGGTGGAGGCTTTTTCACAGGAATATCTTGAGCTTGACAGTATAGATAATATCAATAAAACAATTGTAAAATATGCAAATTCGGAGGATGCCTATTATGCCGTAGTAACGGAAAACGGCGAGGTGCTGTTTATGGTTACCTATGAACTGATTGTAAACCCGTCCGACGGAGGCGAGCCTATAAAATTTTCCCTTGACAGCGCCATACATGATGAAAGCTTTTTGTCTGCCGGCTTTGAAGAGGGGGAGGATATTACGGTTAATTATATTGCCCCGGGTGCAGAGGAAAGAAGGGCAAATATATATTTTCCCGATTCCATTACCTATAAGGGACAGACCTGGAAAAATGACTTAAGGCATCCCGGTATGAGATTTGACCGTCCCGATTCGTCAGGGGAGGATACCTTTGACAGACATCTTGAAACATACAGCGTTACCGGAACTATATCGTCAATCACCCTGCCTAATCAGCAAAGCTCCCGTCTGACAATTCAGCGCAATGACGTGGCGGCGGTGATGATGGACTTCAGGGAACGGCTTTATTCGGGGCTTAGCCTTGAAAAAGGAAAAAACGAAAGCTACATTTTCAATACGTCGGCAGACGGAGATGAATACAGCGTTGCGGTCAGGAAGGTGGAAAAATCCGGAAATACGGAGTATATATGCGCCATAATGCCTATGAGAAATATTTCTGAAGCAATATCCGCCGTGCGTGAGTTTTCGTTATTTCTTTTTGCGTTTATGTTTGTACTGATGTGCATTATAGCAAGAGTGTTTTCCCACGCCATAACAAAGCCGATAATTGAGATTAACAATATAACCGAAAAAATGAAGATGCTTGACTTTTCGGGAAAGTGCAGGGTAGATGCTCAGGACGAGCTGGGTATGCTTGCGGAAAACGTAAATGAAATGTCCGACAGGCTGGATTTGACTATCAGAGAGCTTGTTGAGGCAAAGGAGCAGCTTACAAAGGATATTGAGCGTGAAAGATTGCTTGAAAAGCAAAGAAAGGATTTTGTGGCAGCTGCGTCCCATGAGCTTAAAACTCCACTTGCCATTATCAGAGCATATTCCGAGGGAATTATTGACGGTGTGTTTAAAAACAAGCAGGAGCATTATCTTAAGGTTATAGTTGAGGAAACCGAAAAAATGGACAGGCTTGTGCTTGATATGATTGAAAATTCAAGGCTTGAGGTGGGTGCTATGCAGCCTGATTTAAGGGAGCATAATCTTTGTAGCTTTATTAAGAAAATTACAGAAAGGTTTATTGCACCCTGCAAGGCAAACAATATCAGCATTGTCACCAAAATCCCCGATATGCCTGTGATAAGATGCTTTGACAGCAGCCTTTTGGAGCAGGTTATGACAAATTTCATTACCAATGCTATTAAGAATACACATAACGGAGTAATTGAAATAGGCGTTAATGACAGCTGCGTCTGGGTAGAAAATGAAGGAAAAAATATTCCCGATGATGAAATAGATAAAATCTGGGACAGATTTTATAAGGTTGATAAAGCAAGAGACCGTTCCGACGGAGGAACGGGGCTTGGGCTGTCTATTGCAAAAAATATCCTTGTGCTTCATAATGCATCCTATAAGGCGGAAAATACAAAAACAGGCGTTCGCTTCAGCTTTTCGTTGAAAAATTAACAGTGTCAACTAATATTGACAATAACACTGTAATTTAAATTCGGAAAACAATGATATCTAAATTGTTCGTTTTTTCGACGAAATAAATCCTATCGGATTTGTGAAATACCCTTCGGGCGTGAAATATTGATGCTCAATGTGAAATACGCCTTGCGGCTTGTGGATTTATTTCATTTCACTTGAAACGATAGTTTCAAATTTCACAATTTACGTAGTAAATTATTTCACATCGAGCAAAGCGAGATATTTCACTTCTGGACAAGTTAGTATGCGACAGAAACGACGATTAGTTTCTGCAAGTCGATTGGTTAGCCTGCGAACAAGGGCATATCGCTTTTTTGCGATATGCCCTTGAATTTACCGTATATATTTATTTGCTTTCGCTGTTGCTTATAACATACGCACCGCACAACGGTACTAATGACTTTGTATCGGTCCAAAGGAAAAGCTTATCTCCGACCGACATATCAATATCAGAGTCCTTTGGCTTAGACACATAGTTTTCTCCCGAATCAAATGACTGTGAAACGGTAACAACATTATTCAGGGAATTGCCCTCATAATCGGCGAAAATCAGCGTATAATCGCCTGCTTTGGGGCAAAACACAACCGCAGTCCCGTCATATTCATAGTAATCATTGATTGCGAACAGGCTTTTGGTATCACTTACTATGACATCTGAAAATTCAGTAACACTAAACTGCACCCAATTACCGTTTGAAGTTTCTGAAAGGCTGAAGGCTGCTGCCTCGCCCCTTTCAACCTTCGGATCCAATTCTGAATAAAAATATTCCTTCGTTCCGTCTTGCTTAATATGAATTATCTCCTGCGGATACATACTTCCCACATAGAGAGAAATCTTCATTTGTTTGAGTCCGTCAAAGGCAGAATCATCAATGTCAACGGTTTGCTTCTGTGTATTATCCGTTATGGTCATTTTAGGCTTGAGGGAGAAGGTGATAGCGGAGACTGTTCCCTCCTTGGGATTGCCCTCTGTGTATTCCTTTACCGAAATATTTACATTCATATCAAGCTGTAGTGCATTGGCAGTATTCCAATCCTTTACATAAGCTCTGACGGTATCATTTATTGCAGCTTGAGTAAGTGCGTCAGACATACCCGAAACGTTGGACAAGCCTGCGGCCGCCTTCTGAATATCGGTGGCTGTTTCATCATCGCCTATCAGCTTTTTAAAGTCCGTTACGGAAGCGGAATCATTTATTCTATAGGGTATGCGCTGTTCCTCATTATCGGTATTGGTAACGATGCCGTTTTCGGTCATTCTGTAAAGATAGAGCTTTTTGCCCTCACTTACAGACGCACCTTTATATAGTTCTTCATAATAATTTTTTTGCATTAAGGAGAATACGCGCTGACCGTCAATATTGTAAAATCTCAGATAACCGTTGTCGGTACCTTCCCAGCTTTCATTATATACCGACTTAATTTTTACTGTTCCGTCATCATTTAAGTCTATACGGTATCCGTATTTTGCATAAGCATCAAGCATATTAAATTCTCCGAAAGAGTCGGCAAGAGAAGCGGCAGACCCGTTAACCATACCTTGCAGAGAATAGCGGATTTCTCCGTTGTCTAAATCGCAGCATTCTGCGGCAAAATCAGTTGTAAATATAAATGCACCCCGGTCATCTGCGTTTTTGTACTTAATGGTTCCGTCCTCTTGTACAGATACTGAAACGGCAGGAAGCATAGTGGAGTCCGATAAACTGCCTTTTTCACCCTTACTGTCGGCACCAATCGGAGCCATGGCATAATAGCTTTCTGCGTATTCCGCAACAAGCAGATACTTGTTTTGCATAACTATCTCGTCGGCACTTGTTACCTTGGTAAATACGGGCATATTTTTTCCGCAATAATCGCAGATATCGTTGCCGTCATTATCCTTAGCGCCGAGTGCGAGGAGAATAAGATCGTCTTTATTCCAAATTTCGGTAAGACCTTTACTGTCAGAATATATGAGACCGCACACATTATAGGTCCAATATTCCCTTACTCCGTTAATGTAGCAGGTAGGTGCTATATACTCCGAATGAATAAGTCCGTCCTTATGGTGGCACTTTTCCGAGTATGTGTTGGCCTTTATATGATTTTCGTCTATTACGTTTGATACCGAAAAATACGGTTCGCCGTCATTTACTACAAGACAAATATATTTTTGGCTGTCTGTATCGTCATACATATTATCACAACTATTTCGCCAATAGGTCGCATTTTCTTTTGTGCATACCAATTTCAGTGTTTCCGAAGTATTTTTTAAATAGCTCGGACCGAATTTGATGTATTGCTGTGTGTAGTAGTAATTGTCACTGTCCTTTATTGTTTCGCCGTACTCAATATCCGCAAAGGCTGCGGTATCGTTGCACGCCTTGAATACGTTTGCAGTTTCCATCGTGACCTCAACGGCAGACATTCCCTTTTCGTTGGGCATACCCATTGCATACATAATGTCGTTATATTTTGCCACAAAAACACTATGAGTGCCGTCACCGTAGCTGCTGCCGCTGCCGAAATAAGAGGTTACGGCTTCAGTGCCGCAGACGCTGCATATACCGTCTGCATAGCTGTGACCCGATGCCAATATGCCTACATCGTTTATGTCAATTTCGGTATTTGTTTCATTACCCTCAAATACACCTCCGCAATCGGAACATACGGTATAAGCAATATTTCCATGCTCGGTACAAGCTGCCGCCTTTTCCTTGTAAAAGATTGTATTTGTATGAGGCGCAAGCTCCAAAACAGTGTCTTCCTGCGTAATCTCGGCGGATTTATCGGCATTTAGATAACCACAACAGTTTGAACAGTAATAGTATTCAATATTTCCATGCTCCGAGCAGGTGCTGTCCTTTGCCGAAGTATGTGTAAGATAAGCCTCATCGTGAGTACAAACCTCTTTGTACAAATAAGTTTTTACGGGTATATTTTCCTCATTCAGATCACCTGTTGTCTGACCGTTAGGTAAATCAATATCGGTGTCATCTATGAATCCGCCTGAAAAATACGGCTCTGATGCATAGTGATACATTCTGATATATGCAGATTTGTAAAGGGAGCTATATTTTTTTGTTGTTTTGAAAAGTACAGTTCCATCCGGTCTGAAAATAGGCTGCCATATGCTGTAGCCATTTGAGTTTATAGCAATCGGCAGGCTTTTTGAATAAGTATGGTCAAATGTATATGCTTGTGAAACTGTACTGTAGAAAGCGTCTAAATACATAGGACCCAAGTTGCTGTTTACATACATTGAAAACAGACCATCTTTAGGGTTGCCGTCATATTTCATTATCATAAGGAAGGGGTATACACTATTGCTGTAATTCTCCGGCAATGACAGCGTATTATCATCATTCAATACAAGGGGAACGGCCGAGCGCCGCCCGGTTCTTAAAGTAATATCGTCCGTAGCCTTATCACTCAAAGCATAATATTCATAAGGATCGGTATCATAGCCGGGACGGCCGACGATTATATACTTTGCACCGCTGACAATTTCTTCGGCTGATGTGACAGGCTTGAATTTTGTTTCAAAATTAAATGCTTTTGCCGGCAAACCGGGCATAAGTGAAATAAACACAGTAAGCAGTGTTATAATACTAAGTAATTTTTTTTGTTTCATTTTTTTTGCTTCTCCTTTATTTTTTTAAAGATTTTTCGCCCGTAATCGGGCAGAATGCATTTTCCCGTACGGAATACTTTATATACCTCATATCCGTAAAAATAAAATTCCTCCCCCCCTGTATTGACTTACTGAAGATTTTGAGATATAATATAAGTCGAAACGGTATATTAAACGCTTATTTTACATTATAATTATACCAATGCCTGACTCTTTTGCCCCCATTCTTAACGTAGAAATAAGTATGGTTTTTCAATTTTTTTGAAAAAAAGGTATGGGAAAAAGTATGGGAAGGGTACAGGAAGCAAAAAATTGACAAAAACGGAGAACATATTATGAAAAAAATGATGCTTGGCAGCTTTGCCGCATTAATATTATCTATGCTGTCGGGATGCGGCTTTACCGGAGATAAAACCGCAGGAGTTTTGTTTTTATATGCGGCGGCAGCAATTTTAGCATTAATTTTATTGGTAAGCTATTGCTTATTTATCCGCAGGAAAAATATATGGTTTCTTTTGATGTATGTATCTGTTTTGGTAGTGAATATCGGTTATCTTTCGCTGTCCTTATCAGCAACCCTTGAGGAGGCGCTTCTTGCCAACAGAATAGCCTATTTAGGCTCCGTATTTTTGCCTATGTCATTCTTTTTGATTATTTCCGAGGTTTGCGGCATAAGGATAAAGAAATATACTCTTGCGGCTATGTTCGGCATAAGTGTTGCAGTATTTTTAATAGCGGCAAGCCCGGGGTATCTTGACATTTATTATAAGGACGCTGTCATAGAATGGGTAAACGGCGCAGCAAGACTTAAAAAAACCTACGGCCCTCTGCACGTTGTTTATCTTATATATTTGCTTGCATATTTTTCATCAATGATTTATGTTATTACAGCTTCGAGCATTAAAAAGAAGGATTTCTCAACCAATCATAAAAATATATTGCTGTTTATTGTTTTCTGGAATATCGCAATATGGTTTATTGAACAGTTTGTGGATTTCGGGTTTGAGCTGCTGTCTGTTTCTTATGTGGTAACAGAGGTCTTTTTACTGCTTTTATACAGTATTTTGCAGGAATACCGGGTTTTACATAACGAACAGACAGTCGCTGCCGACAAGAGCCAAGCGGAGACAATTTCCCAAGAGCCCCCCAAAAAGCCGGAGGTATCACCGGAACAGCGTGAGGCATATGAGTTTTTCAGCTCAAATTTACCTACCTTAACCTTGACCGAAAAAAGAATTTTCGACCTTTATATTAAAGGCAAAGGCTCAAAGGAGATTATGGAGGAATTAAATATAAAGGAAACCACGCTGAAATATCATAACAGAAATATTTACGGCAAATTGGGTGTAGCGTCAAGAAAGCAAATGATAGAATATGCCATAGCCACAAAATCCTACGAGAAATAAAAATAAACAAATAATTGCCTTTATGCGCCCGGCAAGAGGTTAAAATGATAAGTTTTACAAAATATCCGGCTATATTTTCAAAATTTCTTGACAAATATAGCCTTTTACATTAGAATAACATATATATTAATTAATGTTGAAAGCGAGGAATTTATATGAAAAAAATTATAACAGGTATTTTAGCTGCTGCCGCTTTTATGCTTACGTCCGTCGGGGCACTTGCTCAGGTAAATATTTACGTAAACGGAGAGCCGCTTGAGGCAGGCAGTGAGCCTGTCATTGAAAATGATTATACCCTTGTCCCTATGAGAGCGGTGTTTGAGGCTCTGGGAGCAGAGGTAAGATGGGTTGAAGCCGAAAGAACGGTTGTGGCATACAAGGGAACAAACGTTATTCAGATGACAATAGACTCCGATTCCATGTACATAAACGGTACCGAGGTTGAGCTTGACGTTCCGGCAAGAATTATTGACGACAGAACCTATGTGCCGCTGAGAGCCGTATCGGAAAATCTTAATGAACAGGTGGAATGGGACGGAGAAACGAGAACGGTGACAATTACCTCCCCCGAAACCGAGCATAATATAAGCCAAAAGAGCATAAAAGAGGAAATAAAGAACGATGACGGCACAACGCTTATCTCAATGGTATTTTATTATCCCGAAATGGAGAATCCGCAGAATGACGGCAGCATAAGTGCTTTTAACGCTGTTATGCAAAGCAGGGCGGAGGAAAGCATTAAAGCTACCGGAGATGCATACAAGGAGCTTGCCCTTGAAGCGTATAATGCCGCAGGGAATGAGGATAGTGCCTTCAGTGAGCTGTTTATCTATGGTGGGTACGATGTAACCTATAATTATTTCGGACGATTGTCTCTTGCAGAGCAGATTGTATTGTCAGATGGGGCATATACTCAGTTAGACTTTTTCGGAACCTATAACTATGATTTAAACAGCGGAAAAGAGCTTCTGATAAGCGATGTGCTGAATGTTACCGACAAGGATTTTGAGCAGATGGCAATGTACAGCTATTATTTGTATGAAAACAACATAGTTTTATATCTTGACTCCAATAATATTATATATGCAAATTACGGCTATGAGCCTTCAATGGGGCTTGCCTTTTCCGATGAAACTCAGCAATTTTTCAAGTTTAATCCTGCTTCGGGAGAGCTGCTTGAATGGAGTGAGCCTGTGAATATGTTCGAAATTAAGGAAGTTGCTCCGGAGGGAAATCCTGCTGTTGACGAGGGTGAAGCCTTAAAGTGCAGAAATGCCGAGGAGCTTACAAGCTATGCCGGCTTCAGACCTGCCCTTCTCTCAAATGAAAGCGTATATATCCCTGTAAGCTATGAGCTGATTAACGGAGTATGCACAAAGGTTACATATACCGATGAAAACGATAAAAGCGTTATTGTAAGAAAGGCAGAGGGAGATTTTGCAAATATTCCCGAAATCGGCGGCGAGCTGCTTTATGAGAAGGTTATAAACAACAGTATGGTAGAGGTATATGAAACAGAGCATTGCTGCTATGCGCTGTTTACTGTTGAAAAGGCTGATGGAAGGCTTTACAGCTGCTCTGTGGAAATGGAAAGCAAGGATTTGAATGCGCTTAGCATCGCCTGTGCCGATATTACTCAAAAGGAAGCAGTATTGAGATAATGGAGGTTTTTAAATGGAAATGATTTTACGTAATTTTGCCGCAATTACGCCGCAGCATATTATAATGTGGGCAATAGGCGGAATACTTATTTATCTTGCCATAAAGAAAGAAATGGAGCCGACGCTGCTTTTGCCGATGGGCTTTGGCGCAATTCTTGTAAACATTCCCTTTTCGGGAGCGGTGGGGGAGCATGGTGCGCTTGAAATCCTTTATAATGCCGGTATTGCAAACGAGCTGCTGCCCCTTATACTGTTTATAGGGATAGGAGCAATGATAGATTTCGGCCCCCTTTTATCGAATCCAAAGCTGATGATATTCGGTGCGGCATCACAGTTCGGTATTTTCTTTACACTGTGCATGGCTTCGATGTTCTTTGATATTAAGGATGCGGCATCAATTGCAATTATAGGTGCGGCGGACGGACCTACCTCAATATTTGTTGCAAATCAGCTTCATTCAAAATATGTGGGTGCGATAATGGTTGCGGCATACTCCTATATGGCACTTGTTCCCATAATTCAGCCGCCGGTTATAAGACTTCTTACAACCCAAAAGGAGCGCAGGATAAAAATGGAGTATACTCAGACCTCTGTTTCAAAAACAACAAGAATCCTGTTCCCGATAATAATTACGGTAATTGCAGGAATCATAGCACCCGATTCCGTTGCACTGATTGGTTTTCTTATGTTCGGAAACCTTATAAGAGAATGCGGAGTGTTGGACAGTCTTTCCGAAACGGCACAGAAGGTTCTTGCAAACCTTGTGACTATACTTTTGGGCATTACCGTAGCAAGCCAGATGCAGGCGGATAAATTTTTACAGCCGGCAACCCTTCTGATTTTGGGTCTTGGTCTGGTTGCGTTTATATTCGATACTGCCGGCGGTGTTATCTTTGCAAAGGTTATAAACCTGTTCTTAAAGAAAAAAATAAATCCGATGATAGGTGCGGCAGGCATTTCCGCATTCCCTATGTCGGGAAGAGTAATTCATAAGATGGGGCTTAAGGAGGATCCGCAGAACTTTTTGCTTATGCATTCTATCGGCGTAAATGTTTCGGGACAGATTGCGTCTGTAATTGCCGGCGGAATAATCCTGAATTTCTTCTTATAATACGAAAAGGGCTTTCAAAAGGAGGATATGCGTTATGAATTTTCAGCCGATGAATTTTATAAAAAGCCTGGGCTATATGGGTCAGGGAATGTTGAGTATTTTTGTTGTTATCGGAATTATTGTGCTGATTACAATGCTTCTTAATAAGATTACGTCCGGTAAAAAGGAAAAATAAATATGTATATAACAGTGCTTTGGCTTTTCGGCTAAGGCACTGTTTTTGCAAATTATTATTATATACTATGAAACTGTATTTATGCTGGTCTGTGAATAATTGATATGCTTTGTTTAAAATATTAACCGAAATTTGATTTCTTTTATGCAGTTAGCTTTTTTTTACAATTCTTCTTGAAATTTCATCCGATATAGTATATAATAAACTATATGCTTAAAAGCATTTGAACATAAGGAGGTTTAGTAATGAGGGATTTTAAAGAAACCTACGAAAGATGGCTTAAATCAGATGTAATAAACGATGAAACCAGGGCAGAATTGGAAAGCCTTAAGGGAAACGATAAGGAAATAGAGGAGCGGTTTTACCGCGAGCTTGAGTTTGGTACGGCAGGAATGAGAGGTATTCTCGGTGCGGGAACAAACAGAATGAACATATATAATGTAAGGCGTGCCACAACAGGTGTTGCAAAGCATATTCTTGCTCTCGGTGAGGAGGCAAAAAAGGCAGGTGTACTGATAGGCTACGATACAAGAAACTATTCACGCATTTTTGCCGAAGAAACCGCAGGAGTGCTTGCGGCACATGGTATTAAGGTGTATCTGTTCGATACGGTTCATTCCGTTCCGGAGGTATCCTTCGGTATCAGAGAGCTGGGCTGTGCTATCGGAGTTATGATTACCGCCAGCCATAATCCCAAGGAATATAACGGATATAAGGTGTACGGCTCTGACGGCGGACAGCTGCCCCCTGATGCTGCGGATATTGTTGTTGATGCAATTAATAAATGCGATGTTTTTGATGACGTTATTACCGTTCCTTATAAAGAGGCGGAAAAAAGCGGACTTCTTGAAATTGTCGGTGCTGAGCTTGACGAAAAATTCTTAAATGCAATACAAAAGCAGCAGCTCACTCCCGATGCCGTAACAAAGGTTGCGGACAGCTTCAAGCTGATATATACCCCCTTCCACGGAACCGGCAGCCGTCCCGTTCAGGCAATTTTAAAAAGAATAGGCTTTAAAAATCTGCTGGTTGTTAAGGAGCAGGATACAGAGGACGGTAATTTCCCCACAGTTAAGTCCCCTAATCCCGAGGACAAGGAGGGCTTTGCAATTGCAATTGAAATGGCAAAGAAAAACGATGTTGATATCATAATCGGTACCGACCCTGACTGTGACAGAGTGGGAATAGTTGTAAGAGATGCGCAGGGAGAGTATCAGATATTGACTGGAAATATGATAGGCTCGCTTTTATGCAATTATATACTTATGCGCAAAAAGGAGAACGGCACCCTTGCGGATAACGCTGTAGTTATCAAAACAATAGTAACAACAGAGCTGGCAGCGGCAATTGCAAAATCCTACGGTGTTGAAATAATGAACGTGTTAACCGGGTTTAAATATATCGGTGAAAAAATGACCGAGTTTGAAAAAAACGGCTCTCATTCATACGTTTTCGGCTTTGAGGAAAGCTACGGATATCTTGCCGGTACTCATGCAAGGGATAAGGACGGCGTTGTTTCCACTATGCTTATTGCAGAAATGGCAGCATATTATAAAACTAAGAATATGTCCCTTTACGAGGCATTGCAGGAGCTTTATAAAAAATACGGCTACTATTGCGAAAGAACCGTTTCGGTTGTAATGCCCGGCAAGGACGGAATGGAAAAAATGTCGGCGCTTATGAAAACACTTCGCACCTCTCCGCTAAAAAGTGTATGCGGTATGGATATTACAGCCGAGGCTGATTATAAGACGCAGATTGTAACAAGGATTGACGGAACGACGGAAAAAATTGAAGGACTTCCAAAGTCGGATGTGGTAAAATACAGCTTGTCTGACGGAAAAACCTACTTTATCGTAAGACCTTCGGGAACAGAACCGAAAATTAAGATTTATCTTGCATCAAGCGCCGATTCAATGGAGGCATCAGAGAAAATTATTGATAATGTTCTCGAGGACGTTAAGAAACAGCTTAATATTTAGTTCAGCACTTTTGAGCTGAAAAAGTACGTTATATTAGATATCGCAGACGGGGTTTCCTTTTGGTAGCAACGGTGGAAAATGTATTTTTTCAAGGAAGCACCGTCCTGCGTTGTGTCGGTAAAAGGTGGGTTTGGTCACCGTTTTTATAAAAAATTGGAAAATATCTTCTGAAATTTTTAATTTTTTTTTCTGTAGGTCTTGACATCTTATGTTTGTTGTGGTATACTATTATAGTATTTTGGTTTTGATATTTTTTATATCGCAGGGTAGAGCAGTTCGGTAGCTCGTCGGGCTCATAAAATTAAGGTTATGGGTTCACAAATACCAGAAAAATTAGATATCGCAGGGTAGAGCAGTTTGGTAGCTCGTCGGGCTCATAACCCGGAGGTCGGTGGTTCAAATCCGCCCCCTGCACCCAAAGAAATCCTTGAAACTACTGTGTTTCAAGGATTTTTTCTGTCTTAAAATCTCAAAAAATAATTGTCGTATTTTTAATGTTTTTACGACAATTATCAGTAAATCATAGTTCTTTCCTTTTTATATATTGCCATACGGATTTTCTCAAAACAATAGATTTACGACAATTTTTACGACAAATGTATAGGTATTAAATGAGCTATAGAAGTCTAAAATCGACACCTATGGACACTTATTTTTTCTTTCAAATAATCAATACGACGATTATACGACAAAAAAAGAATTGCAGTAGATTGTTCTACCACAATTCTTATTATTTATTCTATATCAAATCCTAAATGACAAAAACCTGTTCTATCAGAAATGTAATTGCTTATGTCTTCAGGGTCTTTAATACCATCCGGAATAATAATCTCTTTGGGTAATGTTTCCAAATCTTTTATATGGTCAACATCCCAGTCAATATTTATAGCTTTCATAATGAACTCCCCTTTTATTTAAGTGTCGGGTCTGTCTTTTTACACACAACCTCAACATTGCAACTGTCAGAATCGTACGTAATAACAAATTTGTAATTCTCATATTCAAATTCTTGTTCTGTGCAGCAATGCATATAATTCCTGCCAAAATCAAAAGCACAAGTGATACCATAAGTTAATGCATCAATGTCAGGAATATCATTAAAGACAAATTCCTTTATAGGTTTGGGAGTGCTAATGGGATAAGTAATATTATCCATAAGATATGTGAAAATTTCATTGTATGATTTGCCTTTACCATTTATGTAAATGCATAAATCTTTTATCACATCATCAAAGTCTCTGCAACCTGGAACAGTACAATAGTAATCACTGTAAAAATCAACTATGGTTGCTGCATTGGAAATATCTTTAGGATCCAATTTTTGAGAATGTACCATATGATATAGAATCTGAGGATACTTTGAAATTGCTACATAAAGATACTCATATAGTTTTAGCACTATTGCCCCTGGGTTGCATTCAACTGCATCTGACGGAATATCAAAAAACTCAATGAAAATTGTTGGTTTGTTTGAATTGTTTTGTGGCAGTCTATCAATAGCTTCTTTAATAATTGAAATATCTTTACGTATAACTTCATCATAAGGTACATCAATTATAATTCCATCATGCAAAAACTTTGAATGACTCTGCTTCTTAATATCTTTCTTTTTATTGTGTTTTTTACTTTTTTTCTTACTCATAGTTTATTCTCCAATCTACCTTGCAACAAGCACACCACCATAGCATGTTACAAGGATTTGTATAATATTTGATATGTAAAATGGTGGTTGACCGTTAATTATTCATAACGGACAAAGTTTAGGTTATATGACTTATTAGCCACAACAACGCACGTATACTTCAGCTGTGTTACCTTTATTATCTTCATACATACGGGCTGGTTGAAAATCATTTACTTCCCAACTACCCTGATATTCATAAGTTGGGAATTCATCTTCAACTATGCTACATGCTTCTGCAAAGCATTTCTCAATATCATCCCATGATTGAGATTCTGGATCAAACTCATCCTCATATTTTTCGCCATCTTCATGAAATTCAATAACTACTGTGTAGGTTACATCAAGAATCCTTTCAGAAGCTTCGGCATCAAGATTTTTTGCTACCCAAAGTTTTAATTTGGATTCATCATCCAGAGGCTCTATATTACCATTTTCATAGGAAAGAAAATAATTTTCTTCCTCATCTACAAACAATGTGACAGTTTCCTTATAAAATTCATCATAACAACTACCTAATTCTTTTGATACTTCTGTATCATAAACAATACCATCAATAATTTTTTTCATAAAATTTTTCTCCAGTCTACTCTGACATGTGCGCACCACCATAGCACATCACAAGGATTTGTGTAATATTTTCACCATTTTGGCGAGTGGTATAGAATAAAACCTTACTCTTCGGTGTTGATTGTTTCAACACTTTCAGAATTGTCAGTTTTTGAAAGAATTTTATTTTGTTCTTCAAGTGCAACCGCTATTCTTTCTAATATCCTGATTGTTTTAGGTACATGCCTATCGAAAAAAAACTGAGCATACCTAGTATCATGGAATTTCATGTTTGTTGATAATTTGCTCTTAATGCTTGAAAGGTCATTGCAAATCATAGAAAGCACTCCATTATACTTATTTTCATTTGAATCCATTTTTTATTCCTCCACACTTATATATTTGATAGGTTTTTTGAACGGATACTTACAACCGTAACTGTTAATTACAATTAGCAATCATGAGCGACCACCTCCCCGACACAACGGTTTTCCCATATCTTAATCCACTCAGAGATATTTGCTTTTATGAACTCCAAGAGTGCCTGCTTGTCCGGAATTTCAGATATATCCCTTGTTTCTACCCAGTATCTTGCATTTGATGCAGTATTACACAATGTCAATTCAAAGTGTGTTCCTTTTTGCACAATTAAAACAATCCATTCATTATCTTCTGCAGGCAATGAATATTCGTAACATGTACGTTTCTGCAATGGAACACAACTGTTTTCAGGTTTTTCTTTGTTTTCTATATATTTAAACAGTTTTGAGAATATCGCAGAACCTAATGCCTCTTCCAAAGTATTGTTCACACTGAGGTTCTTCCTGAATTCAGCAGTTACTTCATCATAAAATGCTTCTTTGTCTTCTATATGTTCATATTCATCATCAAATATGAAGTCCATCAATCTTGCTTTTACCAGTTCTTTTTCAATATTATAATTTCTCATTATTTAGTTTCCTTTTCTACCTTGCAGGTGCGTACCGCAATAGCACATTTGCAAGGATTTTATGTATTTTTCACCTTAATGGTGTGCGGTTTGAAACATACTTACAGTTGGCTTTTAGAACCATGAGCAACCTATGTTGTACTTAAAAAAATCTGTTGTACGTATAATGTTGGATATTGCTTTGAAGGCATATTCATAATCACAGTTGTCTTCATCACAATATTCCCATAATGGAAAAACATCTCTAAGAAGCACATTTCCATTTACAATATCATTGCATTTAATCAAAATATCTTCCAACAATTCCTTTGGTATATCATCAGAGCCGTCAGGTTCCAGTTCAATTTTTTCTGCAATATATTGAGCAATTCCATCATCCATATCGAATGATACAACCTTTTCGGATACACTATGAGTATTTAATCTTTCAGAATCCTGTTTAAACTCTTCATACTCATCATCAGGAATAGGCATTTCACTCTCCATGAAACTACGAACCAAATAATGCTTTTTGTAAAAGTCAAGACAATCCTTATCAATATGAGAATAATCCTCATAAGACAAATACTCATCAACCATTTCTTCATCCTTAAACTTATAAAGTTTTTCAGATTTTGTCATTTCAGCTTCCGTCAAATCAAGGAAGAGTGCTTCATCAATCAAAAACAAGTCCTTACCAGTTATGTTTTTGTATTTTGGGTATCTATAAATATATAATTTTTCCATTTTTAAAACCTCCAGATTTTTTAAATTATTTTTATGCACTTCCTATAATTTTGTTATTATAACGGTCTGTCTCTTGCCCTCATATATATCAACTCCTATTCACAGTATTTTTTTCTGAGTTCATCATATCGCTCTATATATTCAGCGATAGTCATTTTTGCTTCATCTACACAATTATATCGCCCTCTTATAGGTTGTCCGTCTGCTGTGTTACGCATAACGCCACAAGATTTTATAGGAGGAAAAGGTTCACAACAAATTACTGAACCTGCATGATTCACTCCTACATGGTCAGCAAGAGTTGCAAACCAGACATTGTCACCATGACGAATATCATAGCAATACAGACATTCGGGGAGTTTGCTTCTGTCAAATCTGCATTCATTAAACAGTACAACTTTTTTAAAAAGAACAATTACTTCAAATAATTCTTTATCCATTTTTATCTGATCTCCAATCTGCCATATGGGTGTATACCGCAATAACACTACCACATGGTCTTTTGTAATATTTTTCACCAAAGGTGTGCGGTAGAATGATATTTACGCCTCATCCTTGCCTGCGTTTAATATGTACTGAACAGCTTTCTGAGCTTGTCCACTTGCATGAACAATAAGTTTTTTGTCCCCTCTTAAAGTGCTTAACCAAGAATTTATGTATGCAACAGAATTATTAAGTGTTGCTCTGTTGTCAATATTACAGATGTTGCAAAGAGCAGAAGCTCCAATTTCAGCAATCAGTTCTTCTTTTGCATATGCATCACCGTTACGGGAATGACCTTTTTTAATTCTGTTAAGGCGGTCTTTGTATCCGGTGGAATGTACTAATTCATGGAAAAGTGTGCTATAATACTCATTTTTGTTCAGATATTGTTCCTGCCTTGGAACTGTGATAGAGTCTTTGTCAAAGTTGTATAAAGCATCTTCACTGTAGCAAATTTCAAGTTCAGGACCGCCGTTTTCTATATAATCAGAAATAACATTTTCTGCAGTTTCATTAGGTTGCAGTATTGCATTCTGTTCTTCCTGAGTAAGAGGGGTTATCCCTGTTGTCTGGTCAATATGAAAAACATGGTAGTGAGCAAGAAAAGGAATGGTTTTTTCATGCTCTTCACCGGCATCATCAGTTTCTGTGATGCGTAGCATTTTCCAAAAAACAACTACTTTGGATTCTTCACCTTGATTTACATGACCACCTAGTTTTTCAATCTGCTTGAAGGTCAACCATTCACCAGGTTTGTCAAGCAGTAATTGATTTAACAAGCTATAATGCTTTCCAGTCACTCTGCTATATGCAGCATTTCCGGTGCCTGTCCAGGGTTGTTGCCAAGGAACAACACCAGCTTCCAGTAATTCAATAATTCTGTTTGTAACAAGTTGATATACATCAGTTTGAGACATATAATTGTCCTCCTTTAAATAAAATATAGTGCGGTTTTTGTTAGTGCAGATGCCGCTAAACTGCATCATCATTTATTTATGTAAATTTTTATATTTACCTTACTTGAACATGCATCAAACTTCTTCGAGCACATTCATCCATTCGGGTGCAAAAACAGTAGGAGTAATATTAAGGTTGTTATTACAGAAAAAGCAGTAATCATTTTCATTAAAACAACCAGTATGAACTTTTTTCCCAACCAATGCTGTAATACAATATAAAATCTGATTGTTGTGAGTATATGCTGACCAACAATGCTGTTTCTTGTGCTTAGTCCAATGAGATTTTCTGAGAATCTTAATATGCTTCTGAAGAGCATTATTTATTGTTTCTACTGGAAATCCCAGAACAGTATCTGAACCATAGATAGGTAGTCCGTATTCTTGAGGAATATGTTGAGTTTTTGCTAATTCTTCAAGTTTACTTGCTATAACTTTTGCTTCAAAATCAATTGCATTTTTCATAATATTATTTCACTTTCAACCATAGCAGAGCTTTATACCGCCATACTCAGCTATGGATTTGTAAATTTTAGCGGTTGACTTTATGTAGAGGTTATAGTACAATAATCATATAACCTCTACATGCAGGGTAGGTTCTGTATGCCTTATGTAACTCGTACTTACAAAAGGTTTTTCTTTTTATTGACCTTATCTACTACGTTCTGGAAAGCGGTTTCGTAGGCGCCGATTCCACTGAACATATGGTAGACTCTGCCGTTGATAAAAAGCTCAGGAAAAGCATTATAAAGTTCTTCTATAATAGCTTCTGCTACGGGGACAACAATGCTATTGCCTGCCATCTTATAGCGTTGTGTAACGCTTACTTTTTCAGCAACTCTTCTATACTGTTCATCTGTAAAACCCATAAGCCTGAATGCTTCAAGTGGTGTTATACAGCGTATCAGTTTCTTTGTTCCCGAATCTGTTTCTATCGTCTGCAAAACAATAGTAGTTTTGTTCTGTGCCCTGAGCGTTGCTGTGGTTTTAAGCCCAACAATGTTATCTACATAACCGCTTTTACACTTCATATGGAACATATCTTTGTCAGAAGTAAGAATGTCATCAAGGTCACGCTCGATGTTATTTCTTACATAAGGTGGAACACTTTTATGTATAATTACAGGTTCTACTACCCCTGCAACTTCTTCAGATTTATCTTCAAGAAAAAATGATAAAGGTGGACATTCACGATTCTTTTCAGGGAATTTGAACTTGTCCCTGTCTTTAACAGACTCATGGATGGCAACAATCATTACTCTGTTTCTTGACTGTGGAATACCAAAGTCACGGGCATTGCATATATCAAAATTAAAGGAGTAACCGTAACTTTCAAGTTCCTTTTGAAGAAGTTCAAATGTAGGTCTGAACTTCGCTGCCTTGGCAAAGTTTGCTACATTCTCTATAAGAACTACTTTGGGCTTCACTTTGCGTATAAATTCAAGTGAATATACCAACAATGAAGACCTTGTTTTGGAAATGTTTTCACAACTTTGGCAGTTAGGGCATTTATCCCTTTCTTCAGGGGGAACAGTTAAAGGATCATATTCATGACCACATGTGCCGCAATGCCATTTCAACCCGTTTCTGACACCATTAAGTGACAGATCCTGGCATGGAAAACCGAGACAGAAGAACTCAATGCCGAGGAATTTTTCAACTGCTCTCAGCAAATTCATAGTTGTAACATCACCATCATTGTCTTCAGGTCTTGTGCCATGCATAGCGTCATACGCTATGGAAGCAAATTTATCAATTTCAGCATGTCCTATGTTAAGGACGTTGATTGGAAAATCTTTTATATGTAACATTAGATATCTCTCCTTATTTTGTAAATTTTTAAAACAAAATAAGAGAAAGATGCGCATCTATACGGAGTGGACGTCACTTACTCCGTCTCTCTTGTACCCTGATATTCCGTGGCCACAGATATATCAGGGTATTTGTTGGTTAACAATTAGTGATGCTTCTAAACAGAAGCGAAACATTAAAGCATTAAGTCTTCTGTACTTAAATACTGAAGATTATATGGATGCTCACAGTTTTCATCATCCGGCAAACGATACGAAGGATCAGGCAAAATTACCCTAAGTACAGGTTTGCTATTATCTGTTGCTTCAAATAAAGTTAGATCACAGATTCCGATGCCGGATACTGCTTCACCTGCTTTGAAGCGTCTGCCTTCTTTAACCATAAGACCGAGTTTGTTCAATATGTACCCTGCAATGTTAAAATCAATGTTGAGTACAAGTTGGAATTCGGGGTGGTTATATAGTTCTCTCATTCCGTGAGTATGGAAATTGCATAGATTTGGTTTAAAATGCAAATCATTATTGCCACATAATTGGCACGCATAGTCTGTAACAAAGTGTATAATCCAGTCAAAGGCTGGTGCTTTTTCTTTCTTTTGGTTTTTCATAAGGTTCATCCTCCTAAAAATTATTTTTTTACCTTGGCACAATGGTTGTGCCGTATCTGCCATAGCCGATTGCTCCATCAAAAGAGCAAAAACACCGCAAACATAGGCATCACATCCTTTCTGAATCTAATTTTGAGCATAAAAATACCGGTTCATCTTTTGAACCGGCTAATTCATATATCAAAACTTTACATATCAGCAAAATATCTTAAAAGCAATAATTTTGCCGTTATCTCGTAAAGCTGACACTTTGAATTTGCCGCTTCCTGTATTGTTGAAAATCACTCCAATTTGTCTGTTTTGCAGCGATTTTAAGTGTAAGAAACCAGGCTCTGCCTCATTATGTGCTGAGAACAGAACATTCACTGTATTGTCATTTGTTTGTGAGCATAACAGGTCTGACAAACTTGTTAATACAAGTTTTTGGGCAGACGGTATGCTAATGGAATTCACAGACTCCCACTCGTAGTCATCAATTTCGTCAAAGAAACCCAGATGGACAGCTTTTATGCCGGAGAATCTGCCATGTTCATCATGATGCACCTGTAACACAAACTCTCCAGGTAAGATTTCTTCAAACAAAAGTGAAGAGCATTTGTCGGTGTGTTGCGGATCTCCGAATACAACGGAAGAACCTAATGAGAATATATTTGTGCCAGTAGTTTCCATATCAGTTACCTCAATTTTTTCTTCTTCGAGTGAAAGTGCGTCTATACACTCTCCAAAAGTGCAAACATCTTCTGTAAAACCTATGTATTTTCTTCCAAGAGACAGACAAACTTCCGCTATCTGAGGACTATGCGTAGTACAATCAAGAATGGTTGTACCTGCGTTGCTTGAATTAATAATGATATTTTCAATCAGAGCTGTAGGAAGTTTGTTGCCAGTAAGTTTTTCTTCCAACTGTGAATACAGATAACGTTTGCCCTTGGTCTTATACTCTCCGTTGAGTTTATTACCACCACGGCGAAGAAACACAACAAGCTCTGTATCTTCATCCTTATGAACTGCAAGTATGTCAAAGGTGAACTTCTTAGGAAGAAAATAGTCCAGTATGGCAGGCAGAAGGTGCTTTTTGGTGTGAACATACAGATTAGGTTTGTCCATAGCACTTACCAGCTTGTCAAATAAAGCAACAGGAATGCTTTCTTCAGAGGTTATATCCATCAATGCAAGACGGAACTCACCTGCAAGGTTTTCCAGTTTGTTAACAGCAGCATCGTTATAAATAGTAACCTTATTATCAATGGTGAATCCGGAAGCACATTCAGGGTTGTTTTCAAGTGCTTCTGTAATGCGCTTTTCAGCAACCTTAAAGTATTCTTCCGAGAGTTCAACGCCTGTGTAATTAAGACCTAATTTGATTGCAGCGCAAGCCGTTGTTCCGCTTCCAAGGAAATAATCCGCCACAATCTCATTTGGTTTTGCAACTGCCGCAAGAAGATCTTCAACTATAAACTGAGGTTTGATAGTTGGATGCCCATACTTTTTCTTATCGGAAGTATTGATAGGAGTAACCCAGTTGTCAGTTTCAGGGTATCTGTATATCTTACCTGCGTTTTCTTTGTTGGTTATAAAGAGAAGAAGCTCATAGCTGCTTAAATATGTATTGTGTGCAGAGAAAGGTATGGGATTGGACTTGTGCCAGAACATGATGTCAATAGCGTAGTCTTTAAAATATGTAAAGTAAAAATCAAGTTGATCCTTTGAACACCATATGAACATTCTGAAGTTGTCCTTTTTAAGAACTCGTACCATTTCATCAAGGTACTCTTCTGTGATACCGTCAGACATAGGTGCAATCTCGTCAAGATATGCTTCATCCTTTAAGGCGTTGGACTTTCCTGTTGCATGTACTTTAAAGGGGGGATCAATATGTATGATATCAATGCTGTTTGATGGAGTTCGGTGCAGAATATTCAGTGAGTCATCGTTAAAGATTCTGCCTTGGAACTCCTCTGTGCTGAATGTGTTGATAGGTAATGTTTGGGGTTTGTTTTCTGTTGTAATTTTTGTCATTTTTAGTGACCTCCGTTTCATATTTTTATTTTGTGTTCCGCCCCACAGTGGAGGCGGAACAAGCTATTAATAATCAAAGCCGAGCATTTGTTCAGCCTTGTGTTCTTCTAAGGCGTGTGCATAGACTTTAAGTGTTGTCTGCACGGTGCTGGAACTACTATGCCCAAGAATGGCGCTTAATGTCTTTATATCACGTTGACTTTCCAACCACTTTGTAGCAAAGGTGTGCCGCAAACAGTGCAGATTCCCGTCATCAATATCCGCTATCATGAGCAGTTTCTTGAAGAAATCCTGGATGGTGCGGGTCTCGATGGGATTGCCGGAAACATTGGCGAATACATATCCCTTATTTACAAAGGTTTCACGCAGGTTCTTAATAAGTTTCTTTTGCTCAGCCTTGTGTTCCAGTAATTTATCCCTCAGTTTTTCAGGCATAGGCACATTTCTTCTGCTCTCTGTGTTCTTGGTATTACCAATTTCAAGAATGGTCTTTGCGGGGGCATTCTCGTTGTAGTCTTTATGACGACCAAGAGACTTACGAATGGAAATGGTATTGTTATCGAAATCAACATCTTTCCACTGCAAAGCCATAATTTCGCCAATTCTTGCTCCGGTGAATAATGCAGTATAGATAACGTACCTATACCCAAGAGTGTCTGTAGCGTAACGAGTACTGCTTTTTTCAATATGAAGTTGTTCATTTTTGCGTATAATCAGGTCATTACAGTTGTCAAGGGCGTAAAAGATTTTTTCTCTTTCTTCCTTATTAAGAACACGAGCCTCTTCTTTAACATCCTGTGAAGGAAGTTCAACTCCATCACAGAAGTTCTTGCGGATAAGGTCGTTCTCGACTGCCTGTTCAAGACAACAGTGAAGCATCTGATAAACATTTTTCACTGTCTTATCGCTGAGCGGCTCGTCCGACTTACTGTTGCCAGAAACTTTTATGGTATTAAAGAACACCTGCAGATCGTTGGTTGTAAGTTTTTCAAGTTTCTTCTCTCCGATATAAGGGATAATTTTGTTATTGATGTAGCCTTCGTAGTTAGATTTGGTAGAAGGACGAACATTGTTGTTGTACGTTTCAAACCAGAATTTACACCAACCGCCAACTGTAAGACTTCCTGCATCTTTGTAGTTGCCGGACATAATCTCATTAGCGATTGCAAGGCGGAAGCTCTCTGCTTCAGCTCTTGTTTTAAAATATTTGGATTTCCTTTTACTCTTACCGGTCACATCCTTATAGGTATATTTAACCTCAAAAGATGTTGCAGAACGTTTGGTGATGGTTCCGGTTCCGTTACTGCTGCGTCCTCGTCTTTTTCTTACTGATGCCATAAAGCATCCCCCTTTCCTTATTAAATGGTATTTGCTACCGTTCTTGTTTCAAGAAGTTTAAAAATTTCATCTCTCTTGATTCGATACTTACCGGCTATGTTCAGCGTTGCTGGAGCAAGGATGTCATTGCATAGACCATATGCAGTTTCCCTGCCAACACCGAGCAAGCTCTGTAAATCTTTGATAGTCATCAAATATGGAAGAGATTGAATGTTTGTTATTTTACAAGTCATGGTATAACCTCCTTAAAATTTATTGACAAAATGGCTGTTGTGTGGTATAATACCAAAAGAATTAAAGTTGTTGTTGTCAGTCGCCAGACTACAATACATCAAAATTAAAACTCTGATTTCAACATCTATACGGTTTTTATAACCGCAATCCCGATTTTGTAATTTTATTATACCATCATATTTTCGGGATGTCAATAAAAATTTCAGGATATATTTCGATTTGTGAAATTTGTATATTTGTTTTGTTGTTCGTTGTACATAATGACGAAAACGGAATTTTGATTAAAAAAACAAAATTTATACTGAAACCATTGACGATATGCGATTTATGTGATACAATACTATTGTAGAAGATAGTATTGTATTTTTTTATGCAAGGAGAAATAAACTATGTTAAAGTACGAGATAACAGATATTTTAAGAACACAGATGCTTAACATTCGACGGGATTTGGATCTTACAAGTGCTCAAATGGGAGCTATCATTGGGAAATCATCTTCAGCATATAACTGTATGGAGAACGGAACATCAAACACAATTCCTCATAAATTACTTGTTGGAATGTTTAAGGCTGCAAAACTTGCTGAAGATGGAAAAGAATATATTAATGTAGAAGCAGATAAAATTGAAATATCCGGATTAAGTGAATTTATCATCAGGAAACTTGATGTTATAATCAGTACCTATTCACCTGAAATATTACAGGATGAAGTTTGGTTGCAGTCATTATATCTGGAACATCAGACGGTGAAACTTAATCCGAGAATATTTGAAGATATAAAAAATATGTATGGCACAGATAACTGGACTACCATTTTTTCTTCATTAAATAAAAATCCGAGTATCGTGAGAAAGTTTATCTATAAAGAAAAAAATCTTCCGTATGTAGAAAAAAGAATTGATGAAGAAAAAAATGCAAACCAATGTCCTTTCTGGGTATGCCTGTATGACTTATCTGCTGAAGAAATAGATAAGATGGCAGACGATGCTATTGCAGGAAGTATTAATTGTGCAGTTTTGTTCACATTGTTACTTAATCACAGCGTAAAAAATGAAATTAAAGAAACTAATCACTATAATAAAGTAGCATTGTACTTTTTTGACAATTCAATTCCGCTTATATTTAATAAGCTGGAGATGATAGAAAAGCCAGAATTAAAAAATTGGCTGACAAAGTATTTGCTCGATACACTAG
>Ga0256406_1002252_pt1 | contig 27947 bp, 35 predicted proteins | sample RumenRJG_03DNA_FD_185986 | JGI IMG/M metagenome (GOLD analysis project Ga0256406, IMG submission 185986) | Bovine rumen microbial communities from Lethbridge, Alberta, Canada - RJG_03 | ecosystem: Host-associated > Mammals > Digestive system > Stomach > Rumen | place: Canada: Alberta | collected... | reverse complement strand
TTTTGTTTTTGCACCATAAAATTAGTGAAAATTCTGCACATGACAAAACTCTGAGGAACTTATTGCTCCTCAGAGACTTATAAAAAAGATTAACAACAAACTATGCACTTAGTTGCGGAATTAAGGTATTACTGTTTATACGGATATGGATGGACGTAAGGTGCTTGAACGCCGAGACAAGAGCACGGATACCTATTTCGTCTACAATGACCTCGGTCAGTTGCGCTTTGTTCTCCCTCCTATCTACCGAAACAGCAAATCAAAGAACAAAAAGGCAATAACCGGCTATGAATATCGTTATGATGGTAGAGGACGTCTCATAAAGAAGATTCTGCCGGCTGAACCTCGCCCTTCTCCTGACTCAACCGGTCATAGAGAAAGTCATTTACTAGATGACTATGACTTCATGAGTGGGAGCTTCAAGGCTGGTTTCTCCGGGCTTGAAGTCAACACCACGACATCTGCCAAGGGGTTGCCCACAGGGACCGTCGAGCGCGCATCCAAACACCAATGGACCGTCTGGTTGATAGCTTATTGCCAAATCATGGACAGGAGATCCTCCATGGAAAAGACCAAGTAGCCGTAATCTACAGTTTGGACAAGAACTGTGGCAATAATGCTATTGACGCTTTGACAGTCAACGCAGAGAAGATAGGTAATATCCACTTTACGGTTGCCCACAGTATCAACGGCATTTTCAATGGCATGCACAAAGGCTTGACGGTCTTTGTCAAGGATATCGATGCTAAGTTCAAGCCAGAATTCGTTCATAATATCATTGGACAGTTTATGAATCCAATAGTGAACAAGACTGGCTCACGCCTCATCTTCAGTGTTCATGATAAGACAATTCTTCAGAACCCCGACTTATCATACAATCAGATATGGATTGCTCTAAAAGACCGGCAAGATCATTTGCGCCTTACCCACAAATTGCGCTTCCTTATCGTATGCGAGGGAGGGAAGACAGAGCCGAACTATTTCAGCGCATTGCTTAAGGCGCATCTTTCTTCTGCTATTATAGACCTCAATGTCTATGGTCTTGGCATGTCCACATCATCTCTTGTCAATAGTGCCAATCGTCTGAAGGATAAGCTTGAAGCCGATGAGGGATTGATATTTGATAGGGTGTGGGTGGTCTTCGATGAAGACGGCAACCCGGGCTTTAACGATGCCATCACACTATGCCGGCACTATGGCTTTGAAGCAGCATGGACGAATGAGGCTTTTGAACTCTGGTATTTCCTCCACTTCGAGTTTCTCGATGCAGGTATCAGCCGGCACGCCTATATAGAAAAGTTGAATGCCATCCTTCAGAAAAAGACCGGCAATGCCCGTTATCATTATAAGAAGAACGACAAAAACTTCTATTCTCTGCTGATGAAATATGGCGACGAGCAGTTTGCCATGAAGTCTGCCGCCACACTCCGCAAACGTTACACAGGTACTGATTACTCCAGATACAAACCATGTACAACCGTTGACCGACTCGTAAATGAACTTGAGCATCCGGAAAGTCTCATCCCTTTACTTTGATGCCCACAAATTTAATTATTTCTTTTGACAATTCCGTGTCATCCAAGAGATTTTTGTATTTTTGTCGAAAAATTAGTGTGAAAGTATGGGCAACCTGAACAATATACGGAAGAAACAACTCTATGCAGAGTTAATCTCACAATTTAAATCCTTGATAGATGGCGTTGACAACAATGTCGGTGCATTGGCTCATCCAAATCCAGATCAGAGATAGTCGTGCCGATTATCGTTTCTTCTCTATCCTTGATTGTAAGTTCTCCTTCTTATTCAACTGTTTCCTCTATTGCCTCCTCAACAGTCTGGAGCTGTGGCTCTTCTACGCAGATATCACTGTCCTGGAGCTTCTTCAGCATCCGTTTTCCCTTTGTGTCAAGGAAGAATCGCATGCAGCGTGTGTCCTTCTTACAAGGCTGGCGGCGCAGCAACCCCTTGCGCTCCATAGCTACAAGAATTTTTGAGCAGTTCGACTTCGAAAGTCCCAATGCCGTTGCGATGCGACCGGAGAACATGCCGTCTTTCTCAGAGAGCTGAAACAGAACCATGGCCTCCTGTGTCTTCAGTTCGAAGTTCTCCTGAAGAGCCATGTCGAAGTCGTTGAGCTGGCGGTACATCTCCTTGATCTGATGAAAACACTCACTGTCCATAGCCTTAAAGTATTGTTTTAATGATCTCTTCAAATGTTGCCTTATCCAGTGCACCAACCTGAACAGTTGGCTGTCCCTTAACGGGAACAAACAGGAACGTAGGAATGCTCTCGATGCCGAAGACGGAAGCGACCTCCTGCTCCTTGTCGACATCAATCTTATAGACATCTACCTTGCCATTGTATTCCTTGGCCAGCTGCTCTACAATGGGCGAGGTCATTCTGCAAGGGCGGCACCACGTGGCATAGAAGTCGATGAGAACAGGGCGTTTGCCTTCAAAGACCCACTTGTCGGGATGCTTCTGATAGTCCATCACCTTCTTCTTGAAGTCCTCGGAAGTCATGTAGATAACTTTGCCACCAGCCGTGTCGGCATCGGCTACATCCGCTTTGCTCTGTGCGGTGGTTGCAGTGTTGCTTGAAACTTTATCAGGCGACTTGGCTGATTTCCCGCAGGCTGTCAGAGACAATGCCGTAAGCATCAAAACTCCTAAAAACTGAATACTGATTTTCTTCATTGATATTTTCTTCATTTGATCGTCTAACTTTCTGATTGACGGTGCAAAGTTAGTAGATAGTTTCCAAATTCGCAAATAAATTTTGGAAAACAAATGCTTTTTGTATTTGTTTTCCATTTTCACATATCTCTATATAAGGTGCATTGAATGATGATGAATTATTATCTTTAGAAAGCATGATGCATAGATGTTGTCTATAGTAATATAGATACTATCGTTTGTTCATCTATAAAAGATATCGTATCTTTGCAACGAAATCAAAAATATTTAATCATCAAAGAAAAAGCACTTATGACAACAGATAAGCCAAGATACATCATTGTAGGCGGAGTGGCAGGAGGCGCTACAGCTGCAGCGCGTATGCGACGTATGACAGAGGATGCAGAGATTATCCTTTTCGAAAAGGGACAGTACATCTCTTATGCCAACTGTGGATTGCCTTATTACATCGGTGGAACGATAGAAGACCGCAACCGTCTGTTCGTACAGACTCCCGAGGCTTTCGGCAAGCGTTTCAATATCGATGTCCGGACAAGCTGTGAGGTGACAGCTATTGATGCCGGAGCCAAACAGGTTAAGGTACGCACAGCGGAGGGTAAGGAATACACGGAAAGGTATGACAAGCTTCTCCTCTCGCCCGGTGCCAATCCAGTGGTGCCGCCTCTCAAAGGCATTGACCAGGAGGGGATCTTCACTCTGAGGAATGTGACTGATGCAGACCGGATCAAGAACTATATGGATGCTCATTAGGTGAAGCGTGCCGTTATTGTTGGCGGTGGTTTCATCGGACTTGAGATGGCCGAGAACCTGCAGCATGCCGGTGCACAGGTAGCAGTCGTGGAGATGGCCAATCAGGTGATGGCTCCCATCGACTTTTCCATGGCTTCTCTCGTGCACGAGCATATGCTGCAGAAGAACGTGAAGCTCTTCTTGCAGCAGACAGTTGAAGGCTTTTCCAAAGAAGGCAACGAGCTGACCGTTCATTTCAAGTCGGGCATTGATCTGAAAGCGGATATGGTGCTGCTGAGTATTGGTGTGAGGGCCAACACCCGTCTGGCGCAGGATGCCGGACTGAAGATTGGTGAAGCGCGGGGTATATGGGTGAACGAATATCTGCAGACCTCCGATGAGAACATCTATGCTGTAGGTGATGCCATTGAATATCCCCATCCGCTCACCGGAAAGCCCTGGCTGAATTTTCTCGCCGGACCTGCCAATCGGCAGGCACGTATCGTTGCTGACAATATCGTGCTTGGCAACCATATCAAGTATGAGGGTGCAATTGGGACATCCATTGCCAAGGTATTCGATCTTACCGTTGCCTCGACAGGTCTTCCCGCCAAACGGCTGAAGATGATGGGTATCCCTTATCTCTCGGCTACTATCCACAACGGTGCCCATGCAGGATATTATCCTGGCAGTCTTCAGATGGATATCAAGATAACGTTCTCACCCAAGGACGGTAAGCTTTATGGCGCGCAGATTGTGGGTTATGATGGAGTGGACACCCGCATTGATCAGTATGCCCTGGCCATCAAGCATGGCGCGACTGTGGAAGACCTTACAAGACTCGAGCATGCCTATGCCCCGCCGTTCTCTTCCGCCAAGGATTCGGTGGCCGTTTCCGGGTATGTAGCCGGCAATATTCTCAGTGGAAAGATGACGCCGCTTTATTGGCGTGAGCTTCAGGATGCTGACCTCTCGAAGGTGACGCTCATCGATGTACGCACTGCCGACGAATATGCCTTAGGATCCATTCCGGGAGCAGTCAATATTCCTTTGGACGATATGCGAGACCGCCTCGCAGAAATCTCTCATGACAAGCCTGTGTGGGTGTTCTGTGGCGTTGGCCTGCGGGGATACCTTGCATCGAACATTCTCAAGGGCAATGGTTTCAAGGAAGTAAAGAATCTTATCGGTGGATTGAAGACTTATCGGGCAGCTACCGCCAAGATAGAGACGCCGGAGGGATTTGATAAAGAACAAAAGTGCGACGCAGGCCATGCCCAGTCTTCTGAAACTGAGAGGAAGGTCATCAAGGTAGATGCCTGTGGTGTACAGTGTCCCGGCCCTATTCTCAAACTGAAGCAGGCCATGGATCAGCTCGTCCCCGGACAGCAGTTGGAAGTGAGAGCTACAGACGCAGCGTTCCCCAGAGATGCGGAAGCCTGGTGCCGAACGACCGGTAACAAGTTCTTGGGCAAGCATTCGGAAGGTGGAGTGTATGTAGCATTGGTGGAGAAAGCCTCCCCTTGGCTTCAATCGGTCACAACGCCACAGCAGAACGACTTAGGCAAGACGCTTATCCTCTTCAGTGATGATCTTGACAAGACCCTGGCAACCTTTGTCCTTGCCAACGGAGCCGCAGCAACAGGCAAGAAAGTAAGTATCTTCTTCACTTTCTGGGGGCTGAATGCTATCAAGAAAGTTCACAAGCCTAAGGTTAAGAAAGATTTCTTCGGACGAATGTTCGGCTGGATGCTGCCTTCAGACACGACAAAGTTTGCTCTTTCCAAGATGAACATGTTTGGCATAGGCTCTAAGATGATGCGCTACTTGATGAAAAAACGGGGTGTGGAATCGTTGGAAACACTTCGCCAGCAGGCTATCGACAACGGTGTGGAGTTTATCGCTTGTCAGATGTCCATGGACGTCATGGGCATTAAGCGTGAAGAACTTCTTGACAATGTCACCGTCGGGGGAGTGGCAAGTTATATGGAGCGGGCCGACAAAGCCAATGTGAATTTGTTTATATAAGAACTGATGCTTCTGCAACAACTTAGATATGTATGTGCTGTCAACCGTTTTCGCAATTTTGCGAAAGCGGCTGACGCAAGCTGCCTGTATTCAAGCCCGAAAACTTGGAAAACGAAAAGATGTGGATCATGAAAGACGCTCAGTGTCTTCGTGAAAGTGCCTTCTCTTTTTGCAAAGGACGAAGCAAAGGCAACCGTGTCTATGAGGCCGGCAGTATCAGTACCTTGGTAAATATTGTGGATGCCAATGGCGGCTTTACAATCATTCCCGAGATGCATGTCCCCTTGCTGACGGAAGATCAGCGTAAGAATGTGCGCCGGATCGATGGTGACTATCTGTCTCAAAGACGGGTATCTCTTTATATCAAGGACGACTATGTACGTCAGCGTATGCTGAATACAATCACCGATACTTTGAAGAAGTTCATGCCTAAAGGTATGATGAATGAATCCATTGTAAAGTACGGAATAAGGTTATAAGTTTTTCTATCTCTTTGCTATATCCATTCCCACTTAATGTCCAATGAATCTACCACCCGTAGAACTTCGGCCTAAGTTGCCGCTGACAGCGATGACATCTCCAGCATTGACATGCTGTCCGACTCTCACTTGGATCTTTGACAGATGCAGATATGAACAGACGCAGACACCATGGTTGACAGTGAAGTAATGTCTGAAAGTATGAAACAAAAACGCCGGTGCTGTCAACATCACACTGACCACACCGGCATAGGAGGTTTATATTGAATCGACAATGAAAAAAGGGGCTGCCCCCTAAAAAAGAGGACAGTCCCTGTGCCACTGAGCAGTGAAGCTTGTCGGTTATGCAACCTCAATCTTCTTAGTCTCTTTCTCAGCCTTCGGCGTACGAGGAAGCGTTACATGAAGCACACCGTTATCAACCTTTGCCTCTCTTGTCTTTCTCAACGTCGTCAGGCAGCGTCAATTGCATAGTCGTCGAAAGTGTGCCGAAATTGGCGAGATTTGGCAGTAAAGTATAAATATTTTCAACATTACTGCTAATGGTGTCACTCTTCGAGAGTTTTCTGATTAGTCTGTGCTTGGTGTCAGCAACGACTTGATAAGGTTATCGACAGTATGCTCCGCTTGACAATGATTGTCGAGCAGATCAAGAAAACGATAAAAAAGTTCTTCCTGTCTTCCGTTGTGTCCAGATTCTGTAGAAGCTATGTTCTTCTGACATTTGTCATAAAGATACAGCAGATAGAGGCGAATAAAGTCTGTCTGCATAATATGCCAGTATTCATTTTCCTTTTCCCGAGCCACTGTTCGCCCCATTGCCATGAATGCCATGAAATTCTCATGATAGACATCACCTCTCGTGTGCTGATGCAGATTATAATGACGTAAATGGAGTTCCAGTTTTGGCGGTAATCCCAACCGGGCTGACTGATAAACATCATAAGGGAAAGCAATGACCTCTATCTCAAAATCTGTAGACCTTGAAAGAAGGCAGAATGGGAGATGGGGAAGGATGAATACCTCGTCATCGTTTTTAATCTCCTTCTCTTCAAATGCTATCATGACATTGGCGCTCCCATGCAGCACATGTATGATAAAACCCAAACTACCGCTATAAGGTACTTGCAGATAATCCTTAAGTGTTGTCTTGCGATAAAAGAAAATGTCAGCCATTTTTGTGCAAAGGTACAATTTATTTTCTGATATTTCCGATTATGAACGAAATATGTCGTTTTATGAAAGACGTGGAAGTCGGTTTGCTTCTTACCTTTGCACTCGAAATAATTAATATAAAGAAAATGATGATAAATAAAGATTTGTATCAGTTCACTCAGTCGTTGGACTTCATGAAGTTCACTTTGCATCAGTATCTGTTGGATTGCTCGGAGCCAATGCTTATAGCAACAGGTACCACTCAGCAGGCAGAAACGATCATCCCTGAGATTAAAAATATCTTGGGAGACAGATTGCTTTCCAGTATTCTTGTGTCACATATGGAATCAGATGAGTGTGGAGGAATCTTCCGCATTCATGAACTTTGGCCTGAGGCTGTCGTCGTATGTTCTGAGATGACTGGCAGGGAACTCTATGGTTTCGGCTATACGGGAAAGATCAAAACAGTGAAAGGTGGAGAGATCCTCAAGGGAACAGATTATGAACTTGAAGCTATTGACTATCCTTCTGAGGTACATCTGCAGAACGGGTGTCTGTTCTTTGAGCGTAAGCGTGGCATCCTGTACAGTGCCGATCTCATGCTCAGTTTCGGAATGGCTGCCGGAAAGGTTATCGAAAAGAATTGGGAGCAAGCGGTTGGCGAGATAGGTATAGAGCGTATTCCCAATGAGGTCTTTCTCCATGAGATGAAGAAACGCTTGCTTGCTATTCATCCTCGGTTTGTGGCTGTTGGACATGGCTATTGTCTGAAAGTATAAAACAAAAATGCCGGTGCAGTCAGCGTCACACTGACCCTTATCAAAAGAGTCAGATACACGGACAGCAAAGCCTGCTTCCCCGGTCACACCTCCAAAGGAGTAGAAGGTTGTTGTGGTTAACAAGCTTGAGCCACGTCGAGTCAAGAAGAGCAATACCGGCAACACAATTGTTGCGGCAGCCGTCGTTGCGGTTGTTGGAGCCGTAGTATCAGCGATAGCCAAATAGGGTAGAGTTTAGATAAGATTGGTTGCGGTAGTCCTGGCAGGCAATTTGTCTGTCAGGGCTTATTTTTTATTTGTGCTATATAATTTTGTCATACTCCTTTTTTTATTTTCGTATACCCCTTTATTCGACCTAAAACTTGTATCTATATGTAGTAATATTGATTATCAACATATTACATCTATTTTTATAGCCTAAAAAGTGTAACCAAGATGTAGCGTTGTATCATTGATTTCGCTTTTCCCCTTAAGAACCGATTTTTTATTTCTGTCGTCCTGTGTAAAACAGGCCTTTACCGTTACTGCTTTACAATCAGTATTCCTTAATCCATTTATAGAGTTCATTGTCCGATACATCATTCATCAGCAAGCCTTTCTTCCAATTGACATCGGGATAAGCAGCCTTGAGGTCCTTGCATGCTTTGTCAATAGAACTGCCGCCAGAGGTGGCGAAGGGAAGAATGGTCTTACCCTTGAAGTCAGTAGACTCCATAAAGGTGTTGATGATTGTAGGACATGTACCCCACCAGATAGGAAAGCCGAGAAAAATAACGTCGTAGTCGGCTATGTTCACGGCAAGCTTTTTAACTGCAGGCCGTGACTTCTTGTCTTTCATTTCTAGGGATGTGCGAGAGTTGTCATTCGTCCAATCGAGGTCTTCGCTTGTATAAGGTTGCTGCGGCTTAATCTCGATGAGCGTAGCCCTGCTGGCATTGGCGATACGCTGAGCAGCCTTTTTCGTGGTACCCGTAGCTGAGAAATAAGCTACCAATACTCTCGTACTCTTTCCCTCATTATTAGTTGTATTCGTCTTAGTTTGTGAACAGGCGGTAAGGCAGAAGGCCATAACCGTCATAAACATCAATGCTAACTTTTTCATAAGTTTACTTATTTATTTGTTGTATCTTTAATTCATTTCTTTTTGTTAATCTAGACAATGACTAAAAGTTCCAGTTGACCCCACCCATAAATGTGGCACGCGGCATGGGAAAACCAAAGACGGTCTCATAGCGCTGCGCCAAGAGGTTGTCGCCTTTGACGAAGACGTGGAGGCCTTTAGCCAAGCGGTACTGGGCCGTGAGGTTGAGCAACCAGAAGTTCTCCTTATCGGCATTGCTGCCTGTTTGCGTATAGAGTCCTGCCACATATTGCAAGCCACCATTTACACTCAGACGTCCTGTCTTGTAATCTGCTCCTAAGAAGAGCTTATGCTCTGGAGCTGAGACCTGCGGATTGCTCATGTGAAGGAAACCGTAGTTGCCGCGCAGTGCCCAGTGAGCATTCCAGCGAAAAGCGGATTCAAGTTCGAAACCTGAGTTTTCCGTTGCTCCCGTGTTGACATTCAGCGGTCGTCCGTTGACCATCTGTGTCTCAATGAGGTTGTCAGCCTTCAAATAGAACACGTTGGCACCATAGGTAAGCCGTCCGCCAAGCGCCTGCTTGCTGTATGCCAACTCATAATTCATAAGCCGCTCCGGAGCGAGATCGGCATTTGCCGGGCGGAACATATACAGTTCGCGGAGCGTGGCATTGCGGAAGCCTTTGCTGATCATCAGACGTAACTGTTGACTTTGTGGAAGCCGGAAGGTCAGTCCTCCCTGTGGCACCCATTCGTTGCCAGCCACGGCATGATGGTCAAGGCGGACTCCACCGTCGAAGGTCAACCATGACGTAAGATCCTGTCGGAAATCGACATAGCCAGCAATCTCATTGACACTGCGACGGTCGATATCGGTCTCTGTACCATCGCTCATCCTGCGGCTCCAGGCGTGTCCGCCGAAATGCTGGAAGTCAAGTCCGGCAGTCGTACGGTTGCCTTTAAAGAGGCGAAAGCTCTGATAGAGCGAGAAGCCACCCATGCGGTCGTCGTGCAGATACCAGGCTGTCTGTGGTGCAGCTGTTGCCGTGTGTCCGTCGTTGATATGATGGTGTCCCCAGTTGTAAAACACACGCAAGGCACCGCTTGTACGGTCATATTCGTTAGTGAGGGAGACGGCGGCACTCCCGCGTGTGATTATCATGTCGTTGTCGATAAGCGGATTGCTGATAGGACCGGGATTAGACGACTCGAAATAAGTGAGGTTCATGTCACCGCTCAGGGTCCAATGAGGTGTGAAGTCATAGCTCAATTTGATGAAGCCAGCCGTTTGCTCGAAAGCGGAGTTGGCACGGTGTCCATCCGTGCGGCCATAGTTGAAGCCGACGATGGACGAGAACTTCCCACTGCGCATTCGGTTGGAGACATTCGCCTCAAAGGTGCCGTAGCTGCCGCCCTGTAGGTTGACCGTGGTGTTAACGCCGTTGCTGAGCATCTGCCGGGTGACGATATTCACCACGCCACCCATGGCATTGGAACCATAGATCATTGAGGCGGGTCCCCGGAGCACCTCTACGCGGTCGGCCATCAGCGTGAGGTAACTATCAGCAATGGGGTGGCCATAAAGACCGGCATACTGAGGAAGGCCGTCGATAAGCACCAACAACGAGGCGCCACTGCCAATGCCTCTTACTTTGATGGCTCCCGCAGCCCCAGTGCTCACACCATAGCCGAGGATGCCACGGCTGTTGACAAAGAGTCCCGGTACTTCCTGGTTGAGTGTTGGCAACACGTTCTCCGAATAGTTGGCAGTAAGACGGGCGCGGTTGACTACTGACACGGTCATCGGCAAATGGCGCGGGTCACTCTTGTAGCGTGTACCGGTGACAACGACGTCGTGCAACCGGTAAGTTGTTGTGTCCATCGCCGAATGTAAGTTTTGTCTATTGGCTGCCGAAGTCGAGAGAGCTGTGACGGCAAGGATGAGGGCAGATGCCCATCGCTGAGAATTAATATTCATACTTACTTAATGAGATTCTTTATCTTGTTTTGTGCAAAGTTACAAAATAGGATGCTAAGGTCTATTACCAATACAGATGTTCTATTTACCTTTTTTGCAGAAGTATGCAAAAAATACAGACTTATTCTTTGAAATCATCAATTTGGGTAAAAATAACATGATTTTGTGTAATAGATTTCTCATTGAAAAACCGTAATTTTGCAAAAAGATATACATGAAAAATAATGTTGTTATGAACAGAATCTTTTTAAGAGCTTTTGCTCTCTTCGTGATTGTGGTTTCTTCCGCTTGTGCTTCTGCACAGGAAGGTGCTAAGCCCGTTCCGGGCACCGACGGTAACAAGTATGTGCCTTACGACCAGAGAAAAGGCAATGAGTCGATTGTCTACTTCACCCGTGACCTCAGTGCCAACGGTCTGATTAAAGCTTACGAGCAGGTTTGCGGTAACATCACGGGGAAGGTCGGTGTGAAGCTTCACACCGGCGAGCCTCAGGGGCCAAACATCCTGCCGCGTGAGTGGGTGAAGGCATTAATGCAGAAGGACCTGCCTAACGCTAACATCGTGGAAACGAACACCTATTATAAAGGAGGACGATACACCACTGCCGAGCACCGTAAGACGCTTGCCATAAACGGTTGGAACTTCTGCCCGGTGGACATCATGGACGAAGAGGACACTACGGCTCTGCCTGTAGTTGGTGGTAAATGGTTTAAGTTTATGTCAGTGGGTTCTCACATGAAGAACTACAATTCTCTTGTCATGCTGACTCACTTCAAAGGCCATACCATGGGTGGATTTGGCGGCAGCAACAAGAATATCGGTATCGGTTGTGCCGATGGACGCATCGGTAAGGCTATGATCCATACGCGTCCGGGAGAAGGACAGTGGAGCATTACGGAAGAAGAGTTTATGGAGCGCATGACGGAATCGACTAAGGCAACACTCGATTACTTCGGCAAGCATACGGCATTTGTGAACGTTATGCGCAACATGAGCGTCAGTTGTGACTGTGAAGGTACTATGGCAGCACCTGTTGTCACTCCCAATGTCGGCATCTTGAGCAGCAACGACATTCTTGCTATTGATCAGGCTTGCGTGGATATCATCTATGCTATGACGAACAAGGAGCACCATGACCTTGTAGAGCGCGTGGAGAGCCGTCATGGCCTGCGCCAACTGTCTTATATGAAGGAACTTGGCATGGGCAACGACAAGTATGTGCTCATAGACCTTGACAACGGTGGCAAGCGCATCACTGCTGCTGAGGCTGCCAAAGGTCTGAAGCCGTTCGTTCAGGAGAAGTAAATAAAACGTCTTTGTTCCAAAGTTTGGGTACAGAGTGTTCCAAAGTTTTGGTACAGAGTGTTCCAAAGTTTGGTACAGAGTGTTCCAAAGTTTGGTACAGAGTGTTCCAAAGTTTGGTACAGGGTGTTCCAAAGTTTGGTATTGTTCGTACCAAGCTTTGGATTGTTTTTGTTAAAACTTCATTGCCATTTAGCAAAGATGTTGTGAAGTACTTTTATTCGTCTGAGATACGTAGTCCTGAGATGTGCGGCTGAAGATGCAAATGTCGTGCATGTATCAAACTTTGCCGGATCTTTTGCACCCCAGAGACGCTGATCTGTAACTGCCGATGGCTCAATGGCCTTCCACCAGTGGTCGAGGCTGTCGGCTAATGCGCGGAAACTGGGCTCGTAAGTTGCCCAGTGTTCAGAGACTCTTTTCCTGAATGTCACATCTTGCAGCAGTCGGTCATACCACAGCGCTTTACCGTTGTAGATGCTGTCTACTGTGAGATGGCGGACATCGGTAAGGTGGAATCGTGCAGGACGAATATCATTGTTGCGGTCTACATCCACATCTATAAAAGCTAAATCGAAGTCCCATACCGGACCGGCATGGAGCTTTCCGTCGCGTCCGAGGTACATATAACAACTCCGCGGACCATTTGGTTCGGCATTCTGACAAAGTTCATGGATGAGCCACCAATCAACGTATGAGTCCAGGTCAAGGTATTTGCTGTAAAGCAGAGAAAAGTCTGTCGGTTCATTACGGTATAACAATTTTTCCACCTGACCGAAAATATTTTGAATCTTTGCCAACTGTATAGAATCTACAGTCTGTGGATATCGGATATTCACAGGAAGATGGCGTATAGGCGTGAGAAATCTTGGGTCTTTGCCGGGATAGGTATCGAGCTCCGCGAGAAATCCTGTTTGCGGATCGGCATCTACCCAATCCTTACCTACATGTATTTCCTCGCCTATAAGGTAGCATCCTTGCAGTACTCCGTTTTTTACGACTTCAGCCATACGCCAACTTGAGTTCCATGGCATACTGGTCTGGTGGGCTACAGAGAGCGCCAAGGCATTGCGCAGCAGGCTATGGTCCATGAAGTTGGATACAAGATACCACTTCTTGTTGGGTGTCATGCCTAACAGACTCACATCATGAGTGAAGCGGAACGTAAGCGGTTTCTTGGGCTTATTGAAAGACGAATTGCCAAAGCCCTTCAGATCCATTTCGTCTTGAAGGATGGTCTTTCCGTCAGGAAGCGTAATGGTTATCTTCGTATGTGGCAGCCACGAGCGAGTGATAGTTTGTTCGTCTGATGTCGTTGTGATGTGTATCACGGGGATGTTTCCCGACTGAGCATAGACGACACAAAAAATCATTGTGAATAACGATGAAAGCAGTGGCTTGATCCATGCTTTAGTAGATGTTTTTTTCTTATGTTCCATAACATTCTTTTTTTTCAATATCGCAAAGTTACAAAAAAGACATTATATTGATGTTACCTCAAGGGACGTTCCTTTTACCTTTTTTACAGAATTATCTTTCTTGAAATAATTATGTAACATGTTGTAGAAAGATTCAGGAAAAGCGGTAGACTATTAGTGACAAATATATGACTTTTATCTGAGATTAAGTTCAAAGTTCACCTAATTTTAAGCATAAAAAAGTTTCTTCTTTTCGGGTTGATAGCGTGACACAGCCACGGAGAGGCTGACTCTACATAATCCAGGCAAGGATCGCAGCGACGTAGCCTGGGGGATGCTAGGATAGAGTTGTGACAATTGACCTTCTGCCTCGGAGGGGCAGGCTGCACGTAGTGCGCTATGTCTTTAATAAATAGTCTTATTCGAAATATAGCGCGCCAAGGCGCAGTCAGCTTCTCCGAGGCTGGAAATCAGTGAATCAGCTCCTATTCCACAACAGGTTACGTCGCTACGCTCCTTGCCTGGGGTTAAAAAGAGTGTGCCGAGGCACTTATCAATCCAAAAACCGGAAGCATAAAAAAGCCGGAGAGAGTCAAAAAGACTTCTTCGGCTTTCAGCTTGTTCGACAATCAGTCGGTATATATTAATGTATGAAATTAGTTCCTAACGACGACCAAACTTGCCGCTTGTATTTCCATGACTGGCTACCATATTGGCTGGGGCCGAAGTCTGACGAGCGCCAAAGCTTGTCGTTGCCTGGTGGTTGCCAAAGGTAGTGTCAGACTGACGGCTACCGAAAGAGCGGTTACCAACATTGTTGTTGCGGTTGTTGGTATTCACCACACGTCTTGCTGTTGTGTTCGGACGTGACGGTACGTTCCATGTGCGGGAAGTGTAGAAGTTCCTGTTGTTGCCACCGCGATAGGTCACATAGACTTTCGGACGGGACTCATAGAACTTGGTAGGAGCATATCGTGTGTATATGCGCCACACCCAACTGTTGTTGGACCAGTACACAGGACGGTAGAAATACGTGGCTGCGACATAGGCGTTGTACTGCCAGGAAGATAGGATGCTCTGAAGCTCCTCATTACGGAGTGACCAGTAATAGCCATAGAAGTCATTGTAATCGTTGATTGCCATGAGATAATCGAGGTTGATCTCATAGGCTGCCTCATATTGCTCATCGGTGAGGTCCAACTCATAAGCCATCTTGTCGGCAAGGAACAATGCCTGATCCTTGGCCTGACTGTATGTCATTGCGGAAGCGGAGGTGACAATTGTCATCATCATTGCTATCATTATCATCTTTAAAGTCATCATAATCGTAATGTTTAAAGCGAAAGGCAAAAGAAAGTCGGTCAAAGTGGAGATCCCAGATACTATATCCCAATGCATTGACAGCGGCAGTTATCTCGTCTTGAAGTTGCCAGACATCCTCATAGTTCATGCTCTTATTATGATTTCTGTTTCAATTTCATGTAGTGCTTCCGTTTGTCAGCCGAAAACTTTTCAAGACTGTAGCGGAGCATTTCGATACAAAGCTACGACTTTTATCCGAATTACCACATGCAAATTAGTACATTTCTTCGCCTGTATGGTAAATCTAAGAACCTATAAAGAACATTCAATCTTCATCTCCGATATCTACTATTTATTTGCGTGAATGTACAACCGATGACAGGTGCAATAGCTCTATCTTTGCAAGCGTAAAACAAAAGGCAGAATACATTCATTCAACAATAATACAAACAATTAAATCGTAAGAATTATGGAAAAGATTGGAGCTTATCTTCAGATCACAATGAAAATCAAGGCTGATGACCGTGCAGCCGCATCCAAGGTTTATTTCGACTGGCGTGAGCCGTTCCTCAAGCATGAGCCCGGTGCCATGTACAAGCACCTCCTTGTCCGCGACGAGGACATCCAGGTACTTCACGGCTTCGACACCAAGGAGCATGCAGAGGCTTATCTCAAGTCTGAGATGTTCACCAGGCATGTCGCTCCAGGTCTGAGCCCTTATTTCCAGGCTGATCCCGAGATCCGCATCTTCGAGGTAGCTGATAAATAAGGTGATAACGGTTATTTCACAGATGGCTGTCCTGTTTATTTTGATAGCCGTGGAATGCTTACAAGTCGTAGAATTAGTCTTTCACCTCCGTCAGTTTTCCCGTGGTCGAATCGATGATAAAGCCACGAACGATGATGTCCTTAGGAACGAGAGGATGGTTCTTCACACGATCCATTGTTTCATGAACACTACGCTCCGTGTCCCCGAAGCCTTCAAGCCATTGACTTATGCTGATATGTTTTTCTACTTCGTCGACTTGGTCTTCTGGGATGCGCTGTCGGATGAGTTCTTCCAGTGGTGTCCATGCATCTTGCCAGCAACACAATCAGTATGATGAATGAGCATGATCTCCTGAATGCCGAGCTCGTAGATGCCTACAATGATAGAGCGCATCACGGCGTCGTAATCGTCGAGGATGACACCGCCAGCGACCTTCACGATCTTCACTTCACCATTTTTGATGCCCAATGCCTCTGGCAACATCACACTAAGTCGCGTGTCCATACATGTGACAATCAGCGTACGTCCGGAAGGTTTCCCGTCCGTGATATGTTTCTCATAACCTTTCCGCTCAACGAAGCGACGGTTGTTTTCCAATATATCGTCTATCATTTTACTTAACGTTTAAATCATCATGAGAATTTTCTTCCGAGCTTTTCTTTATGTTCCGAAGTTGAATCACCAAGAGCTATTCCGAAAAGCATACCGATAGATATGCCTATGGCTATATTCCACTTCATAATACCAGCGAAGGCTGCCCCAAACATCATGCCTAAGCACATTCTTGTAGTCATGTTCATAGTGTTCTTCCTTTCTTGTATCAGTAGATGATTTGGTTGGTTTATAGAACTTATTTGTCGGAGTACTTCATTCGTAGTTTCTTTGGCAACTTACCCAAAACGAGCTTATATGACTCATTGATTAACCTCTTAACCTCATCGTCAACAATGATATCAAGATATACGTTATTCCAATGCGTCTTATTCAAATGATAAGCCGGACGAATACCATCTGTATGCTCGCGAAGCATCTGTCCTTCTTCAGGCGGAAGCTTCACGGCACAAGTTGGCTCAGGAGAATCAAGCCTTATGTGGAGGAATATCTTTCCCTCAATACGGTACAACACCCAATCTTCACCGTATGCCTGATCCTCGATAACTCCTGGTAGCGACAATGCGTAATCTCTGACCTCTTCAATATTCATATTCCCGTGTCGTTAGATTTGGCAACTCACTCCTTCCCCCGCATGGTCGTCAAGAATATCTTTATAATGCGGATGACGCTGATACCATGCGTAGGCATAGGAGCATATAGGTAAGACCTTCAGTTTGTGGTTGATGGCATACTCGTTGGCTGCTTCGACAAGTAACGCTCCGATGCCGATGCCTTTCTTGAAAGCCTCTGTGTGGTCAATGGACATCACTTGTCCCTTGAAGGTAAAGTTCAACAGGCCTACCTGCTCTTCTCCATCATAAGCGAGGACCTGGCCTCTCGTGTTGTCTGCTACAATCTTCGTTTCCATACGCGTCATATTTTTTGCAAAAATACGAAAAGTTATTCTTACTCCTCAGATATTTGCAGTAAATTTGCAATGAGAAATTTGAGAAGCAATGAGCAAGCAGAGTTTCATCAATGAGATAAAAGAATACAAGCGGAACGGTGGAGTTATGAGCTTCGCCTATGGGGATCATCGTCTTCCTGTTATCTACCAGGAAGATTCAGATGTTATCCGAGTTTACATGTCTCAATATGATGTTTTCATGCCAGTTGATTATCAGATCAACTTGTTCGATAACCTTGCCAATTTACAAGACAAGTTATTGGAGAAGTACCCCGAATTGCTTCAATAATCAGGAATAAACTTCATATGAGTACGTTAACGATCATCCTCACTCTGCTCGTAGCTCTGGAACATCTCTACATCATGTTCCTGGAAACAGTGGCTACACGCTCACAACATACCTCAAAGACTTTCTCCATCGAAAAGGATGAGTTGGGTAACCACCATATCAGCACACTCTTGAAGAACCAAGGCGTTTACAATGGACTGTTGGCTATCCTTCTTGTTATAGCAGTAGTCACGCAAGATCTGCTTTGGACAAGAATGTTGTTAGGCTATGTCATTCTTGTAGCTCTTTATGGTTCACTGACAAGCAAACCTTCCGTCATTCTCAAGCAGGGTGGGGTAGCGATATGTGCTCTAATAGTGAGCTTCCTATAATTTGATCTTCCTCATTGTGTTTGCCATCACTGCCAACATGCTTTTTCAAGGACAGTCACTACACTGAAACCACATAGTGGCATTCATCTGCCTTGTTGCCGCCGTGTATTTTTTTTCATGAAGTAGACTATAATATCTTCAAAGTCTATCGCTGCGAAATCTTTCACTTTCTACTTCTTAGTTCAATGCCTATCAGTTCTAATTACTGTTATTCTGGTATATTACGAGACTCATAGAGATTAAATGTTTGAGAAACTAAGAAATGCGCGCATACCACTTATTTCTGAATTGGGTTCAACGTGACGATCTCATCGGGAATGTTTCCGGACTCTACCGTCAGTTCAGATTGGTCAAGCCGCTTGACACCCTTCACATCTCTCATCACGTCCTCAATGTCCTCTTGCACATCGTAGCCTCGCTTTCCTTCTCTGAAATGCATCAGCACTTTCAAACTTGGATGCTTCAGATGTTTGATAATTTCATCAGCTTCCTTCGAGTCAATGGTATAGTATCCAGCACATGGCATGAGCACGACGTCAGCCTTGCTGATAGCAGTATACTCCTCCGCTGTAGGCAGACGGCCAAGGTCGCCGAGATGACAGAGAATCAAATCGGGCAGTTCAACAAACGTGATATCCGACAATCCTCGGTGCTGACCATTATGGTGGTCGTGGGGCACTGTTAGCTTGCTCACTGTGAAGTTCAACTTCTTCCCTGTAACAGCAATGAGTTCAGCAGCATTGTGATCATCATGTTGATGTGAGCAGTTTACGGCGTCTGCTTGTATGCCCTTGGGTAATTTCAGCCCCGGTACCGATCCATTCTTATAAGGATCGAAAACGATGGATGAACCTCCGGCCTTAATCCTAAAGCAACTGTGACCGTAATAAGTGATAATAGCTTTTGCCATAACCTTCCAATTTAAGAAATGTGTATCTAACGCAAAGATAAGCAGATAAATTCGAACCGACAAGTTATACTTCGATGAATTTCCGTCTGTCAAAACGATGGTGTTCTTTTCGATGAACGTATCCGAGTTGATTGCTTGTTAGAAGAGTCTTCCCGATTTGTGTTTCAATGTTCCAATGGGAATGACCGTAAATCCAGACGTCGATTCCGCTGTCTTTGATGTAGTCATCAAGGTCGGCAGTGAATGCTCCGATATAGGAATGGCTTGCAAACCACTCAGTCGTCACTCTGAAAGAAGGTACATGGTGTGTAACGACTATCTTCGTCTTGGCGGTTGACTGAGCAACTGCATGTTTCAGAAAAGTCATGCAACGTTCATGCTCTTTGTTGAAGTCATAAGAAGTAAGAATATGCTCGTTGTAACGGATACGGTGGAAGTCGGTGACGCTATACTCCGTAAAATGCATGTTTTCATCTTTTATATGCGACCACATAGTTGACACAATAAGATCGATATCATCAATATGCACCACCCTGTTGTAGTACCAGTATACATTATGCCTGATCTTTCCCTTCATGCCGTCGTTCATCGTTGCTAAGTCATAACGATTATAGAACTCGTGATTGCCCAAGGCAACAATCACCTGTTGATAGTGTTCCGATGCCCAGTCCCAGAATGGATGCTCGGTATAGCTATCATCCAAATAGGCTATGTCTCCCGCGAGGACAAGTATGTCACCGCACGGGACAAGTGGCCGTTCCAGAAGCAACTGCTCATTGGCCGGAAGTTCAAGATGTAAGTCAGATGCATATTGTATTCTCATCGCTTATAAGTTTGCCATAACGGATCTTCAGCGTACTACTTTTCTTGATTCTCCAATGCTTCTTCCAGAAACTCACAGGCGTCGGCAACGCAGAGGGGGACAAGGACGAAGAACGACTTTCTGAGAAAAAATTACTACCTTTGTTCATGGTTCTGAGTGCTTTTGTATATTTATTTTTGCATTACAAAGATACAAAATTTCCTTGAAATAAGGAAGCTCGGAACGTTTTGTTTTTCTAATATTTGAAAGATATTTTTACTTGCGAAACATCAGTAATTTAACAGTATTATTACCGAACTATTGTCACTTCAAAATCTCCCAAAAACTCTTAGGCAGATAGATGTTCTCAACATCAATAGCATCCTCGAAGAGCGGGGCAATATCCTCCGGGAAGAAACCGGCGATACCACAACCGATAGGGGTGACGAGGAAAGTCTGAGCAGGGTGAGACTTAGCATAAGCGATGAACTTGTCGACATAAGGCTTGATTGTCTCCACACCGCCTTGCATCGTCGGGATAGCGTAGCTCTGTCCTTGTGGGCCGTCACCATTACCCATGACGGCACCAAAATGAAGGCGGGCTGTGCGTGCAGCACCTCCACCGTGCATTCCGGCAAGGTTGCTACCGAAGACGAAGATCTCGTTGGGCTGGAGATGGATAATATATTCCGGAGTAATTCGATTCGAATAGTTTGGTTGCATAGTATTTTGTAAATAAGATAATGTTCCTGCCATTGGCAAGTGCATTGCCTTGACCGATTGTTCCACTTCGAGACAGGCGGACTCCATTGGTGCTTCGTAGTAGCGCTTGAAGTAGGGGATGACGATCTCGTTCATCATCTTGTGAAAGCGCTGGGCGACGGCAGAGGGAGAGATGCCGAGCTGAGTGGCGACTTCCTTACCTTTGAAACCATCGATGAGCAGCATCTGAAGGATAATGGAGGCACGGGAGTCACGGCCATAGTAGCTGCGGCAGATTTCAAAGACAGTGTTGCGAAAGTCCTCCTGAAAGTTGTTGTCGGGGATGTCGAACTTGACATTGGCTTTCTCCAAACGGTCTTCAAAACTGTCAATGCGGTGTTCACGCTGATAGCCTTTCAGTCGGTCAAGAAGAACAAAGCGGAAACCGTTGATCATCCAAGTCTTCAGTGAACAACCGGGATTACGGTCTTCCAACTGTTTGAAGCCGTGCTTGTCGAGGGCGAGATAATACTCATGAGCGATACTGTAGAAGTCCATGCCAGGCTTCAAAGCAAGAGCGTATTGCCGGTCATAGATATGCCAGGCGATACGGCAATAGCCGTAGAAGTAGTCACGGGTGATACGGCTGTCGCGTCGGCGCAGTCCTTCAATGATCTGGTCGTCAGTGAGTCCTATGGTCTTCTTTTCCATCAAATGTTTTAGTCTATTGCAAAATTAAAACTTTTTTCGGAACGTGCTTCATTTTTTCGTCCCTTTATTCTTTTAAAAGACAAACGAGCTCGGAAAATTAAGTATAACCATTAATATTAGCAACTATGAAGGAAGTATTCAATCTAATCATTGTAGATGAGAGTGGAAGTATGAGTCATATGGTCCGTATTGGATCTTCACGCCATAATAATTTTCGTCCTGAAAAATCGAGAGGACGACTTCTGAAACCCAGTCTTCGGCTTGTACTGGCGGTTTCCCTCCAAAGTAGATTTTGAAACCATCCGGCTTAATAAGAGAATGCATCTTGTATTTTGTTCTTAATCCACTTGCAAGCATTTTGTTAGCAAAAAATTGCCCCCACATTTTTAATGGGGGCTCATATATGAATTAAAACACATACAAGAACCGCCCCCACTATCATGTCAGCAATCGCAAACAACAAGCATTGATAACGCCATTTTTTTATTTTGATGTCACGTATGCTTTCGAAGTACTCAAAATAGCAATGGTCATATTTTGATATGGACATAATATAAAGCGACAAACAAAATAATATCAATACAATATAGCAGGCCATTATTTTGTGCCCTAGAAAGAGGCTAACTAGAACCATAAACAACAAGGCTATAGGTGCAGAAAGAACACCAATTATAGCGATTGAATGATTGTTAGCCACCCATAGCGAATCACGTCTTAATCGATTTTTATCATAATGCCCTAGTATATTTTTACCAAATGTTATCTTTGCGTCTATTGCCAAATCCCATTGGGAAAGCATATCGCTTATAACATAATTTAGAATATTGTAATAATATACAAATGTTCCCAGATAATTTCTTTTCTTCATATTTTTATTATTATATGTAGCCAATCTGCATACGACGCTGTCCATTCACCTCCCGCATCTTCTGAACGACCTCAAAGAGTCGGGCACGACCGCCCAAACCGTAGGCCTTCATAGAAGGGGACACTGCAAGGCATATGGTCTTCTCTGTCCGGCTCACATCAGCCACGACAAGGTTAGTCGTCAAAGGATCTAAGCCTCTGGCGACGCATTCCACAGAACTGTAGAAACTCTTCAGATCAATGGCGATTTATGTTCGGTCTTTGTGGTTCTCTGCCGGCATATCAGATCAGAAAGTGGAATATAAGAAGTAAGGAGACTATATCTTGTGATAGAACTCATCGAACGGCAAACGAAAGCGCTCTCCACGTACACCTCCAGTGGTCCGAATTCCGCACGTGATAACCATGTCGATGCCGCAGTCGTGAGGCAATCCGAGGACCTTCTTAACCAGTCTGCTGTCGAATCCTTCAAGCGGACATGTGTCATAGCCTTGTTCGCTCATAGCAAGCATGAAAGTCTGTACGGCCAAGGCACAACTCTTATGGACGACTGTACGCATGTCGGCCTCCGTCACCTGCCTTGTGATGGGTCGTGACAGTCCGATTATCTGAGCAGCTATCTTTCTTACGATTCCGAGCAGCCCAAAACAGCGCTTGTATACCAGTGGCATGAGCTTGGCATAATATTGTTTCTGCAAGGCGATGCGGTGAGCCTTGCGGTCTTCAGGACTGTTTTTCATCACATCCGCAATATTGGCGTCAAGCACAGCCTTCGCATGCGCCTTCCATTTGTCTTGCCTTGTCACGAACACGACCATTTGTTTGCAGCTGCTCGCACTGCCCTGACCAAGACAGGCTACTGCCATCTGCTTCAATGTCTCGGGGTCTGTGACATGATAGGCTTCCCAAAGTTGCATGTTCGAACTTGTTGGAGCAAGTGTTGCAAGACGCACGCACTCTTTTACCTTTTCTGTATCGAGCTCCTTGTTGGGATCATATTTCCTGACTGCACGACGGTGCTCAAGAATCTGTTCTAATGTCATAATATTATTTTCTTCAACGTTTCTAATTTTCTGGACTTCACCGTCAAAGGTATTGAATTATCTCGATAAGGACGAATAAGACGAACGAAGTATCCGGCTTTGTTTTATTATTATGCGGCCTTCTTTGTTTTCGGCAATACCAAGTTCAATATAACGCCTATCACTGCAGACAAGCCAATACCCGAGATGGAGAAGCTGCCGGAATTCTCTAATCTACAATTTTTCTATAGTTCTCAGGGTCGGTGTCGCCTTCTGTGCTGAATACAAGTACAACAGAGTTCTCGTTGAGTCCGATCTGCTCCTTCATGTCCCTATATGAAGGATTATTGAGAAGGGAGTCGACAAGGCCCGTCGTCACAGCTCCAGACTCTCCGGAGACGACCTTAGGGTCATTGCCTTGTGAATGAGCCAACAGTCTCATACCTTGTCGAGTTGTCTCATCGGTGACGGCAAAGGCGTAGTCGGAATAATCGCGTAAGTAATCCCATGCCATACCACAAGGCGTAGCGCAATTGAGGCCTGCCATGATGGTCGTGTTATTTCCAGTAGAGGTGTGCGGCTTGCCGTCCCTGGCTCTCATTGACTCAAAGACACATGCCACTTCTGTAGGCTCAACGCAAGAGACGACAGGCATGTCATCGGAATAAGTTGCCTTAAATGCTGCCGTTACGGATCCGGCCATGGAGCCGACACCTGCCTGAAGAAAGACATGGGTAGGTCGGTCGTAACCGAGAGACTTCATCTGTGACAGTGCCTCGTAGACCATCGTCGTGTAGCCAAGCATGATCCATGAAGGTATCTGCTCGTAGCCCTGCCATGAAGTGTCCTGGATGAGGTGCCATCCGTTTTCTTTTGCCATCCGTGCAGTGAACTTCACGCAATCGTCATACAGCATGTCGGTGATCTCAACATGGGCATTGCCTGCCTTACGGACATTCTCGGCACGGACGGGAACAGTGCCTTTTGGCATAAAGACGTAGCTCTTTGCTCCGAACAACTTCGAGGCCCAACTCACGCCTCTGCCGTGATTGCCATCGGTCGTGGTGATAAACGTCATTCTGCTGATAGCGTCCTTATATGGTGACTCATTGAGCAGCTGGTTGAGTGTTGTCAGCCGATAGTCGAGGTGGAGTTCCTGGCAGACGACTCGGAACATGGCATACACGCCGCCTAAAGGCTTAAAGGCCTGCTCGCCAAAACGGGTGGACTCATCCTTGACAAACATAGCTCTGATGCCACTTGACTTTGCAAATGACTGCAGATTGGCAAGTGAAGTCGGCTTATAGGTGGGTATGCTTTCATGGAGCCGCCTTACATTCTCTGTAGCGTCATAAGCGTATTCGCCCACATCGGTATGCTGTCGGGGACATTCTTTCTTGATTATGTTGATAGCTTCCATAGCATGAAATGTTTTGGCAAAATTAAGAAAAGAAATTCTATTTGCTCAAAAGTTTGGTGTAAATTTGCATATCAAACGGAGAAAGCAATGAGCAAAGAGAGTTTCAAGGAGGAGTTATTAGCCTATAAGCGTAACGGCGGAGTGATGTGCTTCGCTTATGGAGACGGAAAAGCATCCTGAGCTGACAGAATAAGGATAGGAACATTTTGGTCATACACGCAAAAAAGGCAGCCTCGATTGGGAAGTTGCCTTAATGAATTCTACTTGATGTTCATCGTTCGGAGGCTATTGTTATATCCTATTACATTAACTGGTTGTTATAGCCTCTGTCGATAAGGCTGTCCTTGCGAACAGCCTGAAAGTCTACCCTCACCGTTTGGTGAGGAACAGGAGACTTTAATGCGAGATTAAAACTCATATACTTCGTTGTTATGCGACCTCAATGCGTTTGGTCTCTTTCTCTGCCTGGTGAGTGCGAGGCAACGTGATATGAAGAACGCCATTGTCAACCTTTGCGTTGATACTGTTGCGGTCTACATCGTCAGGCAGCATCAGAGCCTGCTCGTAGTTGCTGTATGAGAACTCGCGACGCAAATAATGTTCCTTCTTATTCTCATCCTTCTTGTCGTCCTTGTGCTCCATCTTGATGGTGAGGCAACCGTCCTTGTCAACGTTCACCTTGAAGTCATCCTTTGTAGTTCCAGGAGCGGCAAGCTCAATCTCGTAATCCTTATCATTTTCCTTGACATTGATTGCAGGTGCTGTGAAGTTCATGCGGGGCATCCAACTTGTGTCAAGCATGTCATCGAAATCATTGTCCAACCAATTGTTCATGTCTTTCAAAACTGGATACAACATAATGCAAACCTCCTGATTATCTTTTTGTTCTATATTTATCCTCAGCTCTTCTATCGTCCTCAAGACACCTATCGTTGTCCTTCGTCCGACTTCCGAACTTCACTTAGCATAATGCAATATGCGTGCCTAATTGCACAGCCGTTAAAAGTGTGCCGAAATTGGCGAGATTTGGCAGTAAAATATAAATATTTTCAACATTACTGCCAATGGTGTCACTCTTCGAGAGCTTTCTGATTAGTCTGTACTTGGAGTCAGCAATGACTTGATAAGTTCATCGATATCCTTGTTCACACGGGTGAAGTTGCGGTTGAGCATGATCTCCTTGTTACGGGCACTCTTGAAGGTATAGAGTTTAGGCAGGTCGACATACTGTGCCTCCTCGCGCTTGATCTTTCCCATGTTGAAATTGGTCTTGCAGAAGTACTTTGCGGTTTAAAAGTCTGCAAGATCAAATAACTGACTATATATGAGCTTTTTACAGTGTGATAGGAATAGTTGAAGTAACGAAATAGTAACAAAAAGTCACGACTAATACGATTTGCCATGAAATCAATATCAATTGTAGGTCTGGCTTCCAATCCTTCAAGGGCATACAATAAAGATCCTCCCTTGAGCAGAAAATTATCTTTATACTGGCTCACAGAAACCCGATAAAGTAACCGCTCGTTAAAATACCTTGAAAGCAGGTACATGTATTTATAAGCCTGTCTTGTTCATCAAGTTCAAGAGTCTTGACCGGACAGACTTGCGTAATCCTTTTGCTTTTTCATTCTCCCATATTTATTTCAATGTAAGTATTTAGTGTCTTAGCAACTCTAAGCTGTTTGGAGTATTTAGACAAAAGACTTAGGTTTCGGTCTTTTCTCTTCAGATAGTTTCTTATAACTTCACCGCACAGTTCCATCCCTACCTTGTTTCTGTATTTAACCACATCGCACACGCTTCGCTCCAAGTCAGTAATACGCACGTTATGTCCGGAAATTTCTGCCTGTGTAATGCCAAACTGAAGATTTTCTTTCTTCCAATAATACAGTTTTATCGGAAGTGGGGTAGTAAGAGATACTTTTCTTTTTGCCTCAATGGCAATGCAGAACTCTGGAGGCACCGTTGTTGTAAGATTATAATAGGACCATGCATTGTACAGACAGACTATTCCGCCAGGGATGACCTTCTCTACATCAATCATGTTGTCGAGAAGTTCATCAGCCAGAGCATTTGTTTGTGATTATGAGCAATATGACAGATATTATAAGATCTACTATTGGATATTCAAGAGCAAGGATCCAAAGGCACCCCGTAAATGGTATGACGAAAACTTAGGCATCAAGGATGATCCCCAAGGTCACCTGTTTGAATGGATAGATAAGGATGATCATAGCACTACAGGCGTCACGGTGTGGAGCCACATGTCGGCTGCAACAGAATATCTCGGCAAGCCTGAGCAGCAGTTCATGATCAACTACCGTGTGGAGAATCTCGAGAAGTTAGCAAAGGAGCTATTTTGGCCATCGCTTTCGTCAGTGTCAGGGTAAAGTTGTACCTTTGGCGAAGACAAACGATAATGTATGAAACACTATAATGACATATTCTTGGACTTTGATGATACGTTGTACGACACGCACGGCAACAGTATCATTGCTCTGAGGAAACTTTATGACATACGCATTGGGAAAGGATCATGCCGTCGTATGAGGCTTTCCGGGATGCTTACTTCGCTACGAATGTCGAAGTATGGAAGGCATATGCGCACGGTGAGATCGACCGTGACACGCTTATTGTGGAGCGGTACCGGCGACCGGTCACAGAGATGGTAAGGAAGTGTGGTGGTGATACTTCCAGGATCACTCCGGAATGGTGTGTGGCTGCCAGTGACCAGTATGGCGATATCATATCCCAAGAGCCAGGAATCGTTAGCGGGGCAAGGGAACTGCTGACTTATCTGACAGACAAGGGCTACCGTCTCCACCTTTGCAGCAACGGCTTTCATGAGGTACAGTACCGCAAGCTTCAGTCGAGTGGTCTGAAAGACTTCTTCAAGACAGTCGTCCTCAGTGAGGATGCGGGAGTGAACAAGCCGAGGAAAGAGTTCTTCGACTATACCTTCACGGTGACAGGTGCGAAGTCTTCCGCAACTATTCTCATTGGAGACAACTACGATACGGATATCACGGGTGCGCTGAATGCCGGCATTGACTCCATTCTCTTCAACAGATGGAATATTGATGTCAATGAGTTGCAGCGCAAGCCGACGTATGTTGTAGATGAACTAAGTAAAATAGAGGATATATTATAATCAGCTATGGACTTCTTCGAATATTTTCATCAATCGATTCAGATTTGTGAATGTAAAGTTATACCTTTGTCAATGATTAATATCAGAAAATAATGACAGCACTTGATAACAACAGTCCTTGGCCCGGACCAAAGGGAATGATACCCGTGACAAGCGGACGTCCGGATGACGCCAACGTGATAACCCGTCGCTATCTCGATCAGATATTGGTTGAGATGCGAGCCATAGATTCAACGATGCCGGAGCTCACCACCGAGATCTTTGGACGTCAGTATTCAACACCATTGATGATGCCGGCTTTCTCGCATCTGAACAAGGTGCTCAAGGAAGGCCGCAAGCCGATGAATGAATATGCGGAGGTAGCCAGGGAGATGAATATGCTCAACTGGGTCGGCATGGAATCGGACGAGGATTATGCAGACA
>Ga0256406_1002250_pt1 | contig 27997 bp, 27 predicted proteins | sample RumenRJG_03DNA_FD_185986 | JGI IMG/M metagenome (GOLD analysis project Ga0256406, IMG submission 185986) | Bovine rumen microbial communities from Lethbridge, Alberta, Canada - RJG_03 | ecosystem: Host-associated > Mammals > Digestive system > Stomach > Rumen | place: Canada: Alberta | collected... | reverse complement strand
AAAATGCGAATTGAAAAATCATTTATCTATTAGATGAAAGAAAAAGTTAGGTAAGATGAGAAAAAAAACGAACTCAAAATCGTCCGGAAACGCCGTAAAATCAACGTTTTCGGACGGTCTGGGGGGGTATTTCATGTCATGTCAATTATCTAATAACGAGACTTCAAGGAAAGACAGTAAAGATTAAGACAACATGGAAACCGAATGGATACATGCGGTTTCCTGAGCGGCAGTTTGCAGGAATTTTTGAGCGAAATTATCTGATTCTTTAGTGATTTTTGCTCTGCAGTCCCGTATTTATCAATGCTATAATCTTGATTATGGTATGTCATGCGATGCAATTGTACTCTCTGGCACGCAATCAAAAATGCCCGGATGATCCGCTTGTCGCCTCTGTTGCGCAGCGTTATTTAAGGACGGTAAGAATCATTTTGCGCCGGCTCGGAATCCGAGCCGGATGGCGAAGCACACCCTGAGGGTGGATTGGTTGCGGAGGATTCTTATGGAAGCCGGTAGTGTTTTATAAGAAAAGAAAAAGAAGAGGATAATCATCGTGAAACGGGATGGAGAGAAAAAGCTGGAGCATGATACATATGAAAATGAGAATGATAGCAAGATGATTAAAAACAAATATAATTTTCGAGTGGCACTTATATTTGCCGCAGACATAATATCTATTTTTGTATCATTTTTCTTTGCCCTTTGGTTAAGATTTGACTGCAGGTATTCGCTTATTCCTGCGGATTACCTCAAGAATCTGCTTATAATGTTTCCCGCGATATGCATAGGCTATGTTGCTGTATACGATTTCTGCAAACTCTATAAAAGCATTTGGCGTTATGCTTCCATATCTGAAGCTTATCATATAGCACTTGCATATATTTTCATTGCTCTTCTGTCAGTGGCAGAATTTATTATTTTTGTACAACTTGGCATCCGCATTCCTGTCAGCGTCATGATTGGCGGATGTCTGATATCGCTTTTTTTCTGCACAGCACTCAGATTCGGCTACAGACTGGTGCGTTTTGTACGCGCCAGATACATAAATGGTGAGAATGAAAAGAGAGTAAATGTAATGCTCATCGGTGCCGGACAGGCAGCAAAAGAGCTTATCAATGATTTCAGACTCGGTGGTCAGAACAAATATAGGATATGCACTATAGTAGACGATAACCCCGTTAAGTTAGGAAGATATCTCGATGGACACCGTATAGAGGGTAACCGTGGGGATATAGTAAAGCTGGCTGTTGAATATGAAATAGACACCATTATTTTTGCAATTCCAAGTGCCTCAAATGATGACAGGGTAAATATCCTGAACATCTGTCAGGAGACCGGCTGTAAGCTCAAGATCATTCCCGGAATCTACCAGATCGTAAATGGTGATGTACAGGTATCAAAGTTTAGGGACGTGCAGATCGAAGACTTGCTCGGAAGAGATGAAGTCAAGATCAACCTTAACGAGATCAAGAAGACAATTGAGGGAAAAGTTGTCATGGTTACCGGCGGTGGCGGTTCCATCGGCTCCGAGCTCTGCCGACAGATTGCATCAGCTAAGCCAAAGCAGCTGATAATTTTCGATATCTATGAAAATAATGCATATGAGATTCAGCAGGAACTGATTCGAAAGTATGGCGATAAACTGAATCTGGTAACATTAATTGGCTCCGTCCGTAATACTTCCCGGGTCAATAGTGTCTTGGAAACCTACCATCCGGACATGATTTACCATGCTGCTGCACATAAGCATGTGCCTTTGATGGAGAACAGTCCTTGTGAAGCTGTTAAAAACAATGTCATGGGTACCTATAAACTTGCAAAAGCGGCAGCGGAACATGGCGTGAAGAGATTCCTTTTGATCTCCACGGATAAAGCTGTCAATCCGACCTCTCTCATGGGCGCGACCAAGCGAATGTGCGAGATGATCATACAGATGATGGACCGGAAGTATCCTAATACAACATTTATGGCAGTACGATTTGGAAATGTTCTTGGATCTAATGGTTCCGTCATTCCTCTTTTTAAAGAGCAGATTGCCAAGGGCGGTCCTGTTACAGTAACGGATAAAAATATTATTCGCTACTTCATGACAATACCGGAAGCGGTATCTCTTGTTTTAGAGGCTTCTATCTATGCAAAAGGCGGAGAGATCTTCGTCCTCGACATGGGGAAACCTGTCCGGATCGATGATATGGCAAGAAAACTGATCCGCCTGTCCGGATATCAGCCGGATGTGGACATTAAGATTGAATATACCGGTCTCCGCCCCGGAGAAAAGCTCTATGAGGAGCTTCTCATGGATGAGGAGGGAATGAAGGATACCCCGAACAAGCTCATCCATATCGGACATCCGATCGAAATGGACGATGAGAAGTTTATGCAGGAACTGAATAGACTGGATCAAGTCTCCAAAGAAGAAGTGAATCCGATGGAGATGAAGAGAGTGGTATCTGAAGTTGTTACAACCTATAAGCCGGATCTGGAACATGCGGATCAGGCGCAGGGGGTTATTGCTTCATGAAAACAGAAAGAACATACATCTAAGCAGAGATCGCATACCAAATGGTTCCCCTATACTTAAGTGGGTGTAAGTATTATTCTAATGAAGGACTTATTGCGTGATACGATAGTTCACAGATTCATAAGTAGTACTGTCTAAAGAAAGTTAAGATGTACCCTGGATTTTGAACAACAAGAAGATACTCCAATAGCCGACAGACTAAGCACAGAGAAGATCAGATGGACAAAGATAAAGCTAAGAAAATCATAAGATGCACCGCCATTGCGCTTGGTGCTACATATGTCGTTCTTGATGTTATTGCAAAGAAGCAGAAGGCAGATTCGACCTATAAGAACGATCCTGATCAGCAGAATCCTATGCAGGGGAAGTCTGTCCAGTTTGTAACCGACGAGAATGACAAAGAGAACGCTGATGGCGAATGTGGTCATCTGGAGGCCACAGGTGAGTCCAATGCTCTCACACGACACAAGTCTGCATATGAAAGATATGTAAAACGAGCAATGGATAAAACACTCTCTTTTGGAGGGCTGGTAGTTCTGGCTCCTGTAATGGGTACAATAGCGCTTGCTATTAAAATCGAAGATCCGGGTCCTGTGCTGTTTACGCAGAAGAGAGTAGGACAGGATAAGCAGTATTTTAAACTCCATAAATTCCGCTCCATGAAAATGAGCACACCGCATGATGTGCCGACGCATATGCTTGAGAATCCAGAGCAATACATTACAAAAGTCGGCGGCTTTATTAGAAGGCACAGCCTTGATGAGTTACCGCAGATCTGGGATATCTTTGTCGGGAATATGAGTGTCATTGGCCCTCGCCCAGCACTGTGGAATCAGGATGTGCTGGTAGCTGAGCGGGACAAAGTCGGTGCAAACGATGTGAAGCCAGGACTTACCGGATGGGCTCAGATCAACGGACGTGATGAATTGGAGATTCCGGAAAAAGCGGCTTTAGATGGTGTGTACACTGAAGCGCTTGAAACCGGAGGTGTAGATGCTCTTGAGATGGACATAAAATGCTTCGCGGGGAGTATCCATGTGTTTAATGGAGACAATTCTGTAGTTGAAGGCGGGACAGGAGCTATGGATAAATCTGCGAAAGGTAAGCTGAGAGAAGGCGTGCCAGAACAGGATCCTGAAGAACATTTCGCGTGTGATTATAAGTTCACTGTTAATCACAATGCTCATAAGAATATACTCATTGTTGGAGCAGGGAGCTACATCGGTGAGAGTTTTGTCAAATACGCAACCGAGCATTACTGTGATAACTTCACTTTTACGACCGTTGATACTATGCCTGGTAAGGATGGTAAGTCTGAGTTAGATAATCTCACCTCTGAACAACTGACCAGTTTTGATATCGTGTATCACCTCGCAGGTATAGCACACGCAGATGTGGGACACGTTGATGATGCTACCAAGGAGAAGTATTATAAAGTTAATACAGATCTGGCCATAGCTACAGCACGTAGATACAAAACTGCACTAGAAGAGAGCGGAAGAACTGGTCTCTTCGTTTTTATGTCTTCGATGATCGTTTATGGTGATTCTGCTCCGTATGGACAGCAACATGTGATTGACCGCCACACGAAACCTGCTCCTGCCAACTTTTACGGAGATTCAAAATGGCAGGCAGATAAGGGGATCCGTTCAATAGCTGATTCAACAATGCAGGTTGCTATCATCCGTCCACCGATGATTTATGGTAAGGGGAGTAAGGGAAATTACCCGACACTAGTGAAATTGGCAAATAAACTTCCAGCATTTCCGGATGTAGAGAATAAGCGGAGCATGCTTTATATAGGGAACCTGTGCGAGTTCTTGAGTCAGATGTTCCTGAGCAATGTTTGTAGAGAGGATGGATTAGAAGCACCGCAGGTACTCATCTTCATGCCACAGAATGGCGAATTTACAAAGACTGCTGATATGGTTAAGAAGATTGCGAAAGTCACAGGGCACCACATTCTCATCCAGAAGGTATTAAATCCAGCAGTTGTTCTCGCTGATCATGTTCCGGGAAAAGTAAGCGGATTGGTAGACAAAGCCTTCGGGAATAATAGCTATGATGAGAGGCTGAGTAAGTACGAGAGTCTTGACTATCAGAAGTATAATCTTGAGATGAGCATAGAATTGACTGAATCACCATCACCCACATCCTCATTCCCAGACAATAAGCTCACATCTTTAAAAGGCAAGAAAGTCTTACTTATAGCCCTTCCTGGCTATCCGGATGGAATGATTAAGGGAATGCAGGAGCTTGGTGCAGAGGTTGATTATATCCACGATAAGCCAAACGAGGGCTTTGTATCGAAGACATTAGGCCGCCTTCACGTGGGATTCTATGAAAAGGTAATCAACGATTACTACAAGACAGTCCTTGAAGCTCTTAAGAATCGTGATTACGATTACATCCTTTCTATTCGTGGAGAATATACCCCGGTTGAGTCTTTGAAGCTGATGAGATCATACTTCCCTCATGCGAAGATGATTCTTTATATGTGGGATGGTCTGCACAAGCAGAATACCGTAGGAATAGAAGAGAAGTGGCCTTTGTACGACAAGGTCTACACATTTGACCGTATCGATTATGAGGCTGATAAAGGAAAGATAGAATTTCTCCCCCTTTATTATTATGACGCATACCTTCCAAAAGATATTAAGGATGCGAATAGTGGCGATCTTAAATATGATTTGAGCTTTATAGGAACTGGACATGATGATCGTATTCGAATCGTTAAGGAAGTCATGAAGCAGTGTGAGAATCAGGGATTAAAGACATTCCATTACTTCTTCATGCCGCATAAGCTCGTATTCCTTAAGAATAAGTTATCAAATCCAAATTTTAAAAATGTAGAAGAATCTGATGTTCACTATGAGATGCTGCCGTTTGAAATGCTCTATCAAACATATGCGGATTCTCGCTGCGTGATGGATGTTGAGAATAGAGGACAGCATGGACTTACTATGCGCAGCATCGAGATTCTTGGATTAAAGAGAAAATTTATCACGACGAATAAGGATATCGTTAATTACGATTTTTACAATCCAAATAACATTTTGGTTCTTGATCGTGAGAATCCCGTTGTGGATATGGATTGGTTTAATAAACCATACGAGGAACTTGATGAAAGCCTCTATGAAAAGTATTCATTGAGGAATTGGATCCTGGAAGTTTTAAAGTAATATCTTCCACGCTGAATGAATGTGTGCGAGATGAACTTGAAGGAGTTGAACTGTTAATGAAGATACTGGTAACTGGTGCGAACGGATACCTTGGGAAGGGAGTTGTCAAACAGCTTTTGAATGATGGCGTGGACGTTGTGGCCACAGATTTTAGAGATAATCTAATCGACAAAAGAGCAGAGATAAAGTGTGCGGATTTATTCAATATTGAAGATCCATATGAATATTTCGGAAAACCGGATGCAATTCTCCACATGGCTTGGAGAGATGGGTTCGTGCACAAGTCTGTGAATCATGTCAACGATCTTCTGAAGCATTATACGTTTTTGTCTAAGATCATCGACGCCGGTTGCAAACAGGTGGCTTGCATGGGATCGATGCATGAAATTGGCTTCTACGAGGGAAGTATTAACGAATCCACACCGTGTAATCCGCAAAGCTTGTATGGCATCAGCAAGAATGCATTGAGGGAACTGCTGGAGCTGAAATGCAAGGAGAATAAGACGATATTCCAATGGCTGCGAGGCTTCTATATCGTAGGTAATACCGAAGATGGCAGCAGTATCTTCTCAAAGATTGTCCAAGCAGCACATAAAGGACAGAAAGAGTTCCCATTTACAATGGGTCTGAATCAGTTTGATTTCCTTGATTACGATGTGTTTTGCAAGTATGTGGCAGACAGTGTGGAGCAGAGCGACATTAGTGGTATAATTAATATATGTTCCGGTAGACCAGAGAAACTGGCTGACCGTGTAGAACGATTCATTAAAGAAAATTATTTTGACATAAAACTTGATTATGGAAAGTTTCCAGATCGTCCTTACGATTCTAAGGCTATCTGGGGAGATGACTTTAAGATCCGAATGATTGAGAAGACGAAAGAAATGGAGAAAGAATAAGTGCCTAACAATAAGCAATTGAAAAATAGATATTCTCCTTCTGAATTTGTGAAAAATGTATATTCTCTTGTAATGACAAAAATCACGATGCCCTATGCAAGATTTGTAAGAAGGCCCATTTATATTCGAGGGGGGAAATCACTTGCAGGAGCAGAAGGACTTACAACTGGTCGCATGTGCCGGTTCGACCTTGAAGGAAATAAGAAAACATTAAAAATCGGTAACAATTGTGAGTTTGGCGATTATACACATATTGTTGCATTAAACGATGTTGAAATTGGGAATGATGTTCTTATTGCTTCCAAGGTATTTATCAGCGATACCAATCATGGGCAATATTCCGGTGATAATCAGAGCAATCCTTCCACAACGCCTAGAGATAGAAAACTGACTAAAGGTTCAGTTAAAATAGGTAATAATGTTTGGATTGGTGAGAATGCAGTGATTTTATCTGGAAGCAAGATAGGAGATGGCTGTGTTATTGGAGCAAATAGTGTGGTCAGCAAAGAAGTCCCTGATAATTCAATTGTCGTAGGGGCTAATAGGATTCTAAGGCAATATGGAGAATCTTAATTAATTCAAATGACAATTGGCACATTTATAATTTGCCATACTACCGAAATCAAGAATGGAGATTATGTAGATGACGTTTCGTAAAGTGTGTTGGGCAATGAGGGGAATAGTTTATAAAACAATATTTGGAAGGTTCGGCAATTTATCATACATTGGTAAACCTGTATCAATAGTTGGAGCGAACAACATATTCATAGAGGACAAAGTTAGGATTTATCCTGGTATCCGTATGGAAGCAGCAAATGGTGGGTCAATAAGAATACACGAGAACTGTTCAATTGCCCAGAATGTACATATAACGGCTGATAGAGAAGAACTTTCAATAGGCAGTGGTACCACAATAGGCGGAAACTCGTTTATAACGAATCTCGACCATGAATATAAAGAAATCGGAGTTCCAATCCTCAATCAAAAAAGAAATGTAAAAACCACACAAATTGGTAAAAATTGTTTTATCGGAATGGGAGCCTGTATCCAGGCAGGAACAATTCTAGGGAAGCAATGTGTGGTTGGAGCCAATGCGGTAGTACGCGGTACGTATCCAGATTACTGTGTGATCGTTGGCATTCCGGCAAGAGTGATCAAGAAATACAATCCAGAAACTGACAAATGGGAAAAGGTATAAGTAATGATAAGCGTTGTAATTCCAGCATACAACAGTTCACAAACGGTAAGGAAATGTGTTGAGTCTGTTTTGAATCAATCGAGAGAAGATTTGATAGATGAGATCATTGTTGTAAATGATGGATCTACTGATGATACAGTTTCAATTGTGGAAGAACTAGAGAAAAGTGATAAGCGGATATTATTAATCTCAAAGGAAAACGGTGGAGTTTCAACAGCTAGAAATGCTGGTATTAAGACCGCAAAATCAGAATGGATTGCATTGCTTGACTCTGATGATGTATGGCTTCCAAAGAAGATAGAAGAGCAGTGGAAACAGATACAGTTACATCCAGAAATTAAATTGATAGGATGTAATAGAAATAAAGAAGACGTTCATATAGGAACGAAGGTTAATAATTCTTTATATAAACTTAATATTAAACAACTTCTTATAAAAATGTGGCCACATACTTCTACTGCATTGATTAAGCGCGAGGTTTTTGAAAAGGTGGGTTTATTCAACGAGAGTATGAGATATGGAGAGGATGGAGAACTATGGAATAGAATTGCTATTCATTATTCACTATATTACATACCTGTTTCTTATGAAATCGCTGGAGGAAATAAACTTCCATTTGGAGAGAGCGGACTTTCTGCAAATTTGAAAGGAATGTACGAAGGAAATGTTTACAACATAAAAGAGCTTAAGGCAGACAAGGCAATAAGTACAGGATATTATGCATTTCTTCGTATTTTTTTCTATCTAAAATATATTCGTCGCATCTTGATTACAAAGCATATGAAACGGAAGCAATCTAAATGAAGACCATTGTTATTTACTACAATAGTATGGCCGGTTCAGGCGGTATAGAACGTGTTATATCAAACTTAATGTTTGCGTGGAAAGAATACTATAACCTTATTCTTTTAACAAAAGATGATTCAAAGAATTCTTTTTATAAGATTCCCGATGATGTTAAGAGACTCTCAATTGAAGAGCCTTTGAACTTGGATATGAAGGATCGCAAACAGCGGATTAAAGAAGTATTTAGTAATACTTGGAGAAGTCATAAAAAATTAAAAAAGGTTCTGGCAAATATAAAATTTGATTATATCTATACAGCTACTCCATTGAATTCTCTAGAGGTTTATCTTGCTAATAAATCTTACAAAGAAAAATTGGTTATTAGTGAACACGCTTCAGCATATGCAGTAAATGGCATATACCAGAGAATAAAAAAATATGTATACCCTAAAGCATATTGTATTTCTGTTCCTAATAGGATGGATGTGGATGTATATAAGTCCTGGGGATGCAGAGCCGTTTATATTCCCCACCTGATTCCAAAAGTTGAGAACATAAGGCCTAACACATTAGATACTAAGATTATGCTTAATGTTGGACGACTTACATCTGATAAGCGACAGGCGGAATTGATCAGATGTTGGAGTGAAATTCCTGACAGAAATGGCTGGAGACTTTGGATAGTAGGAGACGGCGAAGAAAAAGATAATCTTCAAAATGAAATATCTGACTTGCACTTATCTGACGTGAACTTGATTCCTGCAACTAGGGAAATTGATAAGATATATAAAGAGGTTTCTGCGTTTGTTTTCACATCCAGAATGGAAGGCTTTGGTATGGTTCTTCTGGAAGCAATGCAGTATGGAATTCCATGCATCTCTTTTGATTGCCCTAGCGGTCCCAGAGATATTGTTAAAGACGGTGTTAATGGCTATCTGGTTAGTAATGATGATTGGAAGAATCTACAAAAGGTATGTGAAAAGATGATACTAGCAGATCCAATGCACTTAAAAACTCTAGGACAAGAATCAATTAATATTGTAAAAAAATGGGATAATAAAGAAATAATAGAAAAATGGAAGCTAGTTTTTAAATAACATTTTTTATTTTAATTTATATTTAAGGAATAAACATGCCAATATTTTATGTTATTATATTAAGTGTACCACTTTTATTTACAATATTACGAGAGAGAGTAGGAAAAGGATATGAGGTTATAGATACCTTGTCTATTATTTTTACCTCCATCCTTCTTTCACTTAGAGAAAATACTGGGGCGGATTTATTAACTTATAAACAAAATTATTACATGCATATGAATAATAATTTTGTTGGAGGAGATTTCTCGGAACCTGGATATTTACTGGCTGTAAAAGTATTTTCTGCACTAAAAATACCATTTACTGTCTTTCTGTTTTTAATAGCTGCCTTTAGTTTATTTGCATTATATTATTATCTTGAAAATTCAAAACTTGATAATAAGGTGATGCCTTTATACATATATTTTACAATTGTTGATCTGTATGTATACTCACTTTCTGCCATTAGACAAGGAATTGCAATATCCTTCCTCCTGATATCGTTGGTTAAGTTTAATAGAAAACAATATTTTCGGTCGATTATTATCATTGTCCTTGGAACAATGTTCCATTGGTCAGTAATTATAATGATTCCAATGATTTTTTTGCTAAATGCAGTAAAAAGAGTTAGAGGAATTGTGATTTTGGGATTAACAGTATTGATCCCAATTCTGTATTTTATAGGTGTTAATTCTCCGATTATTGAGATTATCGCTAAATTTAATTATAATACAAATTACTATTTAAATATACTTGCTAATGAAAGAACCACGAATATAAAGTCATTTATTTGGAGCTTTATTTTGGCTATTATTTGGTCACTTTATTTGATTTTCTTTAGATCTATAGAAGTTGATGGAACTGTAACTCTGTGGAAGACAGATGTTGTAAGGCAGTATGTTGAACTTGATTATAATGACTGGTGTGTCATCATATTTTTGATCTTAAGGTCCTGCCTGGATATATATTATATTTCAGCTTTACCAAGAGTCGAAATGTATTTTTATTTAATGCTACCTTTTACACTTGAAAAGGAAGTAGAGAAAACGAAAGGAAAAGTCAGAGCTTTTATTTATGTCTTACTTGCTTTTGCTTTTGCAATTTCTTTTTACGTTAGATTACACATGAACTGGGAATTTTATGGAAGTGCGAGATTTGTTTTCTGATATTAGTATGGGGATTGACAAATGTGTACTATATCTGTTGCTATGACAACTTATAATGGTGAAAAATATATATTAGATCAATTAATATCATTTAGTATTATACGGTGGAAATATGAACAAAAATTATTTACTTTCTATTGTTATACCAACAAGAAATCATATAACATGCTTGGAAAAAAGCATACCGGAAATAGAAGCAAATATTGATAATAGCGTTCAAATAGTTATACAAGATAATAGTGATAATAACGATTTTGAAAAATCAAATCTATTAGATCAATACAACAATATTAAATATTCGTATACTAATGAAGTATTATCTTTTGTTGATAACTTCGATGCAGCTGTTTCACTTGCTGATGGAGAATATTTATGTATGATTGGCGATGACGATGGAGTCACAAAACGCATTGTCGAAGCTACTAAGTGGGCAGCTAAAAATAATTTGGATTCGCTTGTTCCAGAAGTATTATTTGAGTATTTTTGGCCTAATTCGATTGATTTCCCTGGTGAGAAATATAACAACGGAATAATTAGATACCTTAATAAGAAATCAGCTGTGAAAATGCTTGATACATCTAACGGTTTAAAAAAGATGCTTCATAATGGTGCTCAGGATTATATGATGTTCGATTTGGTGAAGCTATATCATGGAATTGTAAAGAAAAGCTGTTTAAACGAAGTAAAGAAAAGAACTGGGAAGTATTTTGGTGGGTTGTCGCCGGATATTTATATTTCTACAGCTTTATCCATAGTATGTAAGAAAAATTATAAAATTTCCTACCCGCTCACAATAGCTGGTGTTGCGACAGGTAGTGGGTCTGCAAATTCATCTAATGGTCTCCACATCGGAAAACTTAAAGATGCACCACATTTTAAAGGACATACTTCATATCAATGGAATAAAAGAGTCCCACAATTTTATAGTGTCGAGACCATCTGGGCAGATTCCGCTTTAGCAGCTTTAACTGACATGAAAATGTATGATCTTCTTAATGAATTTAACAAGAATGCATTACTTTCGAACTGCTGGATAAAGCACCCTGAATTTAATGATTATATTGAAAATGACGACGACAAGGAGAAAATGTCATTGGGTATTAGATTCTCCGAAGTAAAGTACTATGCTTTGCATGTAAAACATCGACTTAGCAGATTAGGTGATAAATTATATATCGTTAATGATGTGCCATCAATCCTAAGCGCCAATGAATATTTTGAGAATAACTATTCAAATAGTAATTTTGTTTTGCCTAGTAACATATGAATAATAGGAGGAAAAAATGTCATCTTTAAATGATTCTACATTAATGATAACCGGAGGCACAGGATCTTTTGGGCACGCAGTATTAAAACATTTCTTAACATCAGATGTAGCTGAAATTAGGATTTTCTCCCGTGATGAAAAAAAACAGGATGATATGAGACACGAGTTGCAGGCTCAGTATCCTGATTACTACAACAAGGTCAAATTTTATATTGGCGACGTTAGAATAGCTCAAGATATAAAAGACGCCATGTACGGAGTTGATTATATTTTTCATGCGGCGGCATTAAAGCAGGTTCCATCCTGCGAGTTCTTCCCGATGGAAGCTGTTCGTACAAATATCATTGGAACAGATAATATGCTTCATGCTGCAATAGATGCGGGTGTCAAAAGGGTTGTGTGTCTTTCTACTGACAAGGCAGCATACCCGATTAATGCAATGGGCATTTCAAAAGCAATGATGGAGCACGTCATCTATGCAAATGCAAGAGTTGCTGCTGAAAGAGGAAATACTGTTATTTGCTGCACACGATATGGCAATGTAATGTGCAGTAGGGGATCAGTTATACCACTTTTTGTCGAACAAATAGCTAATGGACATCCAATAACAATTACAGATCCCCAGATGACAAGATTTCTTATGAATTTGGATGAGGCTGTTGATCTAGTACAATTTGCATTTGAAAATGCCAATCCAGGCGATCTTTTTATTCAAAAGGCTGATGCATCAACGATTGGGGATCTTGCTAAGGCGGTTCAAAAATTATTTGGTGATACAGGAACCAATTATATTGGATCAAGGCATGGCGAAAAGAAATTTGAAACTTTAATGACAAAGGAAGAGGCAGCAAGATGTGAGGATCTGGGGGGTTACTTCAGAATACATGCTGATAATCGAGATTTGAATTACGATAAATTTTTGGTAAATGGCAATTCCTTTACCAATAAATTTGAGGAGTATAATAGTAATAATACTAAACTCTTAAATGTCGACGAAATTGTCGAAAAGCTAAAGACCACAGATTATATTATCGAGAAGCTTGGAGCGTAATATGAAACTATTAGTAATCGGCTGTAATGGGATGGCTGGACATATGATAAGCATGTATTTAATGTCCAGAGGCTTTGAAGTTGAGGGGTTTGCTAGAAGAAAAGGTATTATTCCTAATACAATAATTGGAGATTGTTTTAATACAGATCTATTAACAAGTATTATTCGAGATAATAATTATGATTATGTGATTAATTGTGTAGGAATTCTTAACAAATCTGCTGAAACAGATAAGGCTTCAGCATCATTTATTAATTCTTATTTTCCTCATTACTTAGAAAAATTGACGGATAATTCAAAAACAAAAATTATTCAGTTAAGCACCGATTGCGTTTTTAGTGGGAAACGTGGGCATTATTCTGAAGGGGATACCCCAGATGGTACAACTTTTTATGATAGATCAAAAGCATTAGGAGAATTGATAAATGACAAAGATTTAACTGTACGTAGTTCTATTATTGGACCCGATTTGAAAAGTGAAGGGATTGGTTTATTAAATTGGTTCTTGAAACAGTCGAAGCCAGTTCATGGGTATACAAATGTTATATGGACAGGACAAACAACTTTACAGTTAGCAAAATCTATTGAAGCAGCCATTAATAATAATATACATGGTCTGTATAATTTGGTGCCACAAAGCAACATAACAAAATATGAACTGCTGTGCTTGTTTGATAAGTATATAAGAAATGAGGCAATAGATATAATACCCGATGATTCTGTTTCTTCGGACAAATCCCTTGTTAGAACTAACTATCAAAACTTTAATTATATAGTGCCTGATTACATTACACAAATTAGAGAACTAGCGGATTGGATGCATAATAATAATAGCTTGTATCCTCATTACAATATCAAATAGAGAATAAAATAATGAAAAGCAGAAACATCAAGGTAAATGCAGTATTAAATTCAATAAAAACTTTGATGACCATACTGTTTCCACTCATTACGACATCTTATTTATCTAGGGTGTTAGGCAAAGATGGATACGGTATGTTTAATTACTCTGTTTCTATCGTTTCATATTTTATTCTTATCGCGGGTCTTGGAATAAACACTTATGGAATCAGAGAAGGAGCAAAGGTTAGAGATAATAGAGTGCAGGAAAGCCAATTTTCGAGTGAACTTTTTACTCTTAATATTTTATCGACCATTATCTCTTATGCTTGTCTATTTCTTTTACTTATTTTTTCAAAAAGCCTTTTGCCATATCGAATATATATTATAGTTATTAGCATTACCATTGCCTTTACGACATTGGGGGCTGACTGGATAAATTCTATATATGAAGATTTCTGGTACCTGACTCTCCGATATATCATAGTACAAGTTGTTTCAATTTTTTTAATGCTTATCTTCGTCAGGAACAAGGAAGATTTGTTGAAATACGTGGGAGTATATTTATTCTCTCAAGTAGGGGCTAATGTTGCAAATATCTTTTATATACGAAGGTATGTGCGTTTGAGATTAGTCATCAACAAATCTGTATTTTCTCATTTGATTCCTGTCTTAATCTTATTTGCTTCAAGTGTAGCGGTTACCATTTATGTGAATTCAGATATTACTATATTAGGAATTATCAAAGGTGACGAAGCCGTAGGTGTTTACAGCGTCGCGTCTAGAATTTATACGGGAGCGAAGCAGATTGCAACTGCGGGGACAGTTGTAGCAATACCTCGCTTGGCATTTTATATTGGGCAGAAGAACAAGGAAGAATATAATCTACTTCTTGAGAATATATTAAATCTACTGATTTCGGTAACAATACCTCTCTTTACTGGGCTATTTATGATAAGCCATCAAGTAATGCTAATCATCGGTGGCGTGGGATATGATGAAGGAGCGATAACACTGCAGATTCTTTCATTAGCAAGTATATTTTCAATTGTTGCATATTATTATGCTCAGTGTATTCTTATACCTAATTTTCGCGAAAAATATTTTTTAATTGCAACAGTAATAGCAGCATTGATAAATATAGTTGGTAATTTTATCGTCATACCGTTTTGGAGCCATATTGGAGCAGCCTTAACTACACTGATTTCTGAGTTTTTCACTATGGCATTTTGTGCTATATATTCTCGTGGATATCATGGGAGCAGTCTGGACAAGAAGGCGGTTTTATCAACAATAGCTTCAAGTTGTGCAGTAATCATTGTTTGCAGTATTTCTGGGCTGATTATTAAGAACTATTTATTATCAGCGCTGGTTTCAATTACTATTTCTGCGATAGCTTTTCTTGCGATAATGGAAGTAATGAAGAATAAATATGTTACCGGCATATTTGATTCCGTGATAAGAAAGATAAAGAAATAATGAATTTTGTATTCAAGGCTTAAAATTGTCATTACTAGCCGAAATCAATAATATCAGAATTTACTATTACCCGAAAGATCACAATCCACCTCATATACATTGCTACAATGTGAACTTCCCTCGCGGGTTACACTAGCCGACTTTCAAACCACAAAAAAGCTCGCAAACCCGCATAAATACTGACTTTTTTGCTTGCAATCGACAACAAATTGTAGTATAATTAGTGTAACGGTTACACTAATAAGGAGATGCCTATGTACTACAATTTCGCGGTTGAAATTCCATCGGTGAAAGGGAAGATCATCACCAAAAGGAAAGGCTCTGCCGCATACATCCTGTATCAGTATGGACAGGAGTATCACAAAGACAAAGGGTACTGTGTCCCGAAGAGAGCCATCATAGGGAAAGCTATCCCTGATCAGGCGGGAAAGATGTACCCCAATGAAAAATACTCAGTTTACTTTCCGGATGCTGTCCTTCCCGAGGAACTTCCTGAATCATACCGAAGCTGCAGCCTGAGGATAGGAAGCTATGCAGTCATCCGCAAAGTCATGGAAGATTACAAGCTCCCTGATATCCTGATGAACTGGTTTGGCGCCAAGGCCGGGCTTCTGCTTGATCTTGCTTCGTATCTGATCGTAGATGAGGAAAATGCCAGTCAGTATTATCCTGATTTTGCTTTTTCTCATCCGCTCTTTTCAGAGAAGATGAATATCTACAGCGACTCAACGGTCAGCCGTTTTCTTTCGTCTGTCAGCCAGGAACAGATCCTGGGATTTCTTGACGACTGGAACAAACGCAGAGACCATAAGCAGCGGATATACATCTCCTATGATTCGACCAATAAAAACTGCGAAGCCGGTGACATCAGCCTGATCGAATACGGAAAAGCAAAGGATGACAGGGGCATCCCAATCTTTAACGTAGCTGTCGCTTTTGACAAGACCAACAGAGTCCCTCTTCTTTATGAGGAATACCCGGGATCCGTTGTAGATGTATCCCAGTTTACTTTTCTTGTAGACAAGGTCATCGATTATGGCTACCATAAAGTCGGTTTTATCCTCGACCGTGGGTATTTCAGCAAAGAGAACATCCGCTACATGGATGAGAACGGCTACTCCTTTATCATGATGGTAAAGGGATGCAGACCGCTGGTATCATCTCTGATCCTTGAAAATAGGAACACCTTTGAGACTGACAGGTCCTGCTCTATCCGTTCTTACAGAGCATACGGAAAAACAGTTACTGCCAGGCTGTATGAAGATGATGAAAAAGACCGGTTCTTTCATATATTTTTCAATCCTTCCAGACAGGCTGCCGAACGTGAGCGGCTGGAGCTTACGGTTGAGAAATACCGTCAGTTTCTTGAAAAACGGATAGGTACAACTGATACGTTTGGAAAGACATACCAGAAATACTTCAAGCTTCACTATGACAGGGAGCATAAGCTTGTCGGTTTGACAGAACGTTCCGATGTGGTCCAGCGTGAGCTCGAACTCTGTGGCTACTTCTGCATCATCACTTCTGAAAAGATGAAAGCAGATGAAGCCCTTACTCAGTACAAAGGACGCGATATTTCCGAGAAACTGTTCAGGGCCGATAAGTCATTTATAGGTTCAAGAAGTATGCTTGTTTCTAGTGATGAAGCATTGTCCGCAAAAGTGTTCATCGAGTTTATAGCACTGATCATCCGTAACCGTATCTACAATCTTCTGAAAGATACTATGATGCGGATCGAGCAGAGCCCGAACTACATGACCGTACCAGCAGCTCTTCGTGAACTTGAGAAGATCGAGATGGTACGCCGTACTGACGGACGCTACCGGCTGGATCACGCCGTAACAAAGAAGCAGAAAACAATACTAAGTGCCTTTGGACTTGATGAAAACAGTATCCGCAGCACAGCAGCAGAGATCAGCAGTCTTTTGGTATCAAGCCAGTCACTGCTTGACGGCGAAAAGGAGGACAGCGATGGCAAGAACCAGATCGATAGCGTCGATTGAATCAGAGATCCAGAAAACCGAGGCTGAGCTTTCAGCACTCAGCAAGAAATATGATGAAACAGCCGAGCGGCTCAAGGATCTGCAGAAACAAAAGCAGGACTATGAAAATCGACAGATCATCGAGGCGTATCGTAAAAGCAATAAAAGCCTTGACGAGGTAATGATTTTCCTCGGGGAATAACCCCGAGGATGGTACTAGTGTAACTTTTGTGCAGAATTAACATAAAGACAATACAGACAGGATCGAAGTGGAAAGGAGCTTCAGCCTCAGCAAGAGATGCTACGGGCTGGGACTCATAAAAACAAAGCTTGAAGAAACATCATACGGCTCTGTAGGGCTTTCCATCTTTGTGACGAACCTGTTCAGAATCCTGGGCAGGGCGTCTGACTTATTTTGTGCTTTTTTCAAGGTACTGTTTTTGACCACAGATATGCGGCCGTTATATATAAATGCGGAAATTTTTTCCGCGATATAACCTGCTGATTGCTGAAAATGCGGTTAATCAGCATACACTAATTAACACAAGCAGCAGATAGGAGGCATTCCCATGAGCCTACAAGAACAGTTTAAAAAATTTAATGATAAAATCCATATCAATCAGTCGACACGAGACGATTTGAAGGACAAACGTCGTGTGTTGACAAAAATACTCAGTGATACAGATGAGATTCCTGGATTCACCGCTTTCAACCAAGGCAGTTATGGCATGTATCTTGGTGTCGAGCCGATTACAGAATCTGATGGCAAGAAGCGAGAGTATGACATCGATGTTGCACTTCGTTTTAAGGAAAAGAAGGATGACTGGGATCCTCTGGATATTAAGAAAAAGATTCGTGATGCTCTTGATGGTCATACAGAATATGGTGCAGCAATAAAGAAGCCGTGCGTTACTGTAACATACAAGAAAAATGATCAGCCAGCTTATCATGTAGATGTCGTTCCCTACATGTACGAGGATGCCGATGACGAAGACAGCCAGATGTACATTGCAAAAGGAAAAGAGAGCAGTGATGCAGAAGATATAAAATGGGAGAAAGCTGATCCTCAGGCACTTGTGGATTATATCAACGACACCATTGAGCAGGGCGATCAGAGAGATCAGTTCAGAAGGGTGATTCGATACCTCAAACGATGGAAACAAATTAAATTTAATCCGTCTGGTCATGAGGAACCTGCAAGCATTGGAATTACCCTCATTGTGCTTGACCATTTCGATTATCAGGAGAACGACGACCTGCAGGCTTTGATTAATGCTGTCGGCAGCATCCGGAATCAGTTCGTATTAAACAAATTAGCAGGTGATGGAACTTGGATGTATAAGATTTCATATTCGATGCCATCATCATTGAGATTTGAGCCCGGAAACAATCTCTTCGAGAAGATGTCAGATGTTCAGATGAACTCATTCAAGCAGAAGATTGATAAACTGGTAAGTGATCTCAAGTCTGTTCAGGATGAACCGGACGAGATTGAACAATGTAAAAAGCTGCAGAAGATTTTCGGCAGTGACTTTGAAGTGCCTGAAACGGCGGAGGTTTCAAAACCACAGAAGTATACATATATTCCGCGCACTAGCAGTTCTGGTGCTACTGAACAATAAGAGGGCTAAAAGCGTATGGGTTCTTTTCTGGAAAGGCATGGCATAGAAGAAGTAAAGAATGCCATTCTGGAATGCTCTGAAGCCTCAAATGTTCTCTGCTTCACGGACAAGCCCGATACAGAATTCTATCATAAGCCGGATGGATACAAGGATGGAAAATATCGCGGCAAGAAATATGATGCGTTGGCAACGTTTGATTTGACTGTGATTGACCGGAAGATCAAAATTGCTGTCGGGCTCAATGACTCTTGGAAGTTTCGACTATTTGATTTCTACATTGTCGAGTACAAGGATGGATTCCCGTTCATACCGCATGTTGAGAACTCGGGAAGGATATGCGCAGTTGATCTAGAGGGACTCCTGATCGAAAACGCGGAGAATGTATTTTCATCTCTGCTATCAGAGTGCGTGGAAAAAGTAGCAGATATTCTCAGAAAGGGTCTATCTGGAGAAAATAGAATAGACTTTATTAAAGAATTCCATTCGTATTGGAGTTATCTTCCGGGCTACGAATTAGCAATAGGAGCTCTGCCGATTGGCAAAACAACTTCTCGGATAAAATATATCTTACCGTTGAAGGATAGACGCAAAAACAAAGCCGCGTCTATTGATGAACATTTCATGAGGGTGGGTACCGAACAGGCCCTTGCAAGCTGGGGATGGAGCGGTACTGTACACAATGGTTGCTATTTTGAAATCACTCCAGATGAATTGATTTTCCCACCAGATCCCAGTGTAGGGCTAACGGTAGTATATTGCAATCTCTTATTGTCAAAGGTTTCATCGAAGAACTGTAGGAGAGTACTTGATAAAGGTAATAGAAATCCCGTTGTCATTTTTGGTATACACGAGATCAATGGAACGTTTGTCACAATAGGATTCAGGGTAACTGATGGCAGAATAGTTTTTGAAGGGGATTCCCTAAGACTTTCTGAAGGTTCCGCTGTAAATCCTATTGCTGTGGAGCGTCGGGATCGAAAATTCCTCATGTCAAGAGAGGAAGAAAGCAATATCAATACTTTGGAAGATAAGAAGTATCTGCTGATTGGTTGCGGATCTATAGGTGGCTACTTGGCAGAACTTATGGCAAAAGCCGGTTGTACAGATATTACGCTTATTGATGACGATAGTTTTAAGGCGGAGAATATATTCCGCCATGTCCTGGGAAAGGAGTCCATCGGCAAGAATAAGGCAACAGCACTGACGGATCATCTGACTTCTTCCATACCTGAAATAAAGGTATATTCATTCAAAGGGACAATTCAACAGGCTGTGGCGAAAAGGACGATACATCCAGAAGATTACGACGTCATCATTTCGGCAACAGGGAGTCATGTTGTAAACCGGTGGATTAATGCGTACGCATGTACACGTCATCTTGCTGCTGAATTTATATATGTTTGGAATGAACCGCTTGATCTTGGATGTCATGCACTCTATTTGAAATCAAGATTTTGGGAGAATGCATCGTCCTGCTATGAATCTATAATCGCAAAGTCTGATACAGGAATATTCGATCAATCTGCATTTTGTGAAAAAGATCAAGTTGTCTCAAGAAATCAGACCGGGTGTGGCGGTTCGTATATACCATATGGCTCAGATGCATCTCTTCATTCTGCATTGCTTGCGATGAGCCTTTTGAAGAAATCCAGCGACGGTAGGATCAAAGAAAGCACTTTGATTTCTGAAAAAGGAGAGGGGTATTACTTCAAACGATCCGGCTTACAGACGAGTGCTGTATATGATGCGCAGAAGCAGAAAATTGAGGAGAAGAGCTTGAACTGCTTCGGTTCAAAATGCAGTACATGCGAAAATAATGGTAATTGAAGAAATCAACCGCAAAATTAAGATCGAAGATCAGGTCCTTCAGACTATACGAAGATATCTTCAGACAATGAAGAACTTGAACGAGTCTGGAGGCCTTTTGATAGGGCGGGAGGAAATTGCCACAGGAAATCTGATCATCGATCATTGCACTGTTCCTATGGCGCAGGACAAGAGCAGCAGATTTCGCTTTACAAGGAAGGACACTGGCCACATAGAATATTATGAGGGACTCAATAATCCGAACCCCATATATGCATATGTAGGGGAGTGGCATACACATCCCGAGACTGTTCCAAATTATTCATGCATCGACGGGCATAATTGGAAAACAATCGGTAAGGATGAAAAGACACCGGAAGTTCAATATCATCTGATTGCTGGAACAGAGGCGTTCAGGGTATGGCGATGCTCTTCTTCAGGAAAGAAGATAGTACTGATATATACGGAAGCATGGTGAGGAAGTTTAGTGCTGAAAAAACTGAAATGGCTGTGGAATAGAATATGTGATGGATTTGAACAGTATATAGAATTCGCCATTCTCGTTGGCGCTTTTCTTGTACCGTTTCGTTTTAATGTTCAGGCGAATGTTGAATTTGACAAACCCTCTATGGACGTAAAGGAGCTGCTGATATATTATGCGCTGAAACACGGAAACGTATATATTGGAATTGCACTAGTCGTTCTGATCATTATACTCTTCCATCGGATTAATAAAGATAGAACCATGAATCGCGGGAATCTTTACCATGTGCATACGATGTTTTGGTACTCCCTTTGTTCCTGGATTTTAGGATATAAGACTTGCAGCCTGGTCCGGGTTCCGATAGCGACACAATTCAAACTTGTGTTAAAAGATACGTTTCAGCATTATGATTACGGCTCCGATGATGCTTATACTAAAGCTGAAAAAGATAAGATTATTATTCAGCGGTGCGTCAAAGATGACAAGGGCACTAAGGCTTTCAAGATAATAGATCAGACGGCAGACACAGTCGCACAAGGGGTGGACGATGAGGTAATCAATATTGCGATTTCTGACACATATCCAATAAAAGAAGATATGTTGCCGGATAGCTGCTATAATTCGCATCCGACATTTGTCATCCAAAGAGAAAGCAATATAAAAACTCGGGTTAGATGCTATAGCCCGAACCTTATTCACACTGTAAACGACTTCGTGAGAAATTTACCTGGTGTCGCAGAGATACATATCTATCCTACGACAAATCCCAAGAATACATTCCGAATTGTCGAGGATGTTTTCAAAACTGCTGGGAGAGATAATATCCAGAAATTATATGTTCATACCCAGCCGAACAGCAGCAAGGGAGACTGGAAATTCTCGGATAAAGCGAAAAGGATATATTGATGGGATTTGATGGTGTGGAATCACTAATGCGAGTGATCAATGAATGCAGGTTGCAGAACGTTGGTGACAGGCACCAACGTGGTATACCTAGCGTCAACCGAGAGCACTTGAAAGTTTGATAATTTTAGCTGCTCCTATTTTTTTGAAGGAAATGACAGCCGGAGCTAGGCAAATGCTATTTTTTAGACATGATGAATAAGCTGTCAAGAGTTGAGACAGCTTGAACTATTTGATAGTATCAGTTGTGAAGGTGCGCGGTATTTATAAAACGAATTTGCGATTATTAAAGTGCTTCCGGTCGCGGGCGTCTGCTTTCTTTTTTCGGGGATCGCGTCTGCCGGGTTGAATCTGCGATCGGTTAGCACACGCACCTTCAAATATATTGTCCAATAGGGAAAGGCTGCAGGTACTTGCAAGGAACCTGGAAATAAACCATTTCATACGTCCTATGATATAGGCCCTGTTTGCCTGGTAGCGGTATCTGTTCTTTTCCTTTTTATGAGATTCAATTTTCTGATCTGCTGCACATTTGACCATGGCAGACAGATTTGAGAGCAGCAGATTAATATAAAACTCCTGCTCAATTGATGTGCTGGTAGCGCCTGAAAACTCTTCCAATAGGAACTGATTTTTCAGCTCTTCGTACTTTGACTCGATTGGCCAGCGCATAAAATAGAGTTCCTTGAAATCATCAGATGTCAGGCTTTCATCAAAGATCGTAGTTGCAAGATATTCCGTCTCACCGCCATCGAGGGGAACTGAGATCACGCGGATTGGGATATCCTCAGTTCCCTTTTTCTTGTTTCCGGGCAGCGTAAGGATACAGTCGCCGGTACATTTTTTTGAGATCTTGAGACGTTCCCGGATCCGCATCACGCAGAGATAGACTTTAGATGAGAAATAGCGGAACATGTCTTCTGAATAGTAACCTCGGTCAAAGATGATCACGGCATCCTGGAAGAGACCGAGAGCCTCAAGTTCGGAACAGTGCTGCATGGCTGCAGCTCGTTCAGAACCTAGATATCGCTTAAGTAAACCATGAACAATAACGTCATTGCAGACGTCATAAATGGTCGATCCGAGAGCCATGGACCATTTGCGGTTTGGATTCGTAAGGGAGAACATCTCTCCATAGTTCTTAAAGTTTGACTTTGAAACTGGTAAGTTGATCCGGGATCCATCGACAGCAAAGATATGGTAGAGTCCTCTCCATTTCTTGCGATGATCGATCGCGGCACCTGTGCCTGTCACAGACAGACTTGAATATGAATACGACTATGGCGACGATTGGAAGGTTTCGATAGAATGCGTAGACGAATATTACGAGAAAGCATCGGCTGACGGGACTTCTCGTTATTTTGACCATAACGGAATTCAGGTTCTTGATGATGAACTTTATTCTAAAGTCGGAAAGAAGCTGAAGCCTGTCTGCATCGGATCGGACGGACTTCAGGTCATGGATGATGCAGGTGGCATCCACGGTTATGTTGAGACACTCCGTTCTATAAAAGCTCCTGCTGATCCAGATGATCCTGAGGCACTTCAGGAACAGAAAGATTCGAAGTCCTGGGCCAGGATGCAGGGGTGGACTGGAAGGAAAGTGAAACCGGAGAATATACTATAAAAAATTGATACCCAGTGTTGTTTTGGCAATTTCGGCTGCGCGGCACTGGGTATTTTTTTGCCCTCACGGTTAGATACAACTAACTATTTGTTCGTATACCAAAGCAGGTGGTCGAAGCCGTTTCTGCTTATCGGTTCCCTGCCATTAGGTACTGAAGCCATCCTTATCAACCAGATCTACAAGCAGGCAAATAAGACTGATTAAGAGGAGGTGATCCTTTTATCTCGGCGGCCCGTCGTTAATGGGCCCTTATTAAATTTCCCCTAAACACATCAATTGCACATTAGATGCACTTGAAAAGCACTATGATTTGTGCTATCCTTTGCTTAACAGAAATCAAAGGAGGTGCTGGCATGAGTGCGGTGCAGGAAAGAAGTAATCTTACAATCAGCATTGACAAGCCCACAAGAGAAGGCTTTACGGAACTCTGTGATGGACTTGGGATTTCAGTTTCTTCATGCGTAATTGCCATGATGCGCCAGGCTGTAAGACAGCAAGGGATAACGCTTTCTATGCTTGACGAAAATGGTTTTACACCATATGAGGCCGCTGAATTGAAGCGTCGTGCTGAGGATGTGAAGAAGGGGCATGTCGAGAGACATGAGCTGATTGAGGACTGATCATGAGGAATCTTGAATGGCAGTCTGAAGCATGGTCCGAGTACGTGGAGCTTCAGCAGACCGAAAAGGCCAAACTCAGGAAAGTGAATAGTCTGTTGAAAGACATCATGCGGAACGGTTACCAGTGTACAGAAGGAAAGCCTGAGATGCTGAAAGGTGACCTTTCGGGATATGCGAGTGTCCGCATAGATAAAAAGAACAGGCTGATTTTTGAGGTGACAGAAGAACTGGTCACGGTGATCGCCTGCGGGAATCATTACTCGGATCATTAACAACTTATTGATCAAGGCTCTTTGACAATATGTCAGAGGGCTTTTATTTTGCAGAAATTCAGGGCCTTTCGGGTGGGTAACAACACCCGGAGGGCCTTTCCTATTGTTCGATTTTTTAGGAGGATTCACTATGGGAAGAACAGCACAGGACCTTATCAATGTAATAAGAGGCTGGATTGGCTTCTCTGAAGGAAACGGGAAATACAGACAGATCATCGATCTTTATAATTCTCACAGGCCATTAGCCAGAGGATACAGGGTGAAGTATTCGGATGAATGGTGCGATACGACTGTATCTGCAGCGGCAATCAAGGCTGGCATGACGGACATTATCGGAACTGAGTGCGGCTGCGAGGAGCATGTGAAGATCTTCAAGGCAAAGGGAATCTGGATTGAAGACGGAACCATCACCCCGAAGCCTGGGTACACGTTGGTGACAGGCACCGTTAAGGGAACATTACAATATTACGAAAATATTACGCACGATTTTAGATGTGATAGCCTTACATTTACACCCTGTATTTGCTGATGTCTTTCCAATTATTGGGGAATCCCATAGCGGTGATCAACTTCTCTTCGGTAAGAGTGGAGGCCTTCTTGACGGTCTTATTGATCAACTTGATAAGCTCCTTCTTGAACTCTTTGAATTCATCATTCGGAAGAAGATACCGATAGGCAATCACCACAGCGAAGAGGTCGTGTTTGCCACAGGTGTATTGCTTGCCATTTTTGGCAATACCAAGTTTATCATGTAGGGCAGTATCAGGGATATCATAACGGTCCTTGTAACTGAAGAGCCTTTCAATGTGAGCACACCTGTTTCTGAAGTGAGTGAGCACATGAAGACAGTCAATCAGGTCTGTGTTTGAAAGAGCAGTTCTTTTCGTAGAGAAATCACGGCTGACCTTAACCTGAATTCCATGAAGCTGAAGAGAATACATAGCAGATAACTGCCCGAAGGTCATGACTTTAGTGGCTGCATATAATGGAACGTTTCCGTAAGTTTTTCTCTGATAGAGGGTGTACTCATGATCAGTATCTTTATTGGCAATGTAGTCTAGGATATTGACAAGCTTATTGATGTTATAGCGATTCTTCCGTGTATTCTGATAGTGGTTTGGATCGAGATAATCCTTCTGCAGATTAGTATAACAATCACAGAAGGCATACGACATTGTTGAGCGCAACTTCTGTTCGATAAAATTGCTGTAGTCGAAGATCAGCTGACGGAGAGCATCATCAAACCTTTAAAGAGTGACAATATCTTCGAAGGTTGTTCCAGGCAGATAAGTTCTGGTCATCGAATCATAGAACAAGGTTTTATATCCGCCAATGAGGGCATAATAGGAAATATTCAAGAGCGATTCCTTGGCGGCAGAATGGTCCTTGATGAGGATATGTTTGTCTTCCTCAAGATGCCGGATCTGCTGATCGTAAGTTAAGAACGGCTTTATCGGTTTGTAACAAGTTTTTGCTCATAGATATCTCCAGAAAATAAAAGCTTGGTAGGGTGATTCTTGACCGATTCTGCTAGATTCACAGAAAAAGGTAAAGAAAAAGAGGGCCCGTAGGTCCTCTTCCCGATCGCAGGCATCGCGAGTTTCTGCGACCTGATCACTGAAATTATACTAGCATATATTGGTGAGATTGTCCAATGGTTTACACGTTGGTGACGGCGTGACGTTGGCGACAGGCACTGTTAAGCAATCGACAAAGGCAGACATTCAAGATCAGACAGACCTTGACAGACTTGAAAAATAAGTTCAAAATAAAGTCTGATTCGGATTAAACTAAATAACGAGGTATCATTATGGCATATATCCATCGTTCTCTGGAAAGAAAATTCCTAAAAATGAGCAGTGCCTTTAAGGCAGTCATGGTGACCGGAGCCAGACAGGTCGGTAAATCTACGATGCTGAAATATCTGGCTCAGGATACCGGCCGCACTTATGTTTCCCTGGATGATGCGGATATCAGGGAGCTGGCGGAAAGTGATCCGAAACTCTTCTTTCAGATGTATCAGCCTCCTATCCTTATAGATGAAGCGCAGAAAGCACCGGCACTCTTTGAGCAGATCAAGATCCTCTGTGATGAAAGTGATGAACGGGGGCGGTTTTGGCTGACCGGTTCCCAGAGCAGGAAAATGATGAAGCAGGCCGGAGATTCCCTGGCAGGCCGGATCGGCATACTAAAACTGTTCAGTCTGTCAGCGAAAGAACTTGAAGGAAGACCGGATGATATACCTGAGGACTATACCCTCTCTTCGCTGCTTGTAAGAAGCCGGAACTATCCGGAGAACAATATTCAGGATGTTTATACCCGCATTTGGGAAGGCGGCATGCCGGATATGATATCAATGGATGCCGAGCTTCGCCGTGAATATTGGAATTCTTATATTGATTCCTATCTTATGCGGGATGCTGTGGATGACAACGGCATTCAGGATACAGAAGGATTCCGAAAGCTGCTAAGGGCCTGTGCAGCGTTTACCGGAGAGCTGATCAACTATAATGATCTGGGAAACGCCGCAGGTGTTTCCGGTGCGACGGCAAAAGAATGGGTCAAAATTCTCCAGACGATGGGAATCATTTTCCTGTTGGAGCCCTACTTCAATAATGAACTGAAGCGCATGGTCAAAACACCGAAACTGTATTTCTGTGATACCGGGCTTTGTGCGTTCCTGTCTTCCTGGACCAGCCGTGACGTACTGATGAACGGAGCGGCATCTGGCCATTTCCTTGAGAACTATGTTGTTTCAGAGATGCTTCGCAACTCATATTACGGAGAGAAAAAAGTGAATCTGAATTTTTACCGGGATACGAATCAAAAAGAGATCGACCTGGTCATGGAAACAGACGGGCAGCTCCATCCCTTTGAGATCAAACGTGCGGCATCACCGGATAAAAAGGTCATTAACACTTTTTCCTTACTCGAAAAAAGCGGAAAAGACATCGGAGCAGGAGGCATTATTTGTATGGCTGCAAAGCCGTTCCCAATCGATGCGGAGAACAGCATGATCCCTGTCAATTTGCTGTAAGAGCTGACTACTTCCAGAGATATCTGGAAACGTTGGTGACAGGCACTGTTATAGCTTGGAAAGATCTCCAAACGACATTACTTCTACCGCAACCCAGATAGGAAATTGACCGGCATATTTTTGATTATATGTTTTTATGAAGCGTTCATGAGACTTGTTAAGATCATCGTCTATAC
>Ga0256406_1002249_pt1 | contig 27999 bp, 29 predicted proteins | sample RumenRJG_03DNA_FD_185986 | JGI IMG/M metagenome (GOLD analysis project Ga0256406, IMG submission 185986) | Bovine rumen microbial communities from Lethbridge, Alberta, Canada - RJG_03 | ecosystem: Host-associated > Mammals > Digestive system > Stomach > Rumen | place: Canada: Alberta | collected... | reverse complement strand
CAACTTCCATCTTATGTGAAAGAAAATTTGTAAGTTTAGAACCAATTCCATTAAGACCAAGAGCAGTTCCTTCATATACTCCATCATCTGAAAATTTTCCAGAAGTATTTAATGTATCAAAAGAAGCTTGAAGAATAGTTTTTCCATCTTCACGCATTGAATTAACTAAAAATCCTTGAGCATAATCTCTTACAGCATATGAATTTTCTTTTGTATCAATCTTTACTTCAATTAAATTTCCATGTCCAGCTTTAAATTCATCAATGGCATTAGAAATAATTTCTACTAAAAGTTGAGTTGAATATTCAGTAGAGCCACAATAAACTCCTGGCCGGAGTCGTGTAAATTCACGAGGATCTAATGATTGAATACTATCTTCAGTATATAACTTATCATTCATATATTTTACCTCTTTCTTTATTATAAATATATTATAACATAAATTTTTGATTTTAGCAAGTTTTTTCGGAAGGAACGATGAAAATATGGTTTTGTAATATAATATTTGAAAATTTTGACACATTAGCTTGAGCAAGAGCATCAGCTAATTCATTCCCTATAATTCCTTTATGACCGTCAACTTTAGTAAAATTAATTTGATTAATGAAAAAATCTATTGTATAATATTTATATAGGGAAAGAATAATATCTAGATTTTTTATTGTTTCACCCTTGACTGTTTTCCAGTTATTTTTACTCCAAGAATAAATCCAAGAAGTGAGGATATTTATACAATATGCAGAATCAGAATAAATAGTTACTTGTTGATTTTTATATTTTGTATTTAATAATTCAAAGGTTTTTAAAAATGCTTTTAATTCCATTTGATTATTTGTTACATTATCAAATTGTTCACAATAGGCATCAATTAAGTTGCGGTCGTCATCAAAAATTACTATACCAAAACCGCCCTTTGAATTGTCTCGACCGTTATTGCGGGCGGAACCATCTATATAAATATGTAACATATAAAAATCTCCTTAATTTTTATTTTATAATATATTATATCATAAATACGTATAATTTTCAAATAGACAAAAAAATTAGGGAGTTTAATGGCTTTAGCCATTATAACTCCCTATATAATAAATATTTTTAATAAATATTATTATCGCAAACCAGTTTATATTTACATTTTTGCTGATTTTTTTAATTTTTACCACTTTTTAAACGGCTTTTCGATTTTCCTTTTTTCCATGTTCAATATAATGTTTATAATATAAAGGTAAATTTGAACCAAAAGCCTTTTGTAAATCATTATAATAACTTTGATATTTTTTCACATTAAATGTGGAGATTGCTTGTCTCCCTTCTTTCATTCCATATGTACAGAAATGATTAAAAAGTTTGTCAGCATTTGTTCCAAACGCTTTTTTCAAATCTGCATATTTATTAGAATAATAATTTGGATTAAATACTAAACTATATTCTAATCCATTATATACATAAACTTTTGGAATAGTGCAATATTTAGGATTTTTTAAATAAATCCATCCTGTACCAGATTTTAGTTTGCCCCAATCTCCAGATACTTTTACAATAGTAAAAGTCCCTTTACCAGTATATCCATTCGAAGAATAGTTTGTACTTGGGCCTTGTCTCATATTAAGATTATTAACAATAACTTTTACAGAAAATGGTGTCGCGGGATATGCGGCGTTTGCAGGTTGTGAGCTTTTAGTGTCGGTGTTTTGTGACGGAATATAACCGCCATTCCCGCGATATGATGCTAAATTAGCCTTAAATTGATTCCAAGTCCAACTCGTTTTATAATTATCATTATTTACATATGGAGCTGGACAAATTTTTCCAGTTACGTCATAATGTCTAATTACATGGTTAATATCAATGCCATATTCATCCATTAGTTTTGATACTAAAAATACTAAACTTTCTTGAGTTTCTTGAGTAAAATACCATGTTCCATCATAGCAAACTCCATTTTCAATACCAATACTATTATAATTAGTACAAATTCTATGATATTGATGTCCATTAGGCCCTTGTAATTTTCCACCGCATTGCCAGACAACCGCAGTTTTTGGATCAGCTGCTTTATAAATTTTTCCTGCTCTGGATATATAGTAATGACCACCATAACCACCGCCATATAAATTTTCATTATCTGCATTACCTACCCCAAGATAATGAATAACAATCCATTGAATTGGATTATTTCCTCTTGATGCTGGGACCTGTGAACGATTTTGAGCAGTTACATCGTAAATTGGTTTTTCAGTAATATTCATTTTATTATCTCCTATTGTTTTATATTGATTCCTCAAAGCATCAGGAATATAATTAGATGCTTCTACTGTTGATAAATCATCATACTGTGTTAGATTATGTTTATTAACAATTTTCATAACAGATGATGGATACGTTGGACCCGTTGCGTATCCCCGGCCGCTGACTTCTTTAATTAAAGTAGCAGGGTCTTTTATATTAACCACTTCTTTTCCATATTTTGGTTTTCCATTATATCCATAATTACTTGCATATAATAAAAATAGAATGAAATCACAAAAACTTTGTTCTATATTATCAAAAATACGGAAGTTATCTTTAATAGTTACCTGTTGACCAGAATAAACTTCTGGTGTATTTTTATTAAAACTTTTACCAGGCCATACTGATTTATTATACCAAGAAGATGTTAATAATTCAGCCTTTTGACCAACCATATTATTATATTGTAAAAGATATTTAATTTCTTGATTATCCCAATAGGAAGGAATACCATAACCATTTTCTAAACACGCTTGAGCAATTAAAACAGATGGTAAATATCCGTATCTTTTACATGCTTTTTGTGCGGCAGGTGCAATTGTTTTAATAAATTCTTGTTCTGATGAAAAACTAGTTTTCATAATAGTAATCTCCGTCTAATTTACAAAAGAGGGAGATTGTCTCCCCCTTAGGCCCGACACAACAAGTGTCAATTTAATAAGTTCTTTTTATTATTCTTTTGCTTTAGGCTTATCATAAGTTAGAGCTTGTGCGCTGTCTGTAATACCAGCTGTGGTTGGGTCATTAAGAGCATTCCATACAGAAACAACAATAAGACCAAGTACATATGGATTACGGATAGCTCCAAGTAGAATCTCTCCAAGTGCTTGCCAAGAGGTAAGGTCTTGAACAGTCAGACCTGCATAAGCAAGGATTGGAGTGAGAATCGCAAAAATAAGCTGAGCAATAAATACTGGATTCTTAAATCTTACTTTTAGATTCATTTTTCTACCTCCATAAAAATAAAATAAAAAATTCCTTAGAGAACTCTTTAATGTCCTCTAAGGAATATAAAAAATAGAGCAATATAATTAATTAATTTTGTCCTTAAAAATATTATTTTTTCTTTGCATAATTGCGGCAATCATATCTTCATATGCAACTGGCCTGCAATCATGAGCATCACAATTTACATTGTACATCATATCATATTCACAAAATGGATTTGGTGAGTGTGTATGTCCATGAATAGAATATGTTTTACTACTATCAAAATTACCAGACAATAGAGGATAATGTGTAAGAAGAAGAGTTTTCTTTCCGTCTTTTAGTCTATAACCAAACTGAATATCATCAAAATTGGACAGATTGCGAAAAGCGTCAATGCGGTTTGAGCTATCATGATTTCCAATCGCCAGTCTAATCTTCCCATTAAGCTGTTTGACCAGTTTGATCCCAGCATCCAGATCTCCCATCATAACATCACCAAGATGATATACAATATCATCATATTTTACAACTTCATTCCATCTTTCAATAATTGCATTATTCATATCCCATACTGAATCAAAACCACGAGCTTTCCAAATAAATGTTTTGTTATGCCCTAAATGGGTGTCAGAAATTAGCCAAATATTTGACATTATAACATCTCTCCTTTATAAGTTAATTTATCTTCTTTGCTGTTATAACGATAAATTCTGTAAAATCCTTCATCCAGAGAAGGTTCAATAAACTGCTCGCTCATGCGGCAGACGACGCTTCTTGGCACATAAGCACGAGTCCCACGCCGCTTCTCATTTCTTTCAAGACAAGTTTGAATATCTTCGTCAATCCAGATGAGATTTGCATGATCATAACCCTCAACATGCTGAAGTAACCACTTTCTTGCTTTTGGAGTTAAAGAAGTCTGGTCAACAAAAACATTTTTGCCAGCCGCGAGAGCTTCATTGATCTGTTTCCAAAAAATTGCAAGTACCTCATCTTCATGAGAAAAATAATCTTCTTCAGGTTTGACAATAGAAAATCTAATAACATCACGAGAAATTACTACAGAAGTATCTTTCTTTATTCTATTTTTAAGAAAAGTAGACTTACCCGCGCCAGGGATTCCAGACATTAAAAATAAATCTGCCATAATTAAATAACTCCTTTCTGTTTTAATTCTCCTCTAAAAATTCTATAAGGTTCTTTTCTATTGCCTTTTTCATCAAAATTTCCATATTTCATTTCAAGTTGGAAATCTTCATAATTATAATCACTATACATTGGACGAATTTCTACATGGTTCCAAACTTTCCCGCAATGAATACAATATAACTTTTTTAAATGCCCTGCTTCACGATAATGTCCAGCTTTTCTTGCTATTGGCAGACCTTCTTTCCCACAGTTACAGCAATACATTTTTGAAATTGCAAAATCATTACATCTCCCCATAATAATACACATCCTTTCTTTTATTTATTTCTTTATATATATTATAACAAAAAATAAAAGAAAAAACAAGGTGGTAATAAAATTACCACCTTGCAAAATTTTTATTACTGATGATATTTCAGAAGGTACTCGTTAGATACTGCCTTGAAAGACTTAGAGCCATCTTTAGAACGAAATACAATTCCTTCACGAAGGTCATGGTCACATACAGACTCTGCTGTTGCATAAGCAAGTAGTTCTTCAACGGTATCTGGCAGAATAAAATTAGTATTAAGGACAGGGACACAAGGAATACCTATATGTTTCTGAAGAAGATCAACCATTTTTTCAGTTCCCCAACGTCCATCTTTAGAAGTAATAAAGTTGAAAGCCATAAAATCATGTTCTGGAGCATGATAGTCTCTCTTCTGGATACCAGGCCCATAGGTTTCGCCCTGAATAGTAATCCATTCACAATCTGCAAAATGATTATACAGAAGATCTTTCATTTTATTGTAAATATCATACTTTTCTGCCATTTCAGTATAAACATTAGTATCGTAGAAGCAAGCCTTGTCGGGCTTATTAAATACTACATTACGAGAGCAAACATAAAATTCATCCTTGTGAGGCCACTTTCCACGTTTCATAGTAAAAGTAGTAGAAGTGCCGTCGATTTTTTCAGTTGCAATCCAAGGCTCCTTATCATTTAGAATCCAAGGCATATTCTGAATTCGTTCTTCATCAGTCTTTACTACCCATGCAGGCCACCCAGACTTCTTATCTCTTTTACGTCCAAAGAACGCGAAAAGAAGTTTTCTGCCCCAAGCTCTCTTCATAAGCCATCTGAAAGGCTGATGAGAAAACAGCTTACCATGCCGCTGAGCCATTTTCTTATACTTATCAACAGAGTTTGCTTTACGAGTGTTATCTTCTGCAACATAATAAGTTACACCAAGCTGTTTAGTAAGAAAACGGGATTCATTCTCAGCATTATGCTCTGCTCCATTTGGTTCATGAATAGAATATCCATAATTATGTTTTTCTATTGTCCATCCAAAATTTGCGGCGGACATAAGAAGTCCTTGAGAAATAGACTTACACATTTTCTGAGTTTTAATCTTATATTTCTTCTTAGCAAGAAACTCCATATTAATAAAAGGCTCTACTTCAGGCAGTTTAGAGTCAATTTCAAAATAAATAGCAGGATCGCCCGCATGAAACTCGTTCTTGCCAACAACAATAGTCCAGCCGCCAACATGAGCAAGTTCAACTCGATCATATCCCTCAATAGGAGTTACCGCATCAACAATAACTACATAAGCGAGTTCTCTTTCATTATTTTTATTCAGCATTATTACCACCCTTCCTTTCTTTTGTTAGTTCATCAATAATATAATCCCAATTCTCAAGGAGATAAGGACATACATCATATTCGTTTAAATTTTCATCATAAGCACATACATTTTTCTCAAAAACATTTCCATATGGGCATTTATGACTTCTTTTACAATGTTTCATGTCTTTATCCTCCTTTCTTATATTATAATTATATCAAATTTTTATTTATAAATCAAATCGAGATTATCAATGTTAGTATCTTCATTAATTCTTATTAAAGAATCATATAAATTATAATGCTCACAAAAATATTTATATACATCAAGAAAACAATCATTAAATAACATTAACTTATTTTTGCCATCGACTTGCGGATAAATGCGGTTGGCGTGGTAATGACCAAAACACCAGAGGTTATAATCTAAGTTATGCTCAATTTCACCAAGCCATCGTTCAGTGGTTTTATCAACAAGAGACTGGTCTACAACAGATAAAAATAAATCAGTAGGTTCATAAATAATAGGACAGGTATGAGATAACACAAGATCATAGCTATCAGACTGTGCTAAAGTAACCCCTGCCGCCATTTCTTCTTCATTGCATTGTTCTTGCGGGAACCAGCTCCAATTATTCACAAGCCGCACATATTTATCTACACTATATGCGCCAGGGAGAACCAAAGTTTTTATAAAATTGCCTTGCGCTGTTGGAATTTCATATTTTGCAGGAATGTCAAGAGCATATTTAATATAGGGATAATCATTTTCTACATAAACTTGATTTCCCCAAAATTCTTCCATATGCCAAGCATTAGGATTTTTATTCATACAAATACTGGGCCGTTCCTCATGATTCCCTCGAATAATAAAATATGTAATTTTATATTTACCAAGTTTCTTTTTATATTCAGTATCACGATGATTAAAGAAAAAATTTGCACCAAAATCACCAAGAATAATTAGTACATCATCTTCAGTTAAGGGCTGCTTTTTGAGCATAGTTTCATATAAATCTCTAACGGGTTTCCAACTTCCATGCACATCTGCTGTCATTAATATTTTACTCATATTTATTCCTCAATTCATGCCATTTTTTCCAATATATATTATCCCAATCTTTTTTTTCAATTCCACCACAAAGATATTTTTCATAAAGATTGTAATAACAAATTTCTAAATAAACATTATTCATTTTTTCTTTATAAATTTCATTATGTGGCAATTTTACCCAATTAGTTTTTAAACTGGTAATTTTTTCCCAAACTGAGTTCATTGTGCGATAACCGCGTTTTGTCATTTCTTCACGCACTTCCGCAGCATAACTAATGAAATTATCATAATCATAATCTAAAACAAAATTTACAAGAATATGGTTAGGAGTTCCTTTCTTTTGAATTGCTCCTGCTATTGCTGATAATTCTCGCCATTGAGCAACTAATTGTTCTCGTGGAAGAACAGAGATTAAATCAGTATGCCATAATCTCATTAGCATTCCTCCTGTAAAAAATCAAATTCATATTTTAAATCTGTAATACAAGATTCATAAATAAAATCTTTATATTTTTCAATATATGGTTTGAGGAAAAATTTTTGCGCTTCAGTTAAATGATGCTGCCAAGGATCTTTCCAAAAGATACCCCATTGTGGAAACGGTACACAAAAAGACAGTCTAGTTAAATGTACCCAGCCATAATCCATCAATATATCATCTGGTCTATTCTCTTTTTCTGGTCTATTTTCTTTTTCATAATTATATTCTTTAATTAACGTATCAGCTTTTGCGATATGATCCATATATTCGCAATTATACATTTTACCTTCTGGAGATAGCCATCCTGTAATGAACATAATTTAAACCTCTATTTTTGTATAATATTTTAAATCATCTTTAGCTTTATCTTCAAAAGATTTAAAATTACCAAGATATTCTTCTTTATTAGCCATATACCATGACCAATTATCTACGCCTTCTGCGTCTAAACAGTTAGCATAATGATATGCTGCTAAAAGATCAATTAATTCTGATTCTGAAATAATATATTGATTTTCCATAAAATTTTTCCTTTTCATATTCTATATATATTATAGTATAATTTTTATAAAAAAACAAGGGGATATTTTTATATCCCCTTCTTTTTTTATTTGACAATTATATTATATCAAAAAAATTATCAAAAATCAATCAATTTATCAACATAGCAGCGATAATCCACTTCATCAGTCGTCTTTAAAATTGGCATATTTTCATCAATAAACCAATGTCCTTCTGAATCTTTAATACATGCAGAACCGCGCTTCTTTACAACAGGAAGATCATTCCAATTTATTCCTTTTTCAGTAAAAAGCATATCTTGAATCATATTACAAGATTTTCCTTGAAGCTGTTTATGAGAAAAATTAGCCTGACCTACCATTTGAATCGAATTGCGGGTAGCATCTAACTGCCGCCAATATACAAAATTAGTTACTTCTTCTTTTGGTACATTAAAGCATCTTGAATCAAACATTGCCCCTTTTACCATAGCATTGGTTAAGGCTTCATGGTATTTCATTATTTTCTGTTGAAACACCATGGATTGAGGAACCATAGAAGATTTATAATCCATAATTTCCATATGGACATTATTGCTGAAAACTTTGTTAAAAATCATAGTTGCCATTGATGCAGAAATGCTACATAACTTATCTACTCTATATTCAAACCAAGATGATGTATTAAGTTTTTGATAATCAATTAATACTAAAGTGATTTCATCAGATTGAGTATATCCAAAAATACACCCTTGTATATTTTCACACATATATTTCATAGTTTCTTGCATACTTTTAATAAGAATGTTATCAAAAGGTCTTTGAAATCCTTTGGTAAAAGTATGAAAACTACGTCCATCTATCCGAATCATAACAGGAATTCTTTTTTGTAAATAATATCTATTTCTTTTTTCATACTCTTTCATTCTAATTGCAAAATCTGAAGTATCCATTTTTATTTATCCTCTTCTATATATTTAAAATGTTTTTGTAATTTAGTGTGTATTTTACCAGTTTGAGTATATCTATATAAATTACTAATATGATAGTATTCACAACATTCTTTTACAGTATTAAAAATAAGATTATCTTCTACGCATAATATTTTTTTTGAACGCGGATTTTTTTCTCCCGTTCTCTGTTTTCTTTGTTCTGAATTAATTTTTCGATTTAATTCAGAGGGAGACCGTCCTTTTAAAGATTGACTTATTTTTTGTTTATGTTCTTCTGAAAGAGGGCCATAACTTAAACCTTTTCTTCCCTCGCTGATATGTTGTTTATGTTTTTCTGATTTTGGAACTCCTTTTAATTTCTGACTTATATTTTTTGCATGTTCTGCCATAGCATTATTATACTCTTGTTCATCAATCAAATTTAAATTTTTAAATTTACCTAATAATAAAACATAAGCTGCTGTCATTTGATAACAAGGAAAGATTTCTTTTAACATTTTATGCGCTAATATATGTTCATAAGGAGTCAATAAAATTAAATTATTTTTATTATTTTTATATTTTTCAAATAAACTTTTTGGAAGAATATGATGTTTTTCATAATAATGATTAACATCTTTGATTCTATGCTAATCATATTTTGATTTAATAAAAGTAATATAATCTTCTGTTTTTGGGAAAGACTATAATATATTTAATATCTCCTAATTCATTATCACATTTTCCTCCTTACAATTTTCAAAAAAATTTTACAATAATAATAAAAGAAATAATTATAATAACCTAAAGAGGCCATAATACAACTCACCAACTTCAATTAATTACACCAATAACTTTAAGTATAATATTTACTATTAAAATAACATTGAGTACTCCCATACCACTACTTCTAGTATTATTATTTATATTTTTATCTCCTCCTTAAATTAAATAGGGCATTGCCGCAACATATTTATTTTTAAGTTTATCAGTTAATGTATCAACTTGTGCAAAATGATCGTGCATATCCGCAAGTTTTACAATATATGCAGGCATATATCTAGAATTGCTTGTGGCCATTCCACGAATTTTTGCGATATAATCATTATAATCTACATCTTTTTCTTTTGTTAAAAGTTGGAGATTTTCTTCAAAATCATTATCAAACCATGCACCTTGTTTAATGGTTGTATCTTCATACAAATCATGTGCTAAACCAAGTTGATAAACAAAATTATCCCAATTTGCATAAGGAAGTTTAAAAAGATTACAAAGACTTTTTGCTTCATTCGCAACTCTTTTTGCGTGTTTCATTGTTTTTTCATCATAATAAAGATAACATAATTCAAGCATTCCTGTGTCTGTCATAATTATTTCTCCTTATCTTTATATATATTATAATAAAAAATATAATAAAAAACAAGGAGAGATCTTTAACTCTCCTTGTAAGGTTTATATAAAGTTGCTGCTTGGTATCTTGCGACATCCGCAGGTAAAATATCTTCATAAACTCCTGTGTCAATAGGATCTGCATGTTCCTCATCTGTTTCACATAAAGACTGAATAAATTCTGAATCTGGTTGATAAGGAGTTTCATTTTGTAAATAATGACTAAATTCATCGTTATCTGGGTCTATCTTAGCGGCTTCTCTCCATTTATATAATATTTCATAACGTAAAAAAGAAAGTAATTCATTTTTACTAATTAAATATTTATCCATTTTTTTATCCTCATACTGCTGAATATCCATCATATAACATAATGGCATCAAAAGCAGTTTTTCTAAGAAAATACCAAACATTAGTTTCATCATCTGTAGGTTTTACATTTTCTGAAGCGTTTTTAAAAAATTCTTCAAGAAAATTTAATGTTGCATCAATCTCTTTCATAAACTTACCAATTTGATGAGTATCAAAAGAAGTAAGATCATTTGATTTAAGACCAATTAATAGTGGACGAGCGACAAAACCCGAAAATCTTTCAGACTCATCTACACGAAGACATGTACGATAATCATAACCGTCAATATATTTATTTAAATATAGATATAAATAAATTACTTTAGCAAATTTCTTTAGATCGGTGGGATTATTTCGCGACTGTTTAATGGCGTTTAAAGCCTGACCGCATGTACTTTTCACTCCATACCGCATATTATAATGTGCAATATCTTCTGCTCTTGACTTAAAAGCATCATTAATTTCTCTATATTTAGGATTATCCCATCTATATTCTGTAAATAAAGTTTCAAGAAAATTTAGATTTTGTTTTTGATACATTTTACACATTTCTCGAATATCTTTTAATTCACAATGTTCATTTTGAATATTATGAAATTCAAAAGATGTCCATTTATTTTCCAGAACTGCATCAGCAAGACAAGGAACATAAATAGCTTTTACATCTACATCTGAATATAGAGTATCAATGTTGTAGTTTTGTGAGCCATATAGGGTAATATTAAGAATATGATCTTCACCACATTCTTGAGAAAGTCTACTGTGCCAATATTTAAGAGCAGATTGAATCTTATTCGACTCCATTATCTACTACCTCCCACTCTTCTTCAGAAAGAGTTCTATCCTTAAAATAAATTGGTTCAAATGTATCAAGGTTTAACAGACATGCGCGGTGTGTATCAAAAGCACCAAGATCAATATCAATCTTATGACCATCACAATATCTATACATTTCAAATCTGGATGCGGGCGGATCAAATTCTGGATTACCATAATAATAAAAATATTCAACTGGTGTATGACCATGAACACAATATTCATTATCCTTACCATTCCAGTGTAATTGTCTGAGATGATGGCGATCCCAAATATAATTGTTCATAGGAATGTCGCCTTCCCGCATATCCTTAATTTCTTCTGTATCTGGCTGTCTACCTGCATGACAAAGATAAATTACATCACCATTAGGATTAGTATATTCCGCATGAGTAGGAAGTTTTCTAATCTTATTAATAAGCCAATTTTTTCTTCCTCTTGACAATTTGTTAAAGGCTTTAATGGTATTTTCTGCACCATTCATACGCCAAAGATACATATTAGGAACCGCCCAATAAACATCCTCATCGGGTTCATAGCGCATAACTTCAGAGCCAATACTGTCAATGAAATCTTCGTGGTTGCCGCGAAGAAGAATAATATTAGGAGTTTCCATAACTTCATTTAAAATTTCAAGACCAGCATCCCCGCGATCTACACAATCACCAAGACAATAAACTGTATCTTCTGGCTTAATATATTCTTTAATCTGTTCCCAAAGATCATACTAAGCATGTAAGTCCGAGAATGCAAAAGTTGCCATAAACTTTTCTCCTTCTATTATTTTGAAAGTTTTAGATATTTCTTCCTTTATTTTCTATAAATATTATAACAAATTTTTGATGAAGAATCAAGAAAAATTCCATGGTCAAGATAAGATAATTAAAAAAGGCAAATTTTTATATTATGTATGAAGGGAAAATTTTTAAATGAGACAATTAAAAGTCTCTTTTTATTTTATATAACGGAGGATGAACTATCATGTTAAATGGAAGAATTGGGCAGGTCGTTGGACCTTTTACCGCAGGCGTTGATTTACTTGCGGATAATGCTCCTATTGGAGCTTTTACACCAGAGACAACAAGACCTATTTTATATAAGTTAGACGTTCAAACAGCTGAAGGTACTATTATTGAAGTGAATCATGCGCCTGTAAAAGTTGGCAAAACTGGAATTTATGAATTAGATAATATTGTTGATGTAAAAACATTAGTATTTCCAAATGGGGCTGATGCAGATACTATTATCGACTTTGTATATTAATAAAGGAGGATTAGTATGAGTTCATTTTATGGAAATGGTATTTCTAAAGAAGTAATGGATAAGGAAATACAAGAAGCAAATAATCATATTATTTTCTCCAAAACAGAACCCACTGTGCAAAAAGCTGAAGATATTTGGGTTGTGATTGGAGAATTTGCCGATAAAAATACTCCTTCAACAGAAGGAGAAAATAACGGCTAATATATTTTGTTAAGGAGATAAAAGGATATGGCGAATCAAATTAGGTATCAGGTTGGATTTGATGTTCAACAGAACAACCTGAATCAATTAAAAGCTTCATTACAAGATCTTCAAAAATTGAAGATTAGTGATATAATGAAGATTAATGAAACTGATGCGGCATCCGCAACTTCTGCCCTTAATAAGATTAAAGATGAAGCAGGAAAAGTAGAAGATGCTTTAAAACAGGCATTTAATACTAAATTAAACACTGTTAATATTGAGACTTTTAATCAATCTTTAAAGCAGTCTGGTACATCAATAGAACAGGTGTATCAAGCATTTAGGGCGGCAGGTAGCACAGGTGAAGCTGCTTTTAGGAGTCTATCATCATCTGTATTAAGTACAAATATTCAGTTAAAAGAAACACATAGTATACTGGATAAAATGGCAACAACTCTTACTAATACAGTAAAATGGAACGCGGCATCCGCAGCAGTAAATGAATTAACTCGTTCTGTTGAGCAAGCATGGGGATATGTGAAGTCTTTAGATACTTCATTAAATGATATTAGAATTGTTACTGGAAAATCTGCTGATGAAATGGCAAATTTTGCAGTACGAGCTAATAATGCTGCAAAAGAATTAGGAAAAACAACAACTGATTATACTAATGCTGCATTAATTTATGCTCAACAGGGTTTAAATGATAAAGAAATAGAAGAAAGAGCAAAAATTACTCTTAAAGCTGCCAATGTTACTGGTCAGTCAACAGCAGATGTATCTGAACAATTAACAGCCGTATGGAATGGTTATAAAGTTAATGCTGAAGAAGCTGAGCTATATGTTGATAGATTAGCTGCGGTTGCTGCAACAACAGCATCAGATCTTGAGGAATTAAGTACTGGTATGAGTAAAGTTGCAAGCGCGGCCGCCACAATGGGAGTTAGTGAAGAACAATTAGCCGCACAGTTATCAACTATTATTTCTGTTACTCGTCAAGCTCCTGAGTCTATTGGTAGTGCATTAAGAACTATTTATGCGAGAATTTCTGATATTAAGGCTGGCATAGATGAAGATGGTGCTACTCTTGGTAATTTTTCTGGAAAAATGGCCGATTTAGGTTTTAATGTTCTTGATGCGAATGGTAAGCTTCGTGATATGGGCGAAGTCATGGAAGAAATTGGTGGACGTTGGAAAGATCTAACTCGTGAACAACAAATTTCTCTTGCACAAATAATGGCTGGTAAAAGACAGTACAATAATTTATTGGCTTTATTTGATAACTTTGAACAATATAATAAGGCATTAAATACTGCTCAAAATGCAGCAGGTACATTACAAGAACAACAAGATATTTTTATGGAATCAACGGCCGCACATCTTGAAGTATTAAAAGCGTCTGTTGAAGATATTTATGATAGTCTTGCGGATACTGATAGTATTAATGGATTAATTGATGGATTATCAACTGCCGCAACATTTACTGCTAATTTAGTTGATGGATTAGGCGGCGGCGTTGCTGTATTACGTTCATTAGGCGCGATTGGAGTAACAGTATTTAGCGAGCAAATTGCAAAAGGTTTAAATACTACAATTACCAATTTAGAAATTGGTAAAGAAAATGCAAGGCAATTTGATCAAGCATTACAAGCCACGAAAGATTGGCAAGGTATTCCAGGTCTTGATAAAACAAGTCAAGATTTATTAAAAAATAGAGAACAATTACTTGAATTAGCAAGATTGATGACACCAGAACAATTTTCTGGTATGCAGACATTACTTAATGATATTTCTCAAGTTGGTAATGAAATTGCTCAATTAGAAGATGAACAATCTTTCTTAAATAAAGCGATTGAAGATGTTTTGAAATATTCAGATGCTTGGCAGACAGCAGAAGAAGTTATGGCAAGTGACGAGGGTCAAGCTGAAGTTATTAAAAGATTACAACAACAAGAGCAAGGTATTCAAAATGTTGTAAAAGCTATTAATCAGTATTCTAAGTTACAAAACACTATGAATATAAAAATGATTAATGGTGAAGCGATTTCTTCTGAATTAGAACAAGCTAAACAAAGTGTTACTAATTATTATAATGAATTAGAAAAGCTTGGTTCTTCTGGTCAATTATCTGAAAGACATATTCAATCTTTAGAGAATATTAAAAGAGAATTAGATACATTAGATGATGCAGTTGATGAGCCTGCGATGGCTGCAAAAATTCAACTTATTGTTGGTGAATTAAGAGGTATTGCAACTGCGGCGGGCCAAAGTGCAACAGAAACTCGTCAAAAGATTGAGTCTGAAATGGGCGCGGCTGCAGATTCTATCGCAAATAAAATTGCTGAAAAACAAGCACAACTTCAAAGTATGGTTGCTCAATTTGTTACTGGACAAGAGAGAATGCAAAGAGCAGCCAATATTGAGAATTATGCTAAGATGGCTGGTGGAATTGCACAAGTTGGATCTGCAATTATGCAGGTACAAAATCTTGGAAGTATTTGGAAAAATGAAGATTTAACCACTGGTCAAAAATTACTTCAAACTATTACCAATTTAGCAATTTCTCTCCCAATGCTTGCAACTGGTTTTACGAAAGCAACAACAGCACTTGGATTAATGAAAACTATGACAACTGCTGAAGCGGTTGCAGCTGGTATTTCTACAAGTGCGGAGGCGGCGCATGCAGTATCAATTGGACTAGTCGAAAGCGCATCAGGAGCAGCCGCAATTAAAGTACAATTATTAAATACTACTTTAATGCTTAATCCTTTTGTTGCAGTTGCCGCAGGTGTTATTGCTCTTGTAACTGCATTAGGATCTTTAATTAAAGCCGCAGATGAGGCTAATAAAAAGCTAATTGAATCTAAACAAGCTGAAATCGATGCTGAAAATAAAAAACAAGAAGAAATTGAAACTAATAAACAGCTTCTTACTTCTCTTGAAGATTTAAATAAAAAATATGAAGATGGAGAAATTACTCGATCTGATTTAAAATCAACTATTCAAGATTTAATAGACCAATATGGTCTTGAAGGTGAAGCAGCGGATAATCTTGCTCATTCTTATGGTAATTTAGCAGATTATATTAAACAAGCAAGAGAAGAAGCTGCGCAGGAAGCAAAAGAGTCTGCTGATCGAGAATTGGCGGCTGCGCGAAAAGAGGTGACCGCAACTGCAAAAGGTAGTGCTTTTGATGCTGGTTCTCAATCTGGTAGTAATTATCTTTTAAATATAGGTGCGGGTTCTGCTGGTGCACATGGACCTTTTGCAGATGAGCCTAAATAGATTGAACAATTATTAAAAGATGCAGGTGCTTTGTAGGGCCTTTCTAGAAATGGATCAGATTTTACTTTTCTTACTGATTTTGACACAGAGCATATTGTTGAATTATATAATACTATTCAAGGTATTGTAGATCAAGTAAATGATTTACGAGAGGCTGGAAAATTAACAGATCAACAGTTACAAGATTCTGAATATTATAAAAATATGCTTTCATGGCTTGATCAAATGAAAGATTCAGTTGAACATTATAAGGATGCTTTGAAAGATGTTTCTAAATATTCAACCGAATTAACAGCAATTACTGCTGAGGGGGCTGGAAAAGTTGATTTTTCAGATGTCCAAAATGCTAATCAATATCTTGAACAGAGATTGGCATTAATACAATAGATTCAAGCAATGCTTGATAAAAAAGGCGATACTACATCTGATGCTGCAGCAATGGCTGATACGTATCTTCGTGATAATTTTAGAGCATTATATACACAATATAGTGATGCAGCAGATTATATTGAACAAATTAGAGAAAAATTTGGTGAAGCTAATAAAAGTGTTGAACAAATGATTTCAGATATGGATGAAGATCATTTGGGAATGTTAATGGATTTAGATCAATCTACAATTAAAGATTGGGACACATTAGCTGGTATTATTCAACGTATTGCTGGTATAGATTTAAGTAATACCGCAGCTGCAATCGCATTAGATCCAGAGTCTGTGCAGGCAGCCGCCTCCGAAAAATATAATATTTATCAGTCTCTTGAAGATCAGGTAAGTGGGGGAAAATCTATTTCTAAAAAAGAAATGGAATCACTTGATCCAGAAATTCAAGATTTCTTTAGCATGATGGCTAATGGAACATTTAAAATGACTGGTGATGCTGAAGATTTTTATAATAAAGTTAATAGTTTAAAATTAGATGGATTTTTTGAAACTTTAGATACTATTAATAGAGAATTAGAACAAACTCAAGCATTACAAGATCAAAATTTTAATTATGATGCATTAGATCAATCAGCTAATACAACTCAATATATTTCTGGAGGGGGACGGGCTGATTTTATTGATTATGATTTAGTTAAATATCAATTAGATTATTTACAAGCCGTTACTGATACTAATAGTGAATTAGGTGCGCAAATTGATCTTTGGATTGAATTAGCTAAAAATCAAGAATTAAATAAGGAACAGGTTGACGCTATAGCAGAAGCAGTTGGTGATGCGGGAGATCAAACTGCTAATTTAACTGAACGTCAACAAGAATTAAAAGGAATGGCTGAAGAGGTCGCTCATCAGCTTCATGATGCAATGTTCCCTACTGATTCTGACGTTGACACAGAAGTATTAGAAACTTTATCTAAAACAATTCAAGATATTGCAAATGAATCAGATGAATTAGCGGATGGTTTAGCCGAAGACTCACGAGCAGCTGACGATGTAGCAGAATCAATTCTTAGATTTGATGATGCTATTGGAGATGTTGTTGATAATTATGAAGATTGGATGGATGCTTTAAATAGTGGGTCTATTCAAGAACAAGCAGAAATTATTGATGATTTACGAGATGCTTATGCAGATTTACTTGATTTAGATGGTTCTGCTTTATCTAATGATTTCTTAACCAATGCTGAAAACTTAGACTTAATGAAAGCTGCCATTGATGGTGATATTGATGCTTATGATGAATTACTATCAAGGGCAGGTCAAGATATAATTACACATTTACAACTTTCGCCTGAAGATTATACTCAATTCCAAACTGACTTAGCTAATGTACAAGCTATGATGGATGAAATGAACTTCCAAGATATTGAAATTGGAGCTTCATTAGATGATGCTAATTTTATTGCGGGCTTGGAAAATATGATTAATGCAGCTGGTATGACAGCACAACAAGCTACAGACTATTTAGCATCAATGGGTGTGGATGCAGAAGTTATTGAACAAAAGACTGAGGGCACTGAAACAAAACAGATCACTGGTTATCATGGTGAAGCCAACAATACACAAGTTCCTTATGATTTTGTGTATATGAATGGTACAAGTCTTGAACATTATACAGGTAGTATTACCGCTCCTGGTGTAAATTATGTACCAGATACTGAGACAGTAACAGACACTAAAGAAAATTCTGCTTTTAGTTTAAAAGTAACTTCCGCAAATAAATCATCTGGTGGTAATTTTAAGTTTAGTCAAGCAAAAAATGGCGGTGGATCTAAAGGAGCCAGTCGCCGTAGCGGCGGTAGTAGCGGAAAAGGCCGTGGCGGTGGTGGAAAAGGCCGTGGCAGTGGCGGAAAAGGCCGTGGCGGTGGCGGAGGCGGCGGTAAGGGCAAAGCTCAAGAGCCAGATACGTCACAAAAAGATCCAAAGAAATTAATGGAAGATACTCGTGATATTTATCACGATATTAATATAGAACTTCAACAAATTAATAGACGACTTGATCGAGTTCAAAAGAAACAAGACAGATTATATGGTAAACAACTTCTTGACAATTTAAATAAACAATCAAAAATATTAGATCAACATAAAGCTAAATTAGAAGAAAAATATGAGCTTCAAAAACAAGATTTAGCTTCTCAGCAACAAACATTAAAAAATCTTGGCGTTGCTTTTGATAAATATGGCAATATATCTAATTATATGGATATACTTGTTAATAAGCAAGCTCAAGTAAATGCTAAAACGAAGGAATATAATAGTTTAATTGAAGCATATAATAAATCAACAGATAAAGATATTAAGAAACAAATTGCCGATGAAGCAGAAAAACTTAATAAACAAATTAAACAATATGAAGATGAATATAAAAATCTTGAAGATAAAATTAAAAATTATGATGGTCTTCGTGAAGGTATGGAGGATGTTGTTGATCAAATTGAAGAAGAGACTCAAAAGCAGATTGAAATTAATATCAAAAAGTTCAGAATGGAAGTTGAAATTCGTCTTGACATGGGCGAAGCCGAACGTGATTGGAATAAATTTCGCCGAGAAGTTCTTGAACATACTGATATTATTAAAGATACTAATTTCCAAGAAATCTTTAGTGATGCCACACAGGGCATAAGAGATATTACATCTTACTTCAATGTACGTGGTAGCAAAGGTAGTTTACAAACATTAACTGAACAATTAATGGATACTCGCGCAGAGATTGAAGCCATTGATAAAACAGGTTCATCTGTTATATATGGTGATAATAAAGCGCAGGCTATGAAAGATCTTCAAAATGACCTTAAAGAATTAATGGAACAGATGGAAGACATCCAAGAATTAATTGATGATGTTGATAAAGCATATCTTGACACTATTGGAGATGTTGAAGAACAATTTGATAAACAAATTGAAGATTATGAATATGTAGGTGAATTAATCGAGCATGATATTGATTTATTATCATTACTATATGGTGATAGAAATTATGATGCTATGAATAAATATTATGAAACCTTAGAAAGAAATAATCTAAAACAACTTGATTCATTAAAGAGACAAAGAGATTTCTGGAAAGAACAATGGGATGTGGCAGTTGCTCGTGGCGATACGCAAGCTGCAAAACAATTTGAAAAAAATTATAAAGAAACTATTAAGAATTTAAATGAAACAGTTGAAGAAGCTGCAAAGAATCTCCAAAATAAATACATTAATGCTATTGATAAGATTTTTGATGAATTAGATAAAAAGATTTCTAATGGAAAAGGCACTGATTATTTGAATACCGAATGGGAGTTAATGAATAAAAATGCCGATGAATATCTTGATACTATTAATACTGCTTTTGCTATCCAAGAAACAGAAAGAAAGTATCAGAAAGCATTAGGTGAAACTAAGAGTATCAAAAATCAACAAGCATTAAAGAAACTTATGGATCAGCAATTAGGTATCTTAAAGAATAAAGAAAAAGTTACTCAATATGATGTTGATCGTGCAGAAAAACTTTTATAGGTTGAGCAAGCGCGTATCGCATTACAAGATGCTCAATCTGCAAAAACTTCAATGCGCTTAAAGAGAGACTCTCAAGGTAATTATTCATATGAATATGTTGCTGATAATGAAGCGATTGATGATGCACAAGCTAATCTTGCTCAAGCGCAGAATGATCTTTATAACTTTGATAAAGAAAGATACCAGTCTAATCTGGATGACATGCTTTCCGCTTGGAGAGATTTCCAATCTGATTATAAAGATATTCTTGAAGATACTTCATTAACTGAACAAGAAAGAATTGAAAGACTTGCTTTATTAAGAGAGCAATATGGTGAATATATTAATGATAAAACCGCAGAAAATTTAGTTGTTAGAAATAACTTAACGGAATCTGCATTTGCTGATTTAGCGGCGCTATATAATACAGATGTTGAAAACTATAATTAGATGTCTATTGATGAACAAAATATTCTTATGGGTGATTTAGTTCCTGCTTGGGAGAGCGGTATTCAACAGATGGCTGATAAGGTTGCGGGCGAGGGTGGATTTATTCCTGTCTGTGAAGATGCGTTTAATGATATTACAGATGCTACTAAAGCATATAAAGATGAATTAGATGATATGGCACAAACCGCAGGCTTTGATTTAACAGATGTAAAAAATGGTGTTGATGATTTAGCTTACTCTTTTGAAGATTTAATCACAGATAATGAAGAATTAACAAGTAGAATGTATGATGAATTAGATGCTGTACAATTATTAAGAGCTGAAGCTCATGCTCTTGTTGAAGAGTATAAGGCGGTTTATGATGCTGCTAAACTTGCGGTGTCTGGTATTCATAGCTTTGTTCAAGCACAACAGGCACAGGCTGCTGCTGAGGCGGCTGCCGCTAATGGAAATGGAAGTTCTGGTTCAAATGGTGGATCAGGATCAGGCTCAGGTGGTGGTTCAGGCAGCGGTTCTGGAGGAAGTGGTTCTACTCCTTCTTCTGAAACTGTTGAAGGTATTGCAGGCAATATCTGGATATATGGCACTTGGGGTGACAACCCTACTAGACATAAACATATGATTGAGAAATTTGGTAAAGAACAAGGGGAAGCAATTTATAACGCGGTTCAAGCTAAATTCAATAGTGGCTATGGCTTTAATGGCGGTCTTGAGCATGATTGGGATTATTATAAAAAATTCTCATTATCCAGTTTCAGATCTGGTGGTTACACTGGTATGTGGGCTGGAGAAAATGGAAAAATTGGTATTCTCCATCAAAAAGAAATGGTACTTAACCAAGAAGATACTGAAAATTTATTAAATACAATTAGTGTGTTAAGATCAGTAATGTCTTCGCTCGGTGGTACAATGGCTGCAAGATTAGGTGATATTAAAAGTGGATTTGCAAATGCTATGGATGGATCTGGAGACAGCGTTGAACAGAATGTCCATATTGATGCTACGTTCCCGAACGTAGATAGCAAGAGAGAAATTGAAGAAGCATTTGATGATCTGGTTAACTTAGCTGCTCAGAGAGCTATGCGTAGATAATAAGAAGGAGGGGCATAACGCCCCTCCTTTTTTAATGAAGGAGAGATAATATGGATACTTATATGATTATTCAATACAAATGGTAGCATGGAGTTTATGAACTAGAAGATATGATGCGGTTTGTAGAAAATAAAATATTAAGTAAATAGCAATTTTTTGAAATTACAAGATATAATTATGATGGTGTAAAAAGTGTTAGATTTAATGAAAAATAAAATTAATTTTATCTTGAAACTTTAAAAATTTTATGTTATAATATAAATAGGGTATGTTAAGCACCATTATTTGTATTATATCACTAATTAACTATAATATTAAGGGCAAAATTAAATAATTTATCTTGTCAATTTTTTATAGTTAATATAGAAGGAGATATAAGGAGGACGTAAGTCAATGAGCATAAGCGATAAGGTTTTAGATGCTATTGAGTTATTGGCTACAAATTCTGTAGAAAAAGCAGGATATGATAAGACAATTCAAGCTCAAATAGTTTCATGCGAAGATGCGACAATCGGGAAATATAGATGTCGTTATCAAGATGCAATTATATATGCCTATGCAAGCAATTCAGATGTGACTTTTAACAATGGTGCCTATGTTTATATTCTCGTTCCAGGAAGTGATATGAAAAAAGAGAAAACAATTCTTGGGACAACTAAGAAATTGGGTATCAACTATATCTCACAAGCTGAAGGTGATTAGGCATACGACATTATTGGTAATAATTGTATCACATCTAGTAATAAATTTTATTTAGATAGTATAAATAAAGATTATAAATATACATTATATAAATATGGAAGTTCAAGTGAAGTTAAATTAGATGTAACAGCTTTAAATCAATATATTAAACAATCCTCTTCTCTTATTGTGGGGGCGATTTTTAAAACAACAATCCCGCCAGAAAGACAATATAGAGGACATTATGGAATTACTTATAATTTAAGATTTTTAGATAATACTTCTAATAAAGAAGTAATTCGTTCTTATACAGTAGATGAAGATAATATGGTAGATAATCCATATAGACTTATCTATGAAACGAGGCAGTATCAGATCTTTAATATTGATGGGCCGAACTTTATCAGAGTTGAATCTATTGAGATTTTTTCTAAAGACTTCCCTGATGCAACAGGGACAGCAACGGGTACGAAATTAATATCTGGTGATATTGAAATTACTACTTTAGAACTATCTGGCGCAGTACGAATGTCTGAAAGTGAAACAAGCGGAGTAGCTATTTCTTTTTATACGCCGCAAGGAACATTTTTTACTGATTCTTCAACATCTGCAAGTTATAAGACAATTACTGCACAAGTTAAAATAAAAGGTAAATTAGCATCCGCCGCACAAAAGATTCCTTTCTATTGGGGAACTGAAAATGTTGGTATTTCACCAAGTAGTGAATATTATAATAAATATTTAGGACGTGGTTGGAAATGTTTAAATAGTAAGAATGTTGTGCAGGCAGGTACTTCAACAACCGATCCAGTTATAGAATGGATACCAGGTAAAGATACATATATTTTAAAATTTGATGCAGCTACCGCACGAGATAATAAATTCAAAGTTGCTATTGTTTATGATGGTAGTGTTGTTACTAAAGTAATTAATATTCAAAATTTAGGAGCAAATATTCCTGTTTTAACAATAGAATCAAGTGGTGGTACAAAATTTTATTATGATATTGGTCATCCTACTTTAACTTGTAAAGTAAATAATGGAGAGCCATTAAATTATAAATATTATTGGGCATATGAAGATAATACTGGTGTATTTAATGAATTACCAGTTACAACAGAAGCTAATGCTGAATATGCGGCGGCAGTTGAAACATTAAATGATTTAAATGAAGCTATCGCTAATGGTACTAAATTTGCTAATGCTGAAGCGGATAATTTAAATAATGCAGAAACTGCTGTAAAGGCATTTGATTTTATTCAAAGAGTTGAAGGTAATAAAGTATACGATGTGCAAATAAATAATATTACATCATTTGGAACTTTTAAATGTTCTGTCTATAATGATAGAGATATTTATTTAGGAACTACATCACTTACCTTAACTAATACATTAGATGGAGAAGATCTTTATTCTCTTGTTATTAATAATGGTTCAGCAGTTTTTCAATATAATGAAAATGGTGTTGCACCAAACAGTAAGAGTTTAGATGTTCAACAAGAAATTCAAGGATTAAGTTTTACAGTTTATGATAATTTGGGTCAACCTATTGACTCTGATATTATTGCAAATACAAAAAATTGTAAAATTAGATGGCAATTTCCAATTAAAGAAAGTATGTTAGTAGATCAAAAATAGAATGAACCAAATTCAGGAACTGATGCTACACAAACATATAAATATTATGATAATAAAACTAATTTAGTTTATGGAATTACTCAAAAATATGATATTAAAAAGCAAAGAAACCAGATCAAGCTGACAGTTGATTATAAAGGAATGAATTTAACCGCGGAAACTGAGTTTACATTTGCTAAACAGGGTGAACCTGGTACAAATGGTACCGAGTATCTCGTTAAGTTAGTTCCTAATACTAGAATGGATAATCCACCGCTCTGGCCAATGGTTACAAAAGCAGGAAGTAGTTATATATTAAATTATGGTTTAAATTCTGCGGCCTAGGAAACTACAATTGGTGCAGGGACTGGTTATCAGTTGTTCAAAGCGCAGTTATGGCATAGTGGAGAACTCGTCTGGGAAGGTATGACAGCATCGACCGCCGCACAAGACGGAGTTACTAAACCTTCTCTTGTTCATTGGGAGATGTTAAGAAATAAATATAATTCATCAGCATCAGATGTTTCTGCTTTTAATATAACTAATGCGGAAAGTGGTTATATTGCTTATTCAGGAGATCATTTGGCTTCTGCTATTGAGGCTCCTTTAGCTAATATTGTTAAATGTAGTATTACTTGGCAAGGTAAATTATATTATGGAACTATTCCTATTACAACAGCTTGGACAATTAGTGATAATTATAGAGTAAATTTAAAGGATTATACAGGATTTAGATATGCGATTTATACCTCTGACGGTATGACACCGCAATATGATAGCTCTCATCCTTTTGAATTTATTTGTAAAGAAAAAATTAATGGCACATGGGAAGATGTATCAACGGTATCTGGAAGTCATGCGGTAACTTATACACCTTCCGCAGTTGGTAATTATTTATCAACAAAAGATGGAAGTGCAACAAATAGTAATTTATTAGAGATTTTAACGACTACTGTTTATCGAGATGGATGCGCAAAAAATCAATGGAAAGCGCGTCCTGCGTCAAGATATGATGGAGTTTGCGTTAATGTAGCAATTTGTTGCATATACAGACAAAATGATGTAATTGTAGGTAGAATTAATGTTCCTGTTCATTATCTATTGAATAAATATGGAATGGCTAATATTAATGAATGGGATGGAAATAGTGTTCAGATTGATAATGAGGGCGGATTTATTCTTTCTCCTCAAATGGGCGCTGGGCATAAAGAAAGTGATAATAGTTTTACTGGCGTGCTCATGGGAGAGACGCGGCTGCCGAGTAAACAAACCCCTCAGACTGGTTTATTAGGATATAATGCGGGAACACGCACTTTCTTCTTAAATAGTAAAAATGGTTCTGCATCATTTGGAAGATCAGATCAAGGTCAAATTGTAATTGATCCATCAATAAGCCAAAGGAAAGCTATGATTTATAGTGGTAACTTTTGGAAAGAATATAATTCAGATGGTGATTATGATGGATTACCTAAAAATTATATTTATAGAAATGACAAATATCAACCGACTGGTAATGCTAATAAAGCTGGTTTATTAATTGATTTGACTACACCTGAAATTTTCTTTGGTACTGGTAATTTTTATGTTACAAAAGAAGGCTATATACACGCTGCTGCAGGTGGTGATATTGGTGGATGGGAAATTGATAAACATAGTTTATATAGCAATATCGCCGCAGGCAGTGGTCGTATTACTCTTGATGCAGGTACTTATGATGAAGAAACAAATAAGGTAACTGGTCCTGGTAAAATTTATTCACATAATCACGATAGTTTAACAAATACTGGCACTGGTTTTTATTTATCATATGATGGATTATCTTTTGGTAGTAAGACAAAAATTACTAATACTGGTCAAATGTATTTAGGCACTGGTGCGGTGGCCGGCACTGGTAAACATTGGACTATTGATGGAGATAGCAATAAATCATATATCGCATATGGTGGAACTTCATGGTCAGAAGCAGATAATGATAATGATGCTACTGCAAAAATTTATTTAGGAACAGATGGTATTTCTCTTGGAACTAGATTTTCAGTAAGTCCGCAAGGACAATTAAAAGCATACAGTGGACAAATTGGCGGTTGGAATATTAATAAAACAAGATTATCCGCTGGCAATATTGAATTTCATAGTAATGGTTCAATGAATGGTGGTTCTGGAGGTTCTACTTGGTCTATTGCTCCATCAGGACAAGCTACTTTTAATCATATTACTGCAAATAATGGTGGTAGTATTGGTGGATGGGCTATTAGTTCAACATATTTAAGAGGTGGCACTTTAACACTTAATAATAGTGGAGCCATTTCTGGTAGTAACTGGTCCGTGTCTGCAGATGGATTAGCTCATTTTAATAAAATTTATGGACAAGTTGCCAATAATTATACTTTTGTAGGTGGTGGCATAACTATGGGAGGCAGTGGTAGTGGCGGCTCATCAATTAATCCAGGCGCAGTTGGTATGGCTGGAGGTTCTGGTGTTGGAGTTGCAGGATCTCTTGGGAATGGATTATACACAGATTACAAAGCTAGATTTGATACAATATATGCTAATAAGGCTGAATTTAAAGAATTAAAAGCAAGTGTCGCTAGTTTTGATTATTTAAAAGTTTTTAAAGATATTAATTTTTCAGGAATTAATCTTGGTTGGGTAACTATTAATAGTATTACTGGAATTTCTGTTTCTTTCAATAATACAAATAAAATGCTTACTGTCCAAGCAAATTATAGCCAAAAACGAGCTCTTGGATATACAGTTAGTTGGTAGGGTGATAGTTATTCTGGTCAAGGTCATATCCCTATCCCATAATCGACTCCATCTGTTTCACATTAATTAAATATTAAATATTTAATATTGGAGGAAATAAAAAATAAATGATTAATACAATGTGTTATAATTTTCAAAAAAAAATTATAGATGATTTTAATGCATAGGAAGATATTCCTTTTATTTTAAAATTTTATTTATTTAAAGATATTTGGGAAATGATAGAACAAGAAAAATATCTACAAGATTGTGAAGTTGTTAAAAATTTAAACTCATAGGAAAAAACTTTTACAACAGAGGTTCCATTAGACGGGCTTCTTAATAATTAGGATCAAAATAATGAGAATGAAAATTAGAATTAATTTTTCTTGACAACTTAAAAAATGCGGCAACCACTGTTATAAAATGTCACATATCTAGGTGTATGGCAGTCAGTAATCAGTGATTATCGCAAGAATTATAGTATTGTATAAAAATAAGTTAATAGAATGTTGAAGAAATAAAAAAAGGCGTAGCTAAAAACTACGCCTTTTATTTTTTCATTAAAAAATTAAGTAGTTAACTTATAAACTATAATAGAAAAAGAAAAAAATGAGAGATATAAAATCTCTCATTTTTCATAAAAATTTTTTTGTGTTTCTTCAATACCTTATTAAAATTAGAGTAGCTTTTTTATTCCCAGTTAATTTCATTATCAAACTTCTACCAATAGGCATCAAAAATACATATAGCATCAGCTTCATCATCATTAACTGAAAGATGGTATTTATTCTCAACATATTGTATATCTTGCGGTTTCAGTGCCTAGCGTTTTACACCGCGTCCTTGTTTTATTTTAAGGGCGGCCCGCCATTCATTTGCACCAACAAATTCATATTCTATGTTTGAATCAATCTAATATGCGGCAACAACTATTACAGCCTGTAACCACATTAAAACTTTATTAGTATGCGAGTTATATTCTGGACGAACTTCTTCCATAATAATTTTATCTATCTTATTATTTTTAATTAGTTTAGATAACTAATCTCGCATCTTTATAATTCTTTTTATTACATCTCTTGAGCTCGCCGAAATACATCCATGCGACTCAAGATTTCCGTCTTGTCCGACGCACCAACCAGATGATTTCGTGCTCAAATCTAATGATAATAATCTCATATTTGGCACCTCTTTTTTCATCCTATTGATATTATAACAAAAATTTTTTAAGTTGTCAAGTAAAAATGACTACTTAA
>Ga0256406_1002248_pt1 | contig 28024 bp, 23 predicted proteins | sample RumenRJG_03DNA_FD_185986 | JGI IMG/M metagenome (GOLD analysis project Ga0256406, IMG submission 185986) | Bovine rumen microbial communities from Lethbridge, Alberta, Canada - RJG_03 | ecosystem: Host-associated > Mammals > Digestive system > Stomach > Rumen | place: Canada: Alberta | collected... | reverse complement strand
ACCCGTGCAGATAATCCTTTTGGCAACCTTGAATTAATCTCATTCAAAGCATTCTTAATTGCTGATTGTTCTGTAACTTGCGATTTTTCGTATTCGATCTCTACAGCAAAATCGAAATCGCCTTTGAAAGATTGCTCTGACTCTTGAAGAATCTTAGTCGAGCTTATTTTCTTTTTATTCATAAGAAAAAATAAAATTATCAAATGCCCGGTTCTAAGACACTAAATGGACACTTACGTTTTTCGTAAGCGCTGCAAAAATACAAAAAAAACTGGATATAAATGCTTTTATTTGACTATTTTTTGTATTTATTTAGTTTAGTACTGTTTGCGAAACAATATTATGCTTTATGATTTTTAATGCTTCGCCCCACACCATGAAGCCAACCCCAGTCCCATTAACAGAGTCTTTACTGAACTTTCGCAAGTGAATATTCATTCATCAAGCGACTAATTTATACATTTGATAGAGTTTATGGAACTTAGGATTGGCATCAATAACTGCAGAAAGCAGCTCGCTGGCATCGGCAGAGATCATCTCTGCGATTTCCAGAATGGTGTTCAATATCAGTTCCCATATCCTGTCCGAGGCAGACAGCTCGAGACTACCAGCAGTGGCTTCGCGGAAGAGTTCTCCGACGGTCTCGTAGGCCTCAAACCGTTTCACCGTGCAAAGTATGTTGTAGACACGTAACATCAAAAATACAATATATTACATCTTAATCTGTATCTCAAGTTGGGGAAGAAAGAAAAACACAAGGAATGGCATAGAATGCGCTGAAAGAAAACAAGAATTATATAACATTTTTATTCTATCTATTATATTATTCCAAAAAGTTTTGTAACTTTGCAAACAGAACGATTGCAAATACAGCTTATTAATACATGAAACAACTGACTGCGATTATACTTCTTATTACAAGTGCTCTATTTACGGCTTGTCAAAAAGACTACGATCATAAAAACATTCTATGTATCCCTGTCTACGGACAGAGCCTAGCCTTAGGTGAGGAAGCCGAACGTCTAACAAATTTCGATTCTTTGACAGCATATGCCGATGGCCGCATCGTGACAGAGAACATGGATCATAACTTTGGTTATTTCGAAAATGACAACTTCAAACATTGGATTAAAAAGACTGTTGGTTATCAAAAAAGGGCCTATGAACTGTCTGTATATAAGATGGCACAAGTAATAGCAGACCAATTAGGAGAAGACACTTTGATATGTATTTTCCCTGGCGGACAAGGAGCTACAGCCATCGCCAACCTGAGTAAAGGCACACTACCCTATAAGCGTTTCATTGAGAATATTCAATCGGCATACGAAACGGCACAAGAGCGAGGATGGGATTTCAAGGTACCAGCTATTTGCTGGATGCAAGGTGAATCGGATATCGTGGACTATCCAAACACCATCTATCACGACATGCTCATACAAATCTGGAAAGACATGAATGACGACATCCTCCAGATTACTCATCAGAAAGATTCCATACCTTTTATCTGTTACCAGGCCAATTCCCTGAGCAGAGCAGAGCAATTCAAAGCCAACAGCTACGTATGTCGCGAAACAGGAGTTCCTCAGACTTTTGTCAATCTACTGCGTGACAACAATCATTTTTGGGCAAGTGGTCCTACATATCCTTACACCTGTGTGAATGAAAAGATACATATCAACGCCCAAGGCCAGCAAGCTATTGGAGAACTTGCTGCACGTTCTGTAATTGGAATCCTTCGCGGAAAAGTACGTTTCTGCGGACTTATCCCAACCAAAATTGTAACCGATAACGATACTATTACCATACATTTCAACACGTCATTCCAACTGGCACTCGACACCGTTCAAGTTAGAAAAGCAGAGCATTATGGATTTAGTGTTATCAACAAGGAAAATAAAAATATCATCCAGGAGGTTTTTCTTGATAGTTCAAGCGTCAGGCTAACCTGTACTGAATCCCCCATAGGCTGTAGGGTTCGCTATGCAGTCAATGGCGATTACATGAAAAGTGGCAACCAGCACGGTCCACGTGGAAACCTACGTGACTCAGAAGGAAACTGGTGCTATCAGTTCGACTTACCATACGAATAGTTACGACATCACATAATCTATCACACTCAAATTTCACGCGAATTCATTTTTTTATTATTTTACAATTCTACATTCGATACATGCACCTGAATGTCTCGAGTGTCACGAGATTTTAACCTTTTCCTATAGAAATACATTTGGTTCGAGGTGAATAATTTCCTTATAGAAAGGTAGTAATTCTCGATACACTCGCTTCACAAATATAATATATACTTTAGTATATATAATATTTGAAGTTTCATTCAAAAAAGACAAAAATTACCACATTTTGGCATTCAACTTACTTTTGAAGAGTAAACAACTTAGAAAAAATATTATTCAACCTGTTTTTGAGTCAAAATCAAGTTATTTTTTGAGAAACTCACTAAATGTGACTACATTTCACAAAAATCAGGACAAAAACTTATAATCGATACATCTGACAGAACTTCTCTCCCTCACGGAAGCCTTCCTCGTAGAGACGTTCCAACTTTGCGACATCGCTACAGGTTCGCCCCACCTCCATCTTGCGCTGTGGACGGATAACAAGAATCTCGCCCCAACGCTCCATACGCTCCACCATCTCCAACTGCTCATTGTAGGCCTCAACACGATGACTCAAGGCTTCACGCAGATGCGGATACTCCTTATATATAAAAGAAGGTATATTGACATCGCGCTCAGTGGAACGATAACCCTTGTTGCGCGTCATGATAACAACATTAAACGGATGGCCCTGGCTGGTGGCACGAAGTACAGGGATAGAGTCAATGATACCACCGTCAAGCATGGGAATGCCATCGACCATCGTAATCTGGGCGACGTAAGGCAGTGAACTGCTGGCTTTGGCTATAGCCGTGATACGACGAGCGTCATGCTTCTCACTGAGATACTCAGCCTGTCCTGTAAGACAGTTGGTCGTGACCATCTCAAAAGGAGCAGGATTGGCAGCGTAAGCCTTATAGTCGAAAGGTACGATTTCAGCAGGAAAGCGCTCATAGAGGATGTTGGGATCAAAGATGCAGCCCTGGACAAGGAGATTCTTCAGCGAGATATAGCCATATTTGCGCAACATGTCGATATTGGAATAACGCGCACGACGAGGCTGCCGGCTCATATACGAAAGACCATTGCAGGCACCTGCCGAAACCGCCACCACATAAGGGAAATAAAGCTCATATTTCATGAAGGCATCAAGCACCCCACTGGTAAACACACCACGCATGCCACCACCCTCAAGAACCAGTCCTGTATGTCTGTCAAGACGCTGAATCATCACTATTAAAGTTTTTTATGCTGCAAAATTAATATTTTTCCATAAAAAATGCGTAATTTTGCAACGTTTTTAAACTTTGGACTTAATTTTCTTATCAAAATGTTTGAAAAAGAGACTTATATCAGACGCCGTGCACAGCTAAAGAAGCTGGTAGGAAACGGTGTGGTGGTGCTCTTCGGTAATAACGAATCACCCGCCAATTATCCTGCCAACGGCTATGCACCTTTCCGTCAGGACTCTTCGTTCCTGTACTACTTCGGTCAGCACAGAGACGGACTGGTAGGTGTTATCGACATAGACAACGACGAGGAATGGCTCCTTGGCGACGATATCGATGTAGAAGATATCGTATGGATGGGTTACACGCCCAGTGTGGCTGATTTGGCCGCTGAGGTAGGTATCAGCAAGACAGCCCCCCTAAAGAATCTCAATTCTCAAATCTCAAATCTCAAATCCCAGAAGATTCACTTCCTCCCTCCCTATCGTCACGACACCAAGATACAGATTATGGATCTGCTTGGCATCCACCCATCACAGCAGAAAGAGAAGGCCTCACTCGATTTGATTAAGGCCGTGGTGAAGATGCGTGCTACGAAGGAGCCACAGGAGATAGAGGCCATCGAGAAAGCTTGTGATGTAGGCTATGCCATGCATACCACAGCGCAACTGCTGATCAAGCCAGGTGTGACTGAGCGTTTCATCGGCGGACAGGTAGATGGCATCGCCCGCAGTCTGGCACAGGGCGTCAGCTTCGCCACTATCTTCAGTCAGCATGGTGAGATTATGCACGGCAACCCCTCTGACGCTCCCCTGGAGGACGGACGATTAGTGTTGTGCGATGCCGGTTGTGAACTGAATGACTACTGCTCTGACAATACACGTACGATGCCTGTCAATGGCAAGTTCACACAGCGCCAGCTGGAAATCTATTCTATCGTAGAGGCTTGTCACGACTACGTACTGGAGGTGGCTAAGCCTGGCGTGAAATACGCAGACGTGCACTTCGCCGTATGCCGACTGATGACCGACCGATTGAAGGAACTGGGACTGATGAAGGGTGACACGGAAGAAGCTGTACGTGCTGGTGCCCACGCCATGTTCCTGCCTCACGGACTGGGACACATGATGGGTATGGACGTACACGATATGGAAGGACTGGGTCAGATATACGTAGGTTTCGACGAAGAGACACGCCCCAATCTGGAACAGTTTGGTACCAACTGCCTGCGCATGGGACGCAAACTGGAACCAGGCTTCGTTGTAACTGATGAACCAGGTATCTACTTCATCCCCCACCTCATTGACCTTTGGAAGAAAGAAGGACACTGCAAGGAGTTCCTCAACTTTGACCTGTTGGAGACCTACAAGGACTTTGGCGGTATCCGCATTGAGGATGACCTGCTGATTACAGAGGACGGTTGCCGCTTCATGGGCAGCAAGCGTATCCCCTATCACCCACAAGAACTGGAAGACTTTATGAAAAACAATTAATTATTAAACACCAAAAAATGAAGAAAGTTTTATCACTCGCACTGATCAGCCTCATGGCTGCTGGTGCACAGGCTCAGGAGGCCGAGAAGAAGGCCAGCAACAAGCCTGTATTCACAACCATTAAGGAGAATCCAATTACAAGCATCAAGGACCAGAACCGCAGCGGTACCTGTTGGGACTACAGCACCATCTCATTCTTCGAGGCTGAGATTCTGAAGGCTACAGGCAAGACATACGACCTCTGCGAGTCATTCGTTGCCAACAAGACCTATATGGAACGTGCTACACAGGTGGTTCGCTTCCATGGCGACTGTCAGTTCTCTCAGGGCGGTAGCGCCGAAGACGTGCTGGCTACGATGAAGAAACACGGTATCGTTCCCGAGGGCACTATGCCTTTCCCCGGTTCGCTGTATGGCGACTCACTGAACAACTTCAATGAGTTCTTCTCTCTGATGGAGCCTTATGTGGCTGCTATCGCCAAGAGCTCAGCCAAGAAGATCAGCGGTCAGTGGAAGGTTGGTCTGCAGGGTATCCTCGACGCCTACCTGGGTAAGTGTCCTGAGGAGTTTACCTACGAGGGCAAGAAATACACCCCACAGACTTTCGTGAAGAGCCTGGGCATCAATCTGGATGACTACGTCAGCATCACCAGCTATACACACCACCCCTTCTATAGCGCTTTCGCTGTAGAGGTGCAGGACAACTGGCGCTTCCCCCTGTCATACAACCTGCCTATGGACGAGATGATGAAGGTTATCGACAATGCCATTGAGAAGGGTTACACCGTAGCATGGGGCGGTGATGTGAGCGAGGATGGTTTCACACGCCAGGGTCTGGCCTATGCTATCGACACCAAGAAGACCGAGAGTCTGCAGGGTAGCGATATGGCAAAATGGCTGAAGATGACTGCTGCCAAGAAAAAGAACCTCATCGACTCTCTGGGATGCAACGTACCTGAGATTACACCTACACAGGAGCTGCGTCAGGAGCGTTTCGACAACTGGGAGCTGACCGACGACCACGGCATGCTGATCTACGGTGTGGCTAAGGACCAGAACGGCAAGGAGTACTACATGGTGAAGAACTCATGGGGTGAGACTGGCGAATACAAGGGTATCTGGTATATGACCAAGACCTTCATCGCAGCCAACACAATGGACTTCCTCGTCAACAAGAACGCTATCCCCAAGGATATCCGCAAGAAACTGGGAATCTAAGGAACCCCATCATATAACTACAAATGAAAAGGCCCTGCTTCACAGCAGAGCCTTTTCTTATATTAACCTTAATTAAAATTACTATAAACAGATTTCTTATGAATTCAATAATACCGCTGTACGCACACGACTCAATGTCTCTGGCGTCATCTGCAGATAGCTGGCAATATATACCAAGGGAGCACGCAACACCAGTTGCGGACTGCTCTTCACCAGTTTCTGATAACGGTCCTGAGCACTCTCGAAGCGCAACATATCTGCATGCTGCTGACTGATAATCAGCGACTCCTCCAGAATCTTACGATACAGAATCTGAATGTTCACGCTACGCATAGCCACAGCCTCAAGTTCTTTCTTTGGCATCGCATAAACGATGGTTGGCTCGAGCGCATGGATGATCTGCGAAGAGGGCTTTTCCTTAAACAGACTCTCGATACTCATCACGATGGTGTTCTCGGTAGCCATATACTCCGTCAGTTCCTTACCGTTCTTGAAGTAATACTGTCGCACCAAACCCTTGACTACCCAGTAAATATATTCACATGTTTCACCTTCGCCCAGAATCTTTTCGTTCTTGGCAAACTTCATGGGCACGAGCACGCTCTCAAGGATATCGAGCTCCTCGTGTGTCATTGTACTATATCTGCGGGCCAGTTCGCGGGCCACATCGCGCGGGGTTAAACTTAGGTTTGGCATAATTTATACGTATTTATAACGTTAGTAGAAAATAAATTCTTAATCAAGTTTCAACACAGCAAGGAAGGCTTTCTGTGGCACCTCCACATTACCAATCTGCTTCATGCGCTTCTTGCCTCGCTTCTGTTTCTCCAGCAGTTTACGCTTACGACTCACGTCACCACCATAACACTTGGCCAGCACGTCCTTACGCACCTGCTTCACCGTTTCGCGAGCTATAATCTTTGCGCCGATAGCAGCCTGGATAGCAATATCAAACTGCTGACGCGGAATCAGTTCCTTCAACTTCTCACACATCCTGCGGCCAAAGGTCACAGCATTGTCCTGATGCGTCAGCGTAGAAAGTGCATCTACAGGTTCGCCATTGAGCAGAATATCCAGTTTGACAAGCTTTGAAGGACGGAACGAATCGATATGATAGTCGAACGAGGCATAGCCCTTAGAGATACTCTTCAGCTTATCATAGAAGTCAATCACGATTTCTCCCAGCGGCAACATAAAATGCAGTTCCACACGGTTTCCGCTGACATACTGCTGGTCCAAGAGTTCACCACGCTTGTCCAGGCAGAGCGTCATGATAGGTCCGATAAAGTCGGCTGCCGTAATGATTGATGCACGGATATAAGGTTCCTCGATATGGTCTATCAACGTCTGATCAGGCAGACCAGAGGGGTTGTGCACCTCTTTCACCTCACCCTGCTTCGTATAACACATATACGATACGTTGGGCACGGTGGTAATCACATCCATATCAAACTCACGATCCAAACGCTCCTGTACAATCTCCATGTGGAGCAGTCCGAGGAAACCACAACGGAAACCGAAGCCCAGAGCCACAGAGGACTCAGGCTGGAAGGTCAGCGAGGCATCGTTGAGCTGCAGTTTCTCAAGCGACGCACGCAGGTTCTCATAGTCGGCAGGATCAATGGGATAGACACCGGCGAAGACCATAGGCTTCACTTCCTGGAATCCCTCAATCGCCTTTTCGCATGGACGGTCAATATGGGTAATGGTATCACCCACCTTCACCTCCTTCGAGTTCTTGATACCGCTGATAATATAACCTACGTCACCAGTACGCAGTTCCTTACGAGGAATCATGTCCATCTTCAGCACACCCACCTCGTCGGCCTCGTATTCCATACCGGTATTAAAGAACTTCACCTTGTCGCCCTTACGGATGACACCGTTATTTACCTTGAAGTAAGCAATAATACCACGGAAGGAATTGAATACAGAGTCGAAAATCAATGCCTGAAGCGGAGCCTCCTCGTCGCCCACGGGATGAGGGATACGATCCACCACGGCATTCAGTATGTCGTCAACACCCTCGCCCGTCTTTCCTGATGCACGGATGATATCCTCAGGGTCGCAACCAATCAGATCAACGATTTCATCCTCCACCTCGTCGGGCATAGCGCTGGGCATGTCAATCTTGTTGATAACAGGAATAATCTCCAGATTGTTATCAATAGCCATATATAGATTTGAGATGGTCTGAGCCTGTACACCCTGTGTAGCATCGACCACCAGCAGAGCACCCTCACAGGCAGCAATACTTCTTGATACCTCGTACGAGAAGTCCACATGGCCCGGAGTGTCAATCAAATTCAGGATATATTTCTCGCCATCCTTCTCATACTCCATCTGGATAGCGTGACTTTTAATTGTAATACCTCTCTCGCGTTCCAGATCCATATCATCAAGCATCTGACCCTCAGTCACTTGAATGGTTTTGGTGCGCTCCAACAATCTATCGGCAAGCGTTGACTTGCCGTGATCAATATGTGCTATTATACAGAAATTTCTGATATTCTTCATGAACGTATACGTGTCTTTACGATGCAAAGATACTAAAAAAGAATGGAAATAAAACACCTATTATAGTTTTTTTTCGTATCTTTGCCACAAAAATAACAATTTGACACCATTTATGAAGAAAATTTTACTCTTTACAACAGTATTTCTCCTGCTGACCGCTTGTCAGGAATCATTGGAGGAAAAGGCTGCTCGTGAGGCACGTGAAGTGACAGAATCAAAATGCCCCATGCCGATAGGTGATAACATGTATCTTGACAGTATTGTGTTTGACATCCCCACCCTCACCCAGACACAGTATTTCCGTTTTACAGGCAATAGCGACAACGACAGTACGGTAGAGAATATCGTCAGCAACAACGACTTAAAAGGCACTCTGGTCAAAGAACTCAAGAACACGCCGTCCTACAAAGCCCTGATGAACAAAGGCATCAGCTTCCGCTATATTTACGGCTCTACAGCCGAACCGGAGAAGACCTACATAGACATCACAGTCAAAAAAGAGGACTATCAATAACGACACGAAAAAAGGGAACCGACTTGGTTCCCTTTCATTTTGCGGAGAGTGAGGGATTCAAACCCCCGATACCCATAAGGGTATACCGGATTTCGAGTCCAGCGCGATCGATCACTCTGCCAACTCTCCGAATTTTCACTTCATACGAGTTCTGTTTTCCTCTCGCTTTTTGCGGATGCAAAGGTACGAAGTTTCAACGAAACCTCCAAATTTATTCAAAGGAAAGTTTCGCCAATCTGCTTTTTAGCTGTTCGGCTTCACTTTTACGGATACTCAGGCAAATCTGACAGGTATTATCGTATGTCTGACTGACAATACGCGGGTTCATATCCTTGACGATTCGCATCACGTCGTTCATCAGCGGATAGGCAAAGGAATAAGTAACCTGCTCCTCCACCTGACGCGTCACTACCTCTGCATGGGCTATCGCATCGGCAGTCGCCTCACGGTAGGCAATAATCAATCCGCTGGTACCCAGGTTCACGCCACCATAGTAGCGTACCACAACAACCAGGATGTCTGTCAGTTCGTTAGAGTTTATCTGACCCAGAATGGGTTTTCCGGCAGTTGACGACGGTTCACCATCATCATTCGCACGGAACTCCTCACGCTCAGGGCCCAACATATAGGCATAGCACACATGGCGCGCATCATAGTATTTCTTACGATACTGCGCAATAATCTCCTTTACCTCCTCGACCGTCTCAACATGATGTGCAAAAGCGAGGAATTTACTCCGTTTCTCAGAGTAAAATCCCTCGCTTGTTGTTGCTATCGTCTTGAATTCGTCTGTCATTCTTTCCTGTTATAACGTAATAACGTTATTAGGACAATTTATGAATCACCAGTCCAGAGCGCAGTTTTGGCTCAAACCAAGTTGCCTTTGGAGGCATAATCTTACCGCTGTCGGCAATATCCATGATTTGCTGCATAGAGACAGGATAGAGCGCCAGGGCAGCACGCATCTCGCCATTATCCACACGACGCTTCAGTTCGCCCAGTCCGCGCAGACCGCCGACGAAGTCGATACGCTTAGAAGAGCGCAGGTCGCCGATGTTCAGGATCTCATCAAGAATCAGACGACTGGAGATGTCCACGTCGAGCACACCGATAGGATCATTATTATCATAGGTACCCTCCTTAGCCTTCAAACTGTACCAGTGCTCATCCAGATAGAGTGAGAACTCGTGGAGCTGAGCGGGCTTATAGATATCGGTACCCTTATCCTCAACGATGAAATTCTTGTCCAACGCCTTCAGGAACTCCTCCGAACTGAGACCGTTCAGGTCTTTCACCACGCGGTTATAATCCAGGATGGTGAGCTGTGAAGCCTGGAAACATACAGCCATGAAATAGTTATACTCCTCCTTACCCGTGTGATTGGGGTTCTGCTTCTGTTTCTCGGCACCAACCAAGGCAGCAGCTGCTGAACGGTGGTGACCATCTGCGATATAGAGAGAAGGCATCTTGGCAAACTCGTCGGTGATGGTCTGCATATCAGCCTTATCGCTAATCACCCAGAACTGATGACGGAAACCGTCTATAGGAGCAATGAAGTCATAGATGGGCTCTGTCTTCGCATAGCGCATAATCAGCGCATCGAGCGTGCTGTTATCAGGATATGCAAAGAATACGGGCTCAATATTGGCATTGTTCACACGGACATGCTTCATGCGGTCTTCCTCCTTGTCGCGACGCGTCAGCTCGTGCTTCTTGATACGTCCCTGCATATAGTCGTCAACCAAAGCACCTACCACCAGACCATACTGCGTCTTACCGTTCATAGTCTGCGCGTAGATATAATAGTGGTCGTCCTCATCCTGTACCAGCCAGCCTTTGTCCTGGAACATCTGGAAGTTCTCTGCGGCCTTTTCATAGACACGAGGATCATATTCCGATGTACCCACAGGGAAATCAATCTCCGGCTTAATGATATGATACAGACTTTTCTCGTTGTCGCCAGCCTCAGCACGGGCTTCCTCAGAATCCAGTACGTCATAAGGACGGCTCTCTACTTGTTCTACAAGTTCTTTTGGTGGACGAATGCCACGAAATGGTTTTACTGTTGCCATAGGTTTATTACTGATGTTTTATTAACAGAGCGCAAAGGTAATCAAAAATTTCGAGAACACGAAAAGAAAATGCCTATTTCTTTCCTTTATTGATAATGTATATTCCTGCTGTGGTCAATGTGGCCGCAACGGCATACTTCCACTGGAATTCCTCGGCCAGACACAGACAGGAGGTCACAGCCCCCACCACAGGGATGAGCGAATTCCAGATGGCAATCTTTCCCACAGGATTGCACGTCAACAACTTATTGTAGAGCGTGAAACCAATAGTTGAAATGGCTATCAGCATCAGCAGATAGAAGAGTCCCAGCAGGGTGACGTGCGGAAGGGTACCACCAAGCAGCAGTCCCGGAATCACCAGCAGAGCGCCGCCGATGCCTAGGCTATAGCCCGTACCTACAAACACATCCACGCGCTTGTTGACACCCCTGGTCAGCAGTCCGGCAAAGGCGCCGCAGAGCGCATTCAGGATAATCATACCGTCGCCAAGGAAAGTAAACGAGCCACTCCCCTCGCCTCCCAAGTTCAGCGAAAGGATACCGCCAAAGCCGATGGCACAACCAACCATCTTGCGAAGCGTCAGTTTATCACTTTTAAAAAAGGCGCAGGCCAAGAGCACCAGCACAAACACACTCAAGGAGTTCAGAATAGCCGCCCTACTGCCCTGAGTATGCGATAAACCGATATAGAAGGCTGCATAATGCAATGTGGTGTTCAGAAGCGTGAAGGCCAACAGAAACAAACTGCTGGTCAGCACGCTGTCCCTTACCTCCTCCTTAAAACTAAAGGAGCGATGAGTCAGTTTGGCAATAGAGAGGATGATAACACCTGAGATAAAGAAACGGATGCCAGCAAACAGCATCTTGCTGCCCGTCATATCAGCCGTAATATCAAACTCATCGAAGCCCAGTTTGATAAACGGATAGGCCCATCCCCACAGGAATGCTGCGGTAAAGGCAAAGAGCGCTGCCCACAAGGGGCGCTGAAAATGATTCTGTTTCGACATGCTTAATCGTACGAAGTGGCCGTTAGGCGTCTGCAAAAGTCTTTCCGTCCTGGAGCGTTATCTGGAGTTTGGTGTACTCTGAATGAAAATCATTCCTCAGACGCTCCAAATAGCGGGCACACTCCCATTTGCACATAGGCAAGTCGTGCAACAGGTAGTTGCCACAAGCCTCTGGACGGGTTGCCGGTACTTCATCCTGAGTCAGAATCCACTCCAGACACTCGATGGTCAACTGGCGCATATCCTCCACGCTGTAGTTACCCGTCATAATGATATACATACCCGTGAGGCAGCCCATAGGACCTACATAGACCACATCGTCCTTGGCGCGCGAATTGCGAAACCACGTAGCCATCAGGTGTTCAATACTATGTATGGCAGCAGGAGCCACCGCAGGTTCCTTATTCGGTTCGGTGATACGCAGGTCGTAGGTTGTAAACCCCTTATCCACACGCGACACATAGATACCCGGCTTCAGATGGGTATGATCAATTGTAAAACTCTGAATTACTTCCATTGTTGTTTAGTTTTATCTATAAATAAGTATCGGCGGCAAAGTTACAAAGAAAAATTGGAAAAGTGTTCTATGGAATCAGTCAAATCAGCTGTATTTCCAAGATTTAATAACTTTGTAATATAAATCCTATTCTTTTTTCGGAAATAATCAGTATCTTTGCCCATGGAAATTCAGAAGAATCATGAAGATACTTGTTGTGGACGATGAGCAGGATATCTGCGAGATACTGCAATATAACCTCGAGAACGAAGGTTTTGAGGTAGCTACTGCCTGTTCTGCAGAGGAGGCACTAACACTACCTCTACAGGATTTTTCGCTTATTCTGCTGGATGTTATGATGGGAGAAATGTCCGGGTTTCAGATGACGCGCCTGCTCAAAGCCAATCCTGCTACTGCACAGATTCCCATTATCTTCATTACGGCTCTGGATAGTGAGGATCAGTTGGAAAAGGGACTGAATATCGGTGCCGACGACTATATTGTTAAGCCGCTGGGAATGAAGGAGGTGAAGGCCAGGGTTAAGGCTGTGCTCAGACGTACTCAGTTGCAGCAAACGGTTCCGGCTGCTGCAGAAAATACTGTTGTTTACGAAGGAATCATGGTTGATTTGAATGCCAAGACGGTGGTATGCGACGGGAAGGAACTGGAATTCACAAAACTGGAATTTGAACTGTTGTCTTTCTTCCTGCAACATCCCAACACGGTGTTCTCTCGAGAAGATTTACTGAAGTATTGCTGGCCGCAGGATGTGCTGGTGCTCGACCGTACGGTAGATGTGAACATCACCAGATTACGCAAGAAGATAGGTCATTACGGTAAACAGATAAAAACACGTGTGGGCTATGGCTACTGCTTTGAAAAGTAAATCCTTTCAGCGTAATTTGCTGTTGAGCATCGGCGGTGTGTTCTTGCTCTTTGCTATTTGTTTTAGCGTATATCAGTATAAGCGCGAGAAGGAGTATAAGATTGATATTCTTCATTCTCGATTGCAGATGTACAACTACGAAATGGTGCAGACGGTTGGCAAGGATAGTATGAGCTGTAGCCGACGGTTTCGCGACTATGTCGTGCATCATCAGATGGAGGGACTGCGAGTGTCGGTAATCGACAAGGAAGGACGGGTCATCTTTGACAGTTATGATACGGATGTGGAAGCATTGGGGAACCATCTGCAGCGTACGGAGATTCAGCAGGCTTTGCGAGAAGGTAGTGGCTATGATATCAAACGCATGTCGCAATCCACTCACGAAACCTATTTCTATTCTGCCACGCGTTTCGACGACGTGATTGTACGTGCTGCCGTACCATATTCTGCAGAGCTGACGCGCTCATTACAGGCAGACAATACCTATATTTATTATTCTGGCGTTCTCACCCTGTTGCTGGGCATCGTTCTCTACTATATCACGCATCGCATCAGCCGACATATTGGTTATCTGCGAGAATTTGCCGTGAAGGCCGAGGAAGGTGAGAAACTGGACCACGAACTGGAGCGTCGGTTGCCGGACGACGAGCTGGGCGATATCAGTCATACAATCATCATGTTGTATTGGAAACTACGTCATTCGGAAGAAGAGAAGGTGCGCATCAAGCGCCAGCTTACCCAGAATGCCGCTCACGAGTTGAAGACGCCTGCAGCCAGCATACATGGCTATTTGGAGAGCATCATCGACAATCCGGATATGCCGGAAGACAAGAAGAAGCATTTCCTGGAGCGCTGCTTTGCCCAGAGTGAACGTATGAACAAACTGCTGCTCGACATGAGTGCACTCACCAAACTGGACGAGATAGACGACGACCGCTCTGAGGCACGACAGGCTTATCGCCCTGTGGATGTATTACAAATCATACAGAGTGCGCTGGACGATACGGCGCTGCAACTTCAGGAGAAGGGCATCGCTCCTTCGCTCCAACTGCCTCAGCATGTAGAGGTGCTGGGCGATCAGAGTTTGATATACAGCATCTTCCGCAACCTGATTGATAATGCTATTGCGTATGCCACAGGCGCTTCGCTTCTGAGCATCACTTGTGCTGAGGTGGAGAAAGAGGGCCGCCATTTCTACGAGTTCATAGTTAGCGACAATGGTCAAGGCGTAGAAGCGCAACACCTTACCCATCTCTTTGAGCGTTTCTACCGTGTAGATAAAGGACGATCGCGCAAACTGGGTGGCACGGGTTTGGGACTGGCCATCGTAAAAAATGCAGTTGCCGCCCATGGTGGACAAGTAACTGCACTCTCCACGCCTGGCGGTGGACTCACTATCAGGTTTACCCTAGCACGTTTCTGATTATCTTTCGGAACGACAACCGACTTCCCGGCTAGCCTTGTCCGTTGATAGGACCATCGCCAAAGTCATTGTTCAACCCCTTACCAGCCTGCACCACGTTCATCACGTAGTCACCAAGCTTCTCGCACTCTGAGATGAAATCGACGTAGAACACGCCGAGCTGATAATCGTAAAGTCCAGCATTCACATCATGCAGGTTCTGGTTCTTCAGCTGTGTGCGGTAGTTGTTGATTTCGTGCTCGATGTTGAGCGACACTTTGACACCATTTTTGGTGGTGGGTAGGTCTATGCGTTTAAGCATCTCGGTCAGGGCAGCATCTACCAGTTGCAGCATCGTCATCATGTGCTGCATCTGCTCGGCAGTAAAGTCCTCCTGACAGTGCATGCGATAGCGATTCAGGGTACGCCCCAGGTTATAAACCGAGTCACCGATGGACTCTAACTCAGATATCTGGCGAAGCATCTTTTGTATCTGAGTTTTCGACGCATCCGACAAGCGACCTTCACTCACCTTGTTCAGATAGCTGGCAATCTCCATCTCCATCGAGTCGGTGATGTTCTCGTATTTCTCAATACGGGCAAAGAGTTTATTAAACTCCATCTCGTCTTTCGTTTCCAGAAGCGTGGGCACGAAACCTGCCATGCGCTGACAACGCTCAGCGAAACTGCGAATCTCCTTCTGTGCCTCCATAATGCTGAGTTCGGCTGTAGAGAGCAGACCGCCACTGATGAAACGCAGGCGATAGTCCTCGTCTTGTGCCTTCATTGGCAGCACACGACATACAAACATCTCTATCTGCTTCACAAAACCAATGAGCAACAGCGTGTTGATGATGTTGAAGGCGGTGTGGAAGGCGGAGAGTTTAAAGAGGTCGTTGCCGCCTCCCAAGCAGTTCTCTACTACCCAACTAACGGCATCGCAGGCGGGATAGAACACAATGAGGAACACCACCACACCAAACACGTTGAAGAACATGTGTGCCAGGGCAGCACGACGGGCTTGTGTGTTGGCTGTCAGCGAAGCCATAAACGCCGTGATGGTGGTACCGATGTTTTGTCCCATAGCCAGTGCGGCTGCTTGTTCGAATCCGAAACCAGGGATGTTCATACCAAAAAGCATCAGGGTGATAGCCATCGTGGCGGCAGAAGCCTGTACAATCATCGTCACCAGAGCTCCTACGATAACGAAGAGGATAATGGTAAAGAACGAGTCTTGCGGCACGTGGGCCAGCATACCTGCCACCATGTCGCCAATGTTCATCTCTGTGGCAGCCTCTTGCAGAAATGAAAGTCCCATAAAGAGGAACGAGAAACCGAAGATGAACTCACCAATGCTCTTGCGGTTACCCTTGCCGCTGAATATCAATGGCATACCGATAGCCAGCAAGGGGATGGCAAAGGCAGCGATGTTTACCTTAAAACCAACAGCCGAGATAATCCAGGCTGTAACCGTAGTACCGATGTTGGCACCCATAATCACGCCGATACTCTGCACCAGCGTCATCAATCCGGCATTCACAAAGCTCACCACCATTACGGTAGTAGCACTCGACGACTGGATGAGAGCTGTTATCAGGATACCTGTCAGCACGCCCATTACACGATTCTTCGTCATAGCAGCCAATATGCTGCGCAGGCGGTCGCCCGCAAACTTCTCCAGGCCCTCCGACATTGTCTTCATTCCAAAGAGGAACAATGCTAGCGAGCCCACAAGCGAGAAAATGTTGATAATCAATTCCATTTTTTTATAATTTTGCTGCAAAGATATTACAATCTTATTACGCTGTTGTTACGCTCATGTTACAATCCTGTTACAAACGTCGATGTAACCTATCTATCACACGAATGAAATGTTTTTGTAACAAGCTCAGTTTACCTTTGCAATGTCAATCACTAACGGTTGGCTAAATCATTTATGGATAAAGAAAAAGCAAAAAGAATTCAGAGAATCTTTAATTGGGTGAGATTTGTCATCCTAGTGTTGTTTCTCACATTTATTTTCATCGGATTATCATAACGACCTTTTAATTAAAGATGAATACCTTATTTCTTGGAATAGTTATATTCCTTATTGTGCTGGCAGTTTTTGACCTAGTAGTCGGAGTCAGCAATGATGCAGTAAACTTCCTTAATTCGGCTATTGGAGCGAAGGTGGCACGCTACAGGACCATCGTGACAATAGCATCCATCGGTGTGTTTGCAGGGGCGGCACTAAGCAACGGCATGATGGACGTGGCGCGACACGGCATCATGACGCCACAGTATTTCTCGTTCTACGACGTGATGTGTGTATTCCTGGCTGTAATGGTTACCGACGTGGTTCTGCTCGACGTGTTCAATACGCTCGGTATGCCGACATCCACCACAGTCTCGATGGTTTTCGAACTGCTGGGCGGAGCCTTTGCTATAGCCTTGTTACAGATATTCCACGGAGCAACGGCAACAGACGGCACGTTACTCTCATTAGGAGACCTGCTGAACACGGAGAAAGCCATTTCTGTCATACTTGGCATTTTCCTTAGTGTTGCCATTGCGTTTGTCCTCGGCATGCTGGTACAGTGGGTGGCACGCATCGTTTTCAGTTTTACCTACCGTGTGAACGGGAGAACGACAGATCAGTCGGGCAAGCTGGGAAGTCTGGTTGCATCGTCATTAAAGATTGGTATCTTTGGGGGAGTATCTGTAACGGCCATTGTTTGGTTTCTGCTTATCAACGGATTGAAGGGAAGTTCTTTGATGACGCCAGAGGTGAAAGAGATTATCAGTCAGCATACATGGTTGATTATTGGTGGTGGTATGGCAGTGTTCTCGTTGCTGATGACATTGCTTAGTGCCATGAAACTGCCCGTACTGAAATGCGTTGTACTGTTTGGTACCTTTGCCTTAGCGATGGCTTTTGCAGGCAACGACCTGGTGAACTTCGTGGGTGTACCTCTTACAGGACTTGAGGCTTTTCAGGACTACATGGTCAATGGCAACGGTGAAGCGCAGAACTATATGATGCGATCGCTGATGGAGAGTGCTCATACTCCCCCACTCTATCTCTTCGCTGCAGGTGTGGTGATGGTGCTTGCACTGGTCTTTTCGAAGAAGGCGCAGAACGTGGTGAAAACATCGGTTGACCTCTCGCGACAGGATGAGGGCGACGAGATGTTCGGTTCGAGTGGTGTGGCACGTACGTTGGTTCGCACGTCGAGAAGTATAGCTAGCGGCCTGACTGCATTAGTGCCGAGTGGTGTGTCACGCTGGATTGACTCTCGTTTTAATGCTGATGTCGCGATATTGAAGCAAGGAGCTGCTTTCGATGAGATTCGAGCAGCTGTCAATCTGGTGCTTGCAGGAGCATTGGTGGCATTGGGTACATCGCTTAAACTGCCGCTATCTACTACATACGTCACCTTTATGGTGGCTATGGGAACTTCGCTTGCCGACCGTGCATGGGGGCGCGAAAGTGCTGTATTCCGCATTACCGGCGTGCTATCGGTCATCGGTGGATGGTTCATCACGGCTGGTGTGGCGTTCATGTTGTGCTTCCTTGTCTGCATCACCCTATTCTTTGGATCGTTTGTGGCAATGGCCATTGCCATAGCTATGGCCATTTTCTTGCTTATTCGAAGCCACCTGCGCTACGGGAAAAGTAACAAAACCAGTGAGGCCGACGAACTGTTTGTTCGGATTGTTCATAGTAGTGATAAAGCTGAATGTTGGATACTGCTTCGACAACATGTGACACTAACCATTACGAACCAACTACAGTTGATCGCAGAGACTTACAAATCGTTGACCGATGCTTTCTTTTATGAGGATTACCGCACGCTAAAGCGTAACACAGCGATAATCGAAAACCAACGCAAGGATATAAAACGCCAGCGTCGCAAACAGATTATAGCCCAACGGCGAATAGACCCTGTGTTGAGTATAGAGAAGGGCACATGGTACTTCCTGACCATCAACTCTTTAGCGCAAATGGTATATGGTTTGAAGCGTATGGGCGAGCCATGTTTAGAGCATATAGGCAATAACTTTTGTCCTGTGCCAAGCAAATATTTCCAAGAGTTCATACAGATGCGCAATGAGATAATACAACTCATCAATCGGGCCTGCCAAGCCGAAACAATGGCGTTGATACGTGGTGATGCAGATAAACTACAATCACAGCTTTCCGATTATCGACGAACTATCATTCACGACATTCAAGCCAAGCAACTCAATATTGAAAGCATGACAGTATTTCTGAATTTGGTCCAAGAGTCACAACAGCTTCTTAGCGCCTTGCGCCACACAGTGAGGGGGGCAAACAAGTTCGATGAGTAATAAAGAGGAAGCTCGCTCGAATGTATTACCCGACTGGATATCAACGAGTTTCTCTTTGTTCGCTACATATTTCAATTATGTTGCATAAGAGCGCAAAGACAAACAAAAATGTTTAATATAACAAACATTTTGAAAAACATTTGTGCTTTAACACCTGTTTTTGGTTCTTTTGGTCTGAAAACTGCGCTCCATCTGTCGATATAGTGGGACTTTTGCTGTTTATGCATTCATAATTTGTTAAAACGCAATTATTTTTGCCTGTTCGCTCATATTTTTAGCAAAACTTGATATTTTCTGCTGAAAAAACGTTATCTTTGTAACCTATATTATAATAATGTGTAACATGGAAGGTAAAGACTTTAATCGTCTAAAAGTAGTGCTTGCAGAGAAGGGAGGAACCGCTAGACTACCGAGTGTCTCGTGGAGGGTACCAGCGCACCAATAAGTGGTTAGCAGAGCAGATAGGTGTTGCCCAAGCCACGGTTTCCAAATGGTGTACCAACAGCGCACAGCCCAACTTGGAAAATCTGATGGAGGTAGCCAAATGTTTCGAAGTTAACGTCAATGAACTTCCGCGCATGTAACATAGAACGAACACAGGTCGATGCAAGCTGATGCCTTCGAAGATGGCTCGGAGTAGGTTCGTAGATGAAACCATACTCTAGGCTGCGTAGCCTTACCCTTGAGTGTGCTTACAGTATGGCAAGGGCAAAGAAGGAGAGACGGATGATGTGATACAGAACGGAATAAATGCGTTATACGAAATATGGACAAAGAGAACAAACTGATACTGTACAAGGATGATGAAGGCAGGGTGAGTGTGAATACTCGTTTTGCTGATGAGGATGTGTGGCTGACACAGGAGCAGCTTGCTACGATTTACCAGACTACTCAGGAGAATGTTTCCATGCATATCACCAACATCTATACAGATAAAGAACTCGACAAAGAGGGAACTTATAAGAAATTCTTATTAGTTCGCCAAGAGGGTAAAAGGCATGTGCGTCGAAACATCGACCATTACAATCTTGATGTAATCATAGCTTTGGGCTATCGTGTTCAGTCGCCCATTGCCGTACGCTTCCGCCGCTGGGCTACACAGCGGTTGCATGAATATATCCAGAAGGGGTTCACGATGGACGATGAGCGACTGAAGCAAGGGGGCAACCGATACTTCAAAGAGCTTTTGCAGCGCATCCGCGACATTCGCAGCAGCGAACGCAACTTCTATCAGCAGGTGACGGACATCTATGCCACATCGACTGACTACGACCCTCGTGCAAAAATGACGAAGCAGTTTTTTGCTACGGTTCAGAATAAGATGCACTATGCCGTACATGAGCATACGGCAGCAGAGCTGATTTATGAGCGTGTGGATAATGAGAAACCTTTTGTTGGCATGACCAACTTCAAGGGCAACTATGTGACGCGAGATGATGTAAAAATAGCCAAAAACTACCTGTCGGAATTGGAGTTGCAGCGATTGAACCTACTTACCTCTCAGTTCCTCGACTATGCCGAGTTTCAGGCATTGGAACAGAATCCTATGACGATGGCCGACTGGATTGCTGCCCTTGATGACCAGATATTGCGATTAAGAAAAAATATCTTAGAGGGGAATGGCACCGTGTCGCATCAAGAAGCCATTGAGAAGGCAGAACGTGAGTTTGAGATATATCGTGAGCGCGAGATGCGTATGTTGGAGAGTGATTTCGATAAGGCCGTGAAGCGGTTGAAAAATCTTAATGAAGATTCGGATGGAGATGATCCTGTTAAGTGTTAAAATAAATTTGGCATATGATAGATAAGAACGAAATTACCTGTCGGTTGCAGGAATGGATCGACCAGATGGAGAGAAGTGGTAAGCACGTGGACCTGGATGACATTAACCGTCATGTGGGTGAAATTATGCATGCACAGAACGCTACTCCAAAGCCGAATTTCAATGGATTCTCATCTGAGCAGATGCACATGATGCTCTATAGACCGTTAGAAGTGGGGTGTCCAGTACAACTGCGCCGATTAACCGATGAACAGATGGAGCGGATTCCCGTCATGAGACAGGCGCTGCACCTGATGAATGAGTTGAGTGAAAAGGAACTGAAACTCACGGCACATGGGTATATACCTCCAAAGACGGTTGCCGAGCTCTACGAATTAGGAAGTCATAGTTGGAGCACTGACTGGTATAAACAGAAGAGTGAACCTAAGACAGAAGAAGTACAGGTACTCAGGGTCGTGTTGAAGGAGTGCGGACTCATCAAGACTCGTATTGGAAAGTTGTCACTAACGGCCAAGGGTAAGCAATTACTTGCTGACCATAATGAGTTGATGCGGACGATGATCCAGTTCCTTTTTAGGAATTACAACACTGGCTGGCTTGATTTGTATGAAGACAACGAAGTGGGTAATTTAGGACGACTGTATTCTTTATGGCTTCTGCATCACTATGGCGTGGATTGGCGCGACACAAGATTCTATGCTGATGAGTATAGCAGAGCTTTCCCAATGCTAAATGCTGGTCATGGGTATGAATATAGAGTATTCAACCGCCTGTTCCGTTTTATTGGCCTCTGTGAGATAAACGAAAGCGATGAATTCAAGGGGAAGAACTGGGGTAAAGAAGTCCGTAAGACGGAATTACTTGACATGATGTTTGCCTTTGAAAAAAAATAATTGTTATTTTTGTGGCATAAAATAATCAGCAGACTTTTAGATGATATGAAGAATTTGCTTATTTCCCTGCTGCTCTGTATCCTGGCAATGGGAGCACAGGCACAACGGCAGCCTCGCCTGGAGCATCGTGATAATAGTACGGCTAGGATTGTTGTCAACGACAGGCCTATGCTGATGATTGGTGGTGAGTTGGGTAACTCGTCAGCCTCGACACCAGAGGACGTGAAGCGTACGTTTTCGCATCTCCACAAGATGGGACTCAACACTGTGCTCGTTCCCGTGTCGTGGGAGTTGATTGAGCCCCAAGAAGGTGAGTTCGACATGGGGACGCTCGACGTGATTCTGAGCGAAGCAAGGCATAACGAACTGAAAGTGGTGCTGTTGTGGTTTGGGGCTTGGAAAAACTCGATGAGTTGCTATGCGCCAGAGTGGTTTAAGCGAGACGTGAAGCGCTTCCCTCGTGCCCATACGTCTGAAGGGGTGCCCGTTGAGGAGGCTTCTTCGCTGAATAAGAATGTGCTGGAGGCCGACAAGCGCGCCTTCTGTCATGTGATGGCGTATCTACGTGATCATGATGCTCTGGAGCAGACGGTGATCATGGTGCAGGTGGAGAATGAGATCGGTATGATTGAGGTGCCGCGCGACTATTCGGCGAATGCGACGCGGTTGTACCAGAGCGCTGTGCCCAAGCAGCTGACCGACTATCTGAAGAGGCATCAGAAGTCGCTGCACCCTTATCTGAAAGAGAAACTGCAGCCGCAGGCTAAAGCGGGTGCCAACTGGGCGCAGCTGTTTGGGGATGACATCTATACGGAGGAGATCTTCCAGACGTGGACCTACGCCACCTATGTGGAGCAGATAGCCAAGGCGGGACGTGAAATCTACAATCTGCCAATGTATGTTAATGTGGCTCTCAACAGCCGCGACCGGAAGCCTGGGCAATATCCGTCGGGCGGTCCGTTGGCTCATCTCATCGACCTGTGGCATTGTGGGGCTCCATCTATCGATGTGCTGGGGGTGGATATCTACGACAAGGGCATCAAGTCGTGGCTGGCAAAATACCACCAGCCCAACAATCCGCTCTTCGTGCCAGAGATACGACTGGAGGATAAAGACGCGATGTATGCTCTCTACGCCTTCGGGCATCATGGGGCGATGGGGTTCTGTCCGTTCAGCATCGAGAACTATCCGCTCACAACGGTTTCTAATGCCAACGACTGGAAGCAGATGGATCTCTCGCAGGATGATCAGCTCAATGCCTTCTCTGCCGTAGGCACATCGCGGTCGCCGCTTGTGGCTGCCTACCAGCTGTTGCGACAGGCAGAACCGTTGATTCTTGAGCGACAGGGCACGAAAGATATGGATGCTGTGCTGCTCGACAACGAACAGCGAGAGGCTGAGATCGTCACTGCTGATGGTTTCCGCTTCACCATCAGGCATAGTTATTCGCTGGGTTGGGAACCAGGTGCAAAGGGGACGGAATGGCCAGAGACGGCTTGCATCATCCTTCGGCTGGGTAAAGAGGATTATCTGGTGATAGGCAGTGGGGTGGTGGTTACCTTTCAGCAGCGCATCGGGTTGGCGAAATGCGAGGAGGTGGAGATTGTTGATGGCAAACAGCGCATCATCCGTCATCTGAATGGCGACCAGACGCATCAAGGTCGTCATGTGCGCATACCCGTAGGAGCATTCCAGATTCAACATTTCAAATTATACAGATACTGATGAGAAAGAACTTGCTTATTTTCCTGCTACTCTGCCTTCTGACAATGGGAGCACAGGCACAACTGAAACCTCGTGTGGTGATCTTGACTGACATCGGACAACCGGATCTTGAACCTGATGATACAGAGTCGCTGGTGCATCTGCTTTGCTATGCCGACCAACTGGAGATTGAGGGTATCATCACCTCGACAGGCTGGAACTGCGACCCTTATCCCACGAAGAGCGCTGCCTATCGTGATTCGGTGGTAGAGGCTTACGGGGCGGATGTGCATAACCTGATGAAACGATCTGACCAAATGGCTTTTCTCAGCTTAGAGAAAGAGAACGGTTGTCAGGAGATGGGCTACTGGCCAAGTGTGGAGTACATTCGTAGCCGGAGTGTGATGGGTAGTCAACGGGCTGGCATCAAGGTGATTGGCAGCGACAACGACAGCGAGGGTAGCGAACTGATTATCCGTCTGGCTGACGAGAAGGATGAGCGCCCCATCTGGGTTTGTGCGTGGGGTGGTGCCAACACATTGGCTCAGGCGATTTGGAAGGTGAAGCAGACGCGCACGCCCGAACAGCTGAAGGCGTTTCTGCATAAGCTCCGTCTATACACCATCACCGATCAGGATATGGTGTATGCAATGCGCATGGATCTGGCATACAGCTCTCATCAGTGGATGCGCAGGGAGTTTTCCAGAGATCTTCTGTTTGTGTGGGATGAAGGCACATGGCAGTTGCAATGCAGTCTCGGACAGGATTACTGGCAGCTGATCAGAACGCAGATTCAGGGACATGCCACTTTGGGCAGACAGTATCCTGATTATAAATATGGTGTTGAGGGTGATACACCTTCGTTTCTGAACGTAATTCCCAATGGTCTGCACAATCCTGAAGAACCGATGCAGGTGGGTTGGGGCGGTTATCATATTTGGACAATGACCAAGGACTCGACAACCTGTGCGTGGACCAGTTGGCAGGAGCCTGTGAAGAGCATCTCGGAAACGTATTACAGACAGTTCTATCCTTCACAACTTAACGACTTCATCGCCCGCATCGAATGGGCTGAGAAGGGACAGGGTAACCGCAATCCGGTAACTGTCGTCAATGGTGAGAACGGAACTGATGCTATCGTCATCATGGCAAAGGCTGGGCAGACCATCAGTCTCGACGCTTCTGCGTCATTCGACCCCGATGGCGATGAACTCACCTTCAAATGGTGGCAACAGGATGGTATCAGTCAGGCAAAGGTAACTATCAGCAATGCCACTTCTTCGACAGTTAAAGTGGACATGCCAACAACTTTTGCAAACGATGAGATTCACATCATCTGCGAGGTACACGACCAAAGCAAGTACGCCTTGCCCGCTTATCGCAGAGTCATCATCAAACCGACAGAATGACGAATTTGAAATAGGTGCAGGTAATCATTCTGCTAAACCATATACATCGATATAATCCAAAAACAACAAAAAAAATGACTTACAAGAAATCTATTCTATTAACCGGTTATGCTCTCTTTGCATTGGCAATTCAGGCACAGGTAACTATCGACATCGATACCCAGCAGCGCGGACCGAAGGTTAGTCCGATGCTCTATGGAATCTTCTATGAAGATATCAACCACGCAGCCGACGGCGGCATCTATGCCGAGTTGATACGCAACCGCTCGTTTGAGGACGGACCACGCTATGGCGCCCCTGCCGATATGCAGGGATGGACGACCGATGCTGCCGCTCCTTCTCTGTTGTCGGCAAAACTCATACAACCCTCTAAAAAGGCACCGTTGCTCAACAGCGTGCAGCATAATGCCTTGGAACTGACAGTCAAGGCTTCAAAGGAATCTCCCGTACGCTTGGTGAATGAGGGTTTCTGGGGAATTAATGCCGTGCAAGGGCGCAGCTATCATCTCACATTCTGGGCAAAAGCCTTGAAATATCAAGGTAACGTGAAGGCTATGCTCTACTCGCATGACGGCTCACAGATATATGCCGAGACTATGGTAAGCAGTCTTTCTTCCTCTAATTCAAAGGGCTGGAAGAAGTATGAGGCTACGCTCACAGCTGATGGCAATGATCCTAAGGCACGGTTTGCGCTGGTCTTCGATGGCGTGGGACAGGTACAGCTTGACATGGTAAGCCTTTTCCCTCCAACCTTCAAGAATCGCGAAAACGGCATGCGTCCCGATCTTGCCAATATGCTGTGGCAGATGCATCCTAAGTTCATGCGCTTCCCCGGCGGATGCTTTGTAGAGGGACAGGAGAGTCCTGATAACGCCTTCCGATGGGAGCGCACCATAGGACCGATAGAAGAACGTGAAGGGCATTGGAACGTGAACTGGGGATACCGCACAACCGACGGACTCGGTTATCACGAATATCTACAACTGGCAGAGGACCTGAACGCCAAGCCGCTCTATGTAGTAAACGTAGGACTATGGCACGGTGGTATGACTCCATACGACAACATACAGCCGTGGATTGACGAATGTATGAATGCCTTGGAGTATGCCAATGGTCCCGTCACTTCGAAATATGGTGCCTTACGCGCCAAGAACGGACACCCTGAACCATTCGGAATAGAATATATAGAGGTGGGAAACGAGAACAACCAGCCTGATCCCAATCAGCAGAGTGACCACTACTATGAGCGTTATGAGCAGTTCTATAAAGCCATACGTGAAAAGTACCCTGAGATGAAAATCATAGGAAACGTAGTCGCATGGGGCGATGACAACCCGAAGTGGAACAGCAAGCTGCCTGTGGATCTGCTTGACGAGCATTACTATCGCTCACCTGACTGGTTTGCTGCCGCTTTCCATAAATACGACAGCTATGACCGTCAGGGGCCAAAGGTATATGTGGGCGAATATGCTGTGACAAACGGCTACGGCAATCTGGGCAATATGAATGCAGCCCTTGGCGAGGCTGTATATATGATGGGAATGGAGAATAACTCTGACGTAGTCGAATTAGCTTCCTATGCGCCAATCTTCGTCAATGAGAACGATGCCCGCTGGCGTCCTGACATGATACGTTTCAATAGCAGTCGAGTAATGGGCACCCCAAGCTACTACGTTCAGCAGCTCATGCCTCAGCATCTGGGCACCCAGGTAGTGAAGGTGGTACAGAACAATCCCTACAAGGATGTGGCACGAAAACCTCTTACTCCCAAGCAGAGCCGTGTAGGATTCGGCACATGGAGCACACATGCTTCTTTCGAAACCGTCAAGGAATACGATTATGTCAAGGGCGACTGGAACAAAGAAGGCAATATCGTTCGACAGACAGGGCTGAAGGATGCCACCCTGTGTATAGAGAAGAATGTTATCGACAGCGACCACTACACATGTAAGTTCCGCGCACGCAAAGACGAGGGAGCAGAAGGATTCATCATCATCTTCAACTATGTGGACGACAAGAACTACTGTTGGGTGAACTTCGGAGGATGGACAAACTCACAGCATGCCATAGAGCAAATCAGCAATGGCGGAAAGCTGCTGACCGTAAGTAAGCGAGGACATATCGAGTCTGGACGCTGGTATGATGTAACCCTTCAGGTGGCAGGAGATAGCGTCAAGGCATGGCTCGACAACGAACTTGTCTTCGACACGGTCTTGAAGCATGATGAAACGAAAGGAATCTTCTCGTCTGCCACTATCGACGATGCCACAGGTGAACTTATCGTAAAGGTAGCAAATACCAGCGATGTCGCAACAACCGCCAACGTCAACCTCAAGAATTTCACACCGGCATCAGCCCGAGTAGTACGCTTGGCAGCCAACGATGGTATGGAAGAGAACACGCTCGATGCCCCTACCACCATTCACCCTGTGGAGCAGTTACTCTCCCCAGAGAACAATAGCGTTCAGTTTGATGTACCTCCATACTCGCTGAACATCATTCGGCTTACAGCTCCAGCCAAGCCCTAACAAGCGTTAGAGAAATAAATAACGTCAGTTGAAATAGATCAATTTACACTCGCGGTAGAAATACTGTGCAAAAATAGCTCGAAAAACTGGTACAAACAAATATGCAACTTGAAGTGTTAAAATACAAAAAGTCCCTCATTTAGAGGGACTTAGTTCAAACTACTCCAAGTTGCTCAGAGTTGTTTATAAGGGGTCACTTGCCCACGCAAAATCTACTTTCCCACGCAATATCTATACAGTGTTGATAATCTGTACTTTATGAGTTAAACCGTACAAATGGACTTTGGAAAATGGAAATCCGAGGTTCTCATCCCTTTAGCCCATCGGCAGGTCTTCCACTAAACTCGCTCTTCGCTCAGAAGAGTATCATCATCTGTTCTGCACGTATGCGGTGCAAAGATAATGAATTTATGCATAATAACAAAG
>Ga0256406_1002247_pt1 | contig 28027 bp, 28 predicted proteins | sample RumenRJG_03DNA_FD_185986 | JGI IMG/M metagenome (GOLD analysis project Ga0256406, IMG submission 185986) | Bovine rumen microbial communities from Lethbridge, Alberta, Canada - RJG_03 | ecosystem: Host-associated > Mammals > Digestive system > Stomach > Rumen | place: Canada: Alberta | collected... | reverse complement strand
ACATCCATCCAACATCAAGACGAGAAGAGGTGTCGAATCGGCAATCGAGGGCGTTCTCGTCGGAAGTCCTACGACAAGGGATGATCTGATCGAAGATGTCATCGAATATACCAAGACTCACAACTCAGGATGTACGCCGGACTCATATCTTGTACAGGAAACCGTCGAGATGGCGAAAAGAGTCAGACGTGAAAAGGAAAGGCTCAGGGAAGTGCTCGAAAGGATGTTCGAGATAGCTTCGAAGCTTCCTGAATTCCAGTTGCTCGAATCGATACCCGGAATCAAAGACACGTCAGCGCTGAGGCTCATCGCAGAGATCGGTGATATATCCAAATACAACGATGCCAAGGCGTTCGTGGCCTACATCGGGCTTGATCCTATGGTACTCCAGTCAGGAAAGAACACCGGCGAACACCTGCACATAACCAAGAAGGGGAACAAGTTCCTGAGATGTACGCTGTATCTCTGCGTAACCAACATACTCACACATTATCCGGATTCGAAGATCGGGAAGTTTGTCACCAAAAAGAAAAATGACGGTCTCTGCCAAAAGGCCGCCAAGATAGCCGGCTGTGCAAAGCTGGCCCGCATCATCTATTCGATGATGACTAACGCTGTATGCTATTCCGAATAGCAACATTATTGTAATCCATTCGGAAGCATATTGAAACATCACTGGCCGACGCCTGTCTTTTGAGTATGCTCAGAAGACTACGCCTGTTGAATGTGACTCTTCATCAATTAATCATTGACAAAGACTTATCCAATTTTTCATACGTTTTCCTGTCCTTTCCGCCACTTACTTCTCAAGCCGTTTTCCGGATATCGGCTCAATAACCTTCCCGGTTTCCCCGGGTCAAAGTTTCTTCCCCGTTTTCCCTGTTAGACTGATAAAGAAGGAAAAGCGGAGCATAGGCGAAAAAATTCGATAAAGAGCGGCTGAAGAAGGAAATCCTCGATATTTTCCTCATCGTCCTCGGCTGCGCCTTTCTGGCTCTGGGCTGAGGCCTTTTCATTGTTCCGTTCAACATCATCCAGGGCGGCATGACCTCGGTCGCCGAACTGATCAACCTCCCGATTCGGAAGGCGTGCGGCAGAACGTCACGGACCTCTTCGTCTAGGGCTTCAACAGCATCCTCTGGATTCTGGTTTTCTTCGTACTGGGCAAAAATTTCGCGTTCCATACCCTGTTCGGTTCGGTCTTCTACCCACTGTTCCTTTCTCTGTTCATGGGGCTCGACCTGGTCGAAAAGACCGGACTGATGTCCTTCTATGAAAGCGGGGACTCTCTTTCGAGACTGATCCTCTTAGGGATCGCCGGAGGCGTCTTATCCGGGATCGGGACGGCTCTGACCTATCTCGGGCACGGGACGACGGGAGGAAGCGACGTCCTCTTCTTCATCGCCGCCAAATACGCGAACCTCACCGAGGACGTCGCGTGATTCCTCTTCGATTCAAGCGTCATCTTCGTCTCGCTTTTCGTCATCAGGGACTGGGGCATCTTCCTCATCGACATCCTCGCCGCCTTTGCTTCTTCGCTGACGGTGAAAACCCTCTATACGGAAAAGCAGAAGCATTACCGGGTCGAAATCATCACGGAGAAGACAAAGGAAATCAAAGATTTCCTGCAGCGGCAGTTCAACTCCACCTGCACCCTGTCCCGGGTTTTCGAAGGATATACGAACGAAGAAAAGGACAAAGTCACGGTCTTACTGAACTACCACGACACGAAAGTCCTGTGCGCGGTCGTTTCCGAAATCGATCCGAAGGCGCTCATCACCATCGACGAAGTCCGCTAAGGTCCATTCGCGCCGGCGCACGTCAACCGCAGAGAGGCAAAAAAATCCACGAGAAGTTCGGCCTTCTCCTGAACAGTAAGAAGGGCAGAGGCCTTAAAGGCTGAGTTCTTCGTCCTCCTTTCGGACGGCGCAGATCATTTTGTGCCCGGAAAACAAAAACGTCTTCAAACGGAGCAAACGGGAAACCGTAAAAGAAGAACAGAAAGCTCTTCCTTCGGAAGGAAGGAAAAAGCCTGAAGAGCGGGCGCAGGAATCCTTCTTTCCGCATGCCACTCAGTTTTACTTTTTTTCTTTCGCGACCCGGAAATTTTTAAGCGCCCGGACGCGGACACGAAAGTCTGAAAAAGTGCTTTGCGGCGGGAAATATCGGCCTTTCAGCGCTGTTTTTAAAATTGTATATTTTTATTTAATTAAAAAGGATTAAAAATTATTTTAATTTCTTTTTCTTAGGTGTATTATCTTATTCGGGCTGTTCGGTGTTTCCCCTCTAAAAACAACAAACTCCGGGCAGCTCCTTTTTTATGCCCGGAAATTACCACTTCCGTCTCATTTTTCAATTCTTTTAAGCGGATTTATTGAATCCTACGAGTTTTAATCTAAAATATAATTAAGGTTTGTTCATTTTGTAACCATTCTTCGTATCCGAAGTAGAATCGAGGGGAATATGAACATCTTCAAAGCCTGGGCCGAGCGTTTTCGCAACTTCTTCAAGGAAAAGAAAACGCAGACCTCGCTCTATAAACGCTATAAAACCGAAGCAAGGGACGAAAACAGGAAGAACATCCTGATCCTTACGCTCGACTCCGTCGTCGTCAGCGGAGCGATCCTGCTTTCGCGCTTCTGGATTCCCTCTTACAGCAACGGGAACACGTGGATCATCTACGGGACGCTGTTCGGTTTCGATTTTCTCTGCTTCTTCCTTTCCGAGCCGCTGATGAAGATCAAAGGGGTCTGGTCGCAGACCGTCTCGTATTTCTTCGTCGCAGTCAATCTCGTCCTCTCCATCCTCGGGGGAACGGTTTATCTTCCCCCTGGCACGGTCACTTTCGCGTTCTTCGTCCTGTTGATCGCCCTGCCGATCTTTGTCATCGATACGCCGTGGAGAAAGTTTCTTTTCACGTTCGCTTTCATGTTCCTCTACGCCTATCTCGATTATTACCGGGCGGGTCTTCCCGGGGACGAAACGTATTACGCGACCTTCGTCTCGGACATGGCCCATCTGCTCGAATGCGGGGCCTCTTCGCTGATCGGCCAGTACGTCATCAGCCACCTGACTTTATCCGACGTCGTCTCGCGCGAAAAGGCCGAAGCCAGCTCGCGGAGACACACGGTCTCGGGTTTGCTGAACCGCAAGGCGCTCGTCGAGGACACGAAGGGATACGTCGGGGAACCGCTCTGTCTTTTGATGTTCGACATCGACCATTTCAAGGCGTTCAACGACACGTACGGCCATCTTTTCGGAGACGAATTGATCCTCGCGATGGGGAACGGGCTGAAAAAGACGTTCGGAGAGAAATACGCCTATTCTTTCGGCGGGGACGAATTCATCATCGTCACTCCGCAAATCGTGACCAAGGAGGAAGCCGAAGACGCGCTCAAGACGTTTTATGAAGAAGGCGTCTCGTGCCTCTACCGGGGAAAGAACGTCCGGCTCGAATTCTCGTGCGGCTACGTGATCGGGCGTCCGAAGACCACCGACGAGCTGAACGACTCGATGCTCTTGCAGGCCGATAAGAACCTGTACTGGTCCAAGGACAGGGGCAGGAACTGCTTCACCGGCGGATATTACGAGCCGGAAGAGAAATGCCCGGAGGTCCTCGATCCGGTCTTCCACCCTTCCGACAAGGCCCTGATCGATCCGCTGACTTCTTTGCCGACGCCGATCTATTTCCGCACGAAGGCCGCCCAGATCAACGCCGCCACGTTCGAAAAAGAGAAGAAGCCGATGATACTGTTCTGCTCCTTCTCGGATTACAGAGGCTATGCCTCCCGGCACGGGAAATGCGCGGGGAACGCGCTGTTGAAGAATTTCGCCGGGGCGTTAAGGATGTCCCTCCCGGATTCCTTCATCTGCCGTTCGTCCGGCTCGCATTTCTACGTCTACGGGAACGAGAAGGCCATCTTCTCGGTGATCGTCCCGATCGTGGACGAGATCCATCTTCTGAGCCAGGGCGAACTGAGCCTGAACGTGGGATACTATTACCTCTCTTCCGCGGAGGACGACATGAACGCGGCTTGCGATTCGGCCCGTCTCGGGGTCGAGGAGGAAAGCGTGTTCCTCAAGGAAATCCGAAAGGAAAAGCCGGACGGGGAGAAAGAATGATTCCCGCTCCTTTGCGGCGTATGGTAGACTGAATACAGAGTTATGAAGAAAGAAAAGAACGCGGGCGAAGGGGGAGAATCCGTCCTCAGCCTCGACCCGTACATTCCGCAATCCGTCCGTAAGTCCGCCAAGAAAGGGACGGTCTTTTACATCCTTTTCCTTCTGTTTCTGATCGCGGCGCTCGCGCTGGCTTTCGTCGGCCTGATCGATTTCCTCGGGACGGGCGGGATGACCTATTTCTATATAGCGGCGGGTCTCTTCGTCCTTTCACTCGTCTTCGTCTTCTTCCGCCGCCCTTCGAACAAAAAAGGGATGGAGAAGCTCGAACGGGACTACAGGACTTATTACCACAACCAGGCCGTCGCCCCTTCCTTCCCGGCCTGCGTCCTTGCGGAACTGGGGCGTTCTTTCATCGTGTTCAATCCGTCCTCGAAGACCTTCTCGTTCCATCAGGACGGCGCCTGCAGGAAGACGATCGACGCGGTTTCCATCGAAAGCACGGAAATCCTCGATAAACCCCGTTCGAAAAAGCGGATGTATCGTTCCGTTCCGGACTACGTCTCGCTGAAAATCCGTCTGAAGACGGGCGAAGACTTATATCTTTCCTTATCGAACCTCTATACGACTTCGGAGATGCTTTCTCCTTCCCCGACCAAGTCAGGCGTGAAGAGGATGCGGAAGAAAAACCTCCAGGTCTTAAAGAAAGCCTCCGAGTTCCTCGACAAGTACCGCGGCTGATTTTCTTCCTTTCTTCTTCCGCTTTTCCTATAATGGAAAAGCTGAAAGAAGGATAGAACATGAACGGAACGCCAGCTTCGGATTCGCAAAAGAAACCTCTTTTCGAAAAGAAAGAGCGCTTTTGGATTGCCCTTACCATTTTGATATTGAGCCTGGTCTCGGGCTTCTTCTGTTTCCTTTATAAGACGCCGGAAGAAAGCGGACTCGCCCAGTTCCGTTTCGACGCGGCGAACGACCCGATCCTCTACGATCCGGTCATGATGGGTTACTCGCTCGGCATCAGCGCCGTAAGCGGAACCGTCCTCACCCTGATTTCCCTCCTCTGCCCGGTCCGGAGCGAAAAGCCGTCTTTGAACTCGGTCCGGTTCTGGATCTATTACGCCATCCTGTTCTTACTGGGCATGGTCGCGCACGCGGTCCTCTGTGTCGCCTTCGCCCTTCTTCATTCCCCGGTCTATCTGAATTTCTTCCTGTCGACGTTCATTTATCTGGTCTACCTCTATCTGATGATCCGCCTCTATTTCTACGGGGACGTCAACAGCAAAGCGATCTTCTTCGAAGTCGTCCGCTTCGCCTTAGTCGGTATCCTCGCCTCTCTGGTCGATATCGCATTCGAGACGCTCGTGAATAAGATTCTTCCGGAAAGTTGGAATTCCCTTGTCCGCATCATTCTCTACGTCACGGCCGGGTTCTTGGTCGGCGTCGTCGTGAATTACCTCTGCTCCGTCTATATGGTCTACAAGGCCACGACGGATAAGGACATCTCCCGCACGGTCAAGGGGAAAATCCTCTTCCTCGTACTCTCGGCGGTCGGGCTCGCGATGAGCTGGGGACTCCGCTATCTCTTCCAGGACGTCTTCCATATCGGATTCGTCACTTCCTTCATCCTCCAGACGCTGATCGTGATGATCTGGAACTACCTCTCGAGAAAATACATCATCTTCAAGTAAGGAAAAGTTCAAAAAGACTGTGAAAAGCACGGAAAATCCCCGCTTTCCGAGCAGGAAAGACGAACGTGAAATTTCCCCTTGCAAATGGGTTTTCCTTCTAGTATTATATTTACGCGGTCGGAAGACTGCGTGCATGCAGGATTAGTTCAGTGGTAGAACGCAACCTTGCCAAGGTTGACATGCGGGTTCGATTCCCGTATCTTGCTCCATTAAAAAGCGTCCGCCGGACTTGTTCCGGCGGTTCTTTAATTGTCTTTAACTTCCCTGATCCGAAATAAAAAAAGAAGAGGACACAAAGGTTCCCTTCTTCCGGACATGGCGTGTAAGAGGATTTCATTGCAGCTCGGCGCTGCCGGTATAGAGCTGGTAATACCGCCCTTTCTGGGCGAGCAACTCGTCGTGGTCCCCGCGTTCGATGATCTGCCCGTGCTCGAGGACGAGGATCGCGTTCGCGTTCCGTACGGTCGAGAGACGGTGGGCGATGACGAAGACCGTGCGGCCTTTCATCAGTTCGTCCATGCCTTCCTGAACGAGGTGTTCCGTGTACGTGTCGATCGAAGACGTCGCTTCGTCGAGGATCAGGACCGGAGGGTCGGAAATCGCGGCGCGCGCGATGGCCAGTAACTGCCTCTGTCCCTGGGACAGATTCGAACCATCGGCCTGCAGCTTCGTGTCGTATCCCTGCGGCAGACGGCGGATGAAGTTGTCCGCGCGGGCGAGTTTGGACGCGGCGACGACTTCCTCGTGCGTGGCGTCGAGCTTGCCGAAGCGGATGTTCTCCTCGATTGTCCCGCTGAACAGGTGCGTGTCCTGCAGGACGTTTCCGATGGCGCTTCTGAGCTGTTCCTTTTTAATCCTGGTGGATTCGATCCCGTCGAAGGTAATCGAACCGGTATCCGGATCATAGAAACGGTTGATGAGGCTGACCGCCGTGGTCTTCCCCGCGCCGGTCGAACCGACGAAGGCAATCTTCTGGCCCGGCTTGGCGTAGAGCGAGACGCCGCGCATGATCGGATGGCCCGGGACGTAGGAGAACGTGACGTCGTTGAAGCGGACGTCGCCTTTTAACGGAACGAGCCTGTCCCCGTCCTTCCAAGCGAATTCGTGCGTGTTTTCCTTGCATTCGACAATCTTCCCGTCTTCCTCATGGACACGGACGAGCTCGACCGTCCCGTGATCTTCTTCCGGCTTTTCATGGATCAGGGCGAAGATGCGTTCCGCGCCGGCCAGAGAGTTCAGTAAGAGGTTCGCCTGGCCGGTGAAGCGGTTGATCGGCATCGCGGTCTGACGGACGAAGACGAGGTAAGACGAAAGCGTTCCGATCGTGTCGATTTTTCCGGAGATGATCATCAGGCCGCCGAGGACCGTGACGATCCCGTAGTTGACGTAGGAGAGGAACATGACCATCGGGACCATCGATTGCGCGTAGGTCAGCGCGGCGGTCGAGGAGCGCTCGAGATCCCTGCTGAGTTCGGAGAAATGCTTCGAGGAAGCTTCCTCGTGCGTGAAGACCTTGACGGTCTTCTCGCCGCGGATGATTTCATCGGCGTACCCGTTGAGTTTCCCGAGCTGCTGCTGCTGTCTGAGATAGAACGACTTGGACTTTTTGGAAGAATAGATGATGTAGGCGAACATCAGGACGTAGAACGCCAGCACGATGAGCGAGAGTTGCCAGCTCAGAATGAAGATCACCGTCAGCATCCCGATGATCTCCGCCGCGTACTGGACGAGGGTCGCGAAGGCGTTGTTGAGCGCGTCGCTGACCGCGTCGATGTCGTTCGTGAATTCCGACATGATGTTCCCGTAGGAATGCGTGTCAAAGAACGAAATCGGCAGGTCTTGCATGTGGTCGAACATGTCCCTCCGCATCTCGTAGGTGATGTCCTGCGCGAGGACGGAGAGCATCTGCATGTAGATGAAGGAGCTGAGTGCCCCGACCGCGTAGAGGATCCCGACGGTCGTTACGACCCGGTAGAACCCGTCGATATCCGGGTTCTCCTTCGTCACGAGGTCGATGACCGGCTTGATGGCGTACGTTCCGTAGATCGTCGCCAACGACGGCATCAGGACGAGGATGGAAATCAGGATGACGCTGAAAATATGTTTTTTTAAATAACGGGAAAGTTCCTTTAACGTCCCGAAGAGATTCTTCGGGCGGGCCTGCGTCGCTCTATTCATGAGAGATACCTCCTAATTGGCGGTTATAAAGATCCTGGAAGATTGGGTTGTGCTCGAGCAGTTCCGCCGGCGTGTTGATTTCGTTGATCTTCCCGCCTTCGAGGATCATCACCTCGTCCGCTTCCAAAACGGACAGGACGCGCTGGGAAATGATGATCTTCGTCATATCCTTCAGTTCCGAAAGACCGTTCCGGATGTTCTTTTCCGTCGCGGTGTCGACCGCGCTCGTCGCGTCGTCGAGGATCAGGACCTTCGGATGCTTCAAGATTGCGCGTGCCAGAGAAATGCGCTGCTTCTGTCCGCCCGAGACGCCGTTCCCGCCTTCGCCGACCTGGGTATAAATCCCTTCCGGCAGGCGCGAGACAAATTCGTCCGTGCAGGAGATCCTCAGAGCTTCGTTCAGTTCCGCTTCGGTCGGGTTCTCCTTGCCCCACTCGAGGTTCTCGAGGACCGTCCCTTCGAAAAGGACCGCTTTCTGCAGGACCATCGCGATGGAGGAACGGAGACCCTTGAGGTCGTATTCCTTTACGTTCTTCCCGTCGATGAGGACGGCGCCCTTCGTGACGTCGTAAAGCCTCGGGATCAAGGAGACCAGCGTCGATTTCGCCGAGCCGGTCGCCCCGAGAATCCCCAAGGTCTTCCCGGATTCGAGCTTGAAGGAAATGTGCTGCAAAACGTCCTCTCCGGTCCCCTGCGCATAACGGAAGGAGACGTCTTTGAATTCGATGTCGCCCTTTTCGACCGCGGGAAGAGAGCCGGACCGAATGTCCGGAACGACGCTGAGGACTTCGTTGACGCGGTAGATGGACGCGAGCGCCTTCGCAATCGAGATGAAGACCGCCGAAATCATCATGAGGGAATTGAACGTCTGCATGACGTAGGAAAGGACCGCGGTCAGGTTGCCTTCCGTGATAGTCCCCGCGAGAATCAGCCTTCCGCCCAAGAGCAAGAACAGGATCGTCCCGACGTACATGATGAGCTGGAAGAACGGCAGGTTCAGATTCGCGATACGGAACGTCGATTTCACCGTGTCCCTATAGGCCGAGTTGGCTTCGTTGAACTGCTTGCACTCGTACGGTTTCCGTACGAAAGATTTGATCGCCCGGATGGCCAGGAGGTTCTCCTGGACCTTGTCGTTCAACCGGTCGAGCTTTTCCTGCAGGACGACGTATTTCGGAGCGACGTAACGCAGGACGAAAAAGATGAAAAGCGCCAAAATAGGCGTCAGCACGACGAAGACCAAAGCGAGCTGCCAGCTCGAAAGGAATGAGAAGACGATTCCTAAGATCAGCATGATTGGGGCGCGCGTAAAAGGACGGATGCCACTCGAGAGCGTGTTCTGGAGCGTCATCGAATCGTTGACGACGCGCGTCACGAGCGAAGAAGGCTCGAACGAATCGAGCGCCGTGAACGAATAGTTCTGGATCGCGTCGAACTGGGCCTGGCGGAGCAGGTAGCCGTAGCGCGCGGAAGCCTTGGCGGAGAAATGGGAGTAGAACCAGCCGTTGATCAAGGACATCAGGGCACAGATTGCGATCATTCCGGCGGAGATGAAGATGGTCCTGTAGGCCGTATCCATGGCCGCCTGATCAGCGGCGGCCTTCGCGTCGAGGTAGGCCTTGACACCATTGTCGATCAGATAGGACATGATGAACGGGATGACGAGCTCGAAGGAGGTCTCGATCACGACTGCGACCATCGCAATGACGATGTTCTTTTTTTCTCTGCCCAGGAAGGACAATACTTTTTTCATGGCGTTCACTTCGGCTACCTCCCGCGTAAAAAGCCCCCCATTTCCCGAAGACTCGTACTTAGTATTATAAATATTGTCCGCGCGAAAACGGAAATATGCATAAAAAAAGCGGGCGGAAAATCCGCCTGCGGAACTTTCCTTCTCCGGGGATTATTCCATGTCCTTGCCCGTCAGGTTCTTATAGGCCCTTAACAGGTAGGAACGGAGATTGTTCTTCTCTTCGTCGGTAAATCCGCGCAGCATCTCTTCTTCCAGAGAAGCGGTGTACTGTTCCCATTCGCGGAAGGCCTTCTCGCCCTTCTCGGTGATGGTGATGCAGCTCGCGCGCTTGTCGTTGGCGACTTTCTCGTTGACGATGAGTCCCGCGCGGAGCATGCGCGCGATGATGAGGGAAGCCGTGGCGGCTTCGATGTCGCAGTTGTTCGCGATGTCCTTTTGCAGGGACTTCGGATGGGTCAGCAGGTAGCGCAGGACCTTCGGCTGGCCGGTCGAGAGTCCGACGACGGTCTTTTCGCGGTTGGACGCGTCCCAGACCTGGTGGGTGCGGTACAGCATGGTGTGGATTGGCAGATTGTTCTTTTTTTCATCCATAATCTTCAATGTTCCTCTTTCCAAACTTAGGGAATAATTCACAGACGAATTATTAACCTCTGAATTAATTATATATAATCGTTTCCTTTATTGTTCAACTAATTTTCGATTTTCGGATATTTTTTATATATTTGTCTAAATGGACGGGCCCGATGAAGAACAAAACGCGATGAAAAAGGCGGCAGGGAAGCCGCCTAGATAGACCTTGTGCCGGAGAAAGGATTACTTTGCTTCTTCCTTAGGAGAAGAAAGCTTCTCGCGGACCTGCTGTTCGATTTTGTCGCGCACGTCGGTATGTCCGGCCAGATACGCTTCGACCGCGCTCATGCCCTGCCCGATCTTCTCGTCCCCAATCGAGAACCAGGAACCGGACTTGTGGATGAAGTCGTACTGCACCGCCAGGGCGATGATTTCGTCGTCCTTGGAAATGCCTTTACCGTAGTAGATCGCGGTTTCGGCCGTCTTGAACGGCGGGGCGACCTTGTTCTTGACGACTTTGATCTTGACGTTGTTCCCGACGATGTTGCCGTCGTTGTCCTTGATGGCTTCCCCGCGACGGATATCGATGCGGATCGAGGCGTAGAACTTCAGCGCGCGTCCGCCGGAAGTGACTTCCGGATTCCCGTACATGACGCCGGTCTTCTCGCGGAGCTGGTTGATGAAGATGACGGCGCAGTTCGACTTGGAGAGCTGTCCGGCCAGTTTGCGCAGCGCCTTCGACATCAGTCGGGCCTGCAAACCGATGGAATTGTCGAGCATCGTCCCTTCGAGTTCCGCCTTCGGAACAAGGGCCGACACGGAGTCGACGACGATGAGGTCGAAAGCCCCGGATTCGGCGAGCATGTCGACGATTTCGAGCGCCTGTTCCCCGTAGTCCGGCTGGGAGAGGATGAGGTTATCGATATCGACCCCGAGCGCCTTAGCATAGACCGGGTCGATGGCGTGTTCGGCATCGATGAACGCCGCACGTCCGCCGGCCTTCTGGGTCTCGGCGATCGCCTGCAGGGCGAGAGTCGTCTTACCGGAAGATTCCGGTCCGTAGATCTCGATGATTCTTCCTTTCGGGTAGCCTCCGATTCCGAGCGCGTTATCCAGCAACAGCGACCCGGACGGGATGGCTCCCGTCTCGACTGAAGGATGGTCCCCTAAGCGCATGACCGCGCCTTTTCCGTACATCTTCTCGATGTTGCGCAGCGCCGCCTCGAGGTTCTTGTCGGTCTGCTTGACATCGTTATCCTTGTTTTCTGCCATAGTTCTTGTTCTCCTCAATAATTATAAGTAAAAAACGGAGGGACTTTCAGAAATTTAATTCTTCAATCAGGTCGCTTATGACCGAAATCCCGAACTCGATGGATTTTCTTCGGATCGCCTGGCGGTCCCCGTCGAAGATGTTCCCGTAAACGAACGTCCTGTCCTTGATGGCGACGCCGATGTAGACCATTCCGACGGGCTTATTCTCCAAGGCGGTCGGTCCGGCGTTCCCCGTAAAGGAAACCGCGACGTCCGTCCCGAAGAACTCCTGCGCGTTCAGAGCCATCTCCAGAGCGCACTCCTTCGAGACCGCGCCGAATTGATCCAAGGTGGCCTTGCTGACGCCGAGCTTGCCCTTGATCTCGTTCACGTAGGTGCAGATTGTCCCTTTGAAATAGGAAGAGGATCCCGGATGCGACGTGATCTCGTATCCGAAACCTCCCCCGGTCAGGGATTCCGCGGCGGACAACGTCCATCCGCGTTCTTTCAAAAGATCTCCCAGGACGTATTTTTCTTGTTCTTCCATTGAGAATTCCTCCGTCCTTCCATTAATGTTCCTCGGTCGAGAAAATCAGGTTTCTTCCCGAATAGAGGTAGATTCCTCCCGAAATCCAGGAGAGGGCCAAGGCGACAGCGACCAGGACGATGCAGAAAATCCGGCTCGCCTGAATCGAAACATAGGTGAACGGGAACCCGTTCAGGAACACGAAGGGAAGAGCGACCATCTGGGCGACCGTCTTGGCCTTGCCGAAGATGTTCGCGGCGATCACCGTCCCTTTCCCCGCGGCGACAAAACGCAGCCCGTCGACCGCCAGATCCCTCACGATGAAGAGGCAGACCATCCACGCGGGCATCAAGGCCGGCTTATAGACCGCTAAAATGATCAGAGAGACATTGACGAGCGCCTTATCGGCCAACGGATCCATAAACTTCCCCAAGTCCGTCACGAGATGGCGGCTCCGCGCGATTTTCCCGTCGAGCATGTCCGTAAACGACGCCGCGACGAAGAGGACGCAGCAGATGAGGTCGATGAGATCGAACCCAGTGTTCCCTAAAGGCATCCGGTCCCAGTTGCAGGCGCCGTAGGGGAAGACCGCCAAGAACAGCAGGATGAACGTCAAAAGGAAACGCAGGAGCGTCAGTCGGTTCGGCAGGTTCAGTTTCTGTTTCATACGGTACCTCTTCTTCAAAAACAATACTTTGACTTATAACTTCTATTTTACAGGAAGAAGCGTTCCGTTCCTTCCTTTTTTTAACGAAATGTGCCGGTCTAGTAAGCCATGTTATGTTTTGGGCGACAATTTATCTAGGAGTTTCCTCCTGCTTCCCTCCGTTCGGTTCCTTCAGGAAGCTTCCCTTACCGTGATTTAGGTTTCTCGCTTACGGGGCTTTCCGCGTTTCATGTCCTCTCTTTCGAAAGGCATCGTCTCTGTGGAGCGTTACGGGAGCGGCCGTGGCCGGAGCTTTAGGCCGGGGTCCCGCCGTCAGGCCGACAAGCGGCCTGCCAAAGCTTATTGATTGACTTTGCGCAAACACTACGGTCGTCACAGGCCGTGCGAGCATGGACTTTCCTCTAACGCACGAGGCGCCAGCAGTCGCCTGGACCGGCGTAGAAATTATAGAACAAAGTAAAATATTATTCCACAGACGTCGGATCGATTCCGGCTTTGAACAAAGCCGTCTCGAGCGCGGAGATCTTTTTTAAGAGGTCCAGATTCGAGTACGAGGCGTTGTCGTTGTCCTTGATGTTCTTCAGCTTCTCGCTCATCACGGCCAGATCCGCCTCGTCCTTGGTGAGGCGCTGGTTCAGCATGGCGTTGAGATTGGTCAGTTCCGTGATCTTCTTCTCGGCCTGTTCGGCGTACTTGTACATCGTCTCGTAATCGGAAATGACCGTGTCCAGGAAGGAATCGACCTGGAGGCAGTTGTACCCCGGCTTGTTCCCTTCGAATTCCTTGTGAAGGATCTTGTTCGCGTCGAGTTTCAGTTCTAACGACATGGTATTCTCTCCTTATTAAGAAGCACTTTCAAAAGAGGTTCAATCCATTATATAAAAGAAAAAGGCCCGCTTCCTTACTTTCCGAAATATTTGCGGTCCACCGCGTCAAGGTATCTTAAGCGCGGGGAGAGCCCTTCCTCGATCAGGACGCCTTTCTTCCGGCATTCTTCGTACGGCATCGACTTCCGTTCGGCCGATTCAAGGTAGGGAAGGAAATCCCTGCAGTCGAGGAGATACGTCTCGTTCAAACTCTTGAAACGGATGATGAAAAAAGCGATTCCTCCGAGTTCGATCACTCTCTTGAGGTGCGTGATCTGCTGGGGGCGGATGTTCTTGAAGGCAAAGGAGGTGCGGCTCACGGTCTCCTTGGCTTCGAAATCAACGTACTTCCCGCGGTAGATCCCGTTATAGTCCGTCGTGGATTTCTCGGAGAAATAGGCTTCGACAATCTTCTCTTTCTGCATTCGTACGACCCGAATCGGGGTCGGGCGCTTATAGACGAGGCAGCGGCCCGCGGAATTGTAATATTCGTTGGAGCGGTTGATGTCGTCCTCCAGCCCCATCCCTCTTTTAGCGAAGCGGTCCAAAGCGACCGGTTTCTTCCGGTTCTTTTTCTTCTCGGTCTCGGAATCCGGGGTATAGACCTGACCGTTCGGATAACGGATTTCCATGTTCAGTCGAAGTAGAGGGTCAGCACCCTCTCGAGGTCGTCGGGCGTCACGGTCTTCCCGTCGATGAGGTTCACGACGAGGGGTTTGATCGGCTGCGGAACGATCTGGGAACGGATGATGAGTTTCTTGTACGAGCGCTTGATGAGTTCCTTGTCGGACGTGAACGCCCTGTAGATGTTGTAAAGGTCGGTCGCGTCGACCAACGGATCGTGCGCGTCGCCCGAAGGCGGAATCTCGAAGAATTCGCGCATGTGGGTCAAGGAGACCATCTCGTTCTTCTTTCCGCGGAGATAGCGTGAGAAAAACGTGCCGATATCGACGTTGTTCCTCGTCAGGTAATGGACGAAGTTCTTTAAAAACAGGGAAGGTTGGTCGGTCAGGTTGTAAGAGCAGAACAGCATGTGCGCGTCCTGGTTCCCGTAGGTCAGGACCTTGACCTTGTTGGCCTTGGCGCCGAGGAAATCGTTCAGTTTCTGCATGGCTTCCTCGAAGGAGAAGCCTTCTTTCCCGAGCAAATCCTCGTCGATGCCGGTCATGGTCGTGACGACCGTGCCAATCTTGGTCTTCGGCTTGACGTAGCATTTGAAGAAGGCCGGTTCCCCGACGGGGACGTAGTTCTCGTTGCAGTCGACTAAGACCGCGCCGACGGCGATCACCTCGTGTCCGAACTGGGTTCCTTCCAAATCCAAAAAGAGGAGATGGCGGCAGTTTTCCAATAGCTTCCCTAATAATTTCATAGCGTTCTCAAATATGCTTACTTTCCTTTTTAAGTATAAACCGAAAAAGAAAAGAACGAGAATAAAACTAGAAGGAAACGATGATTCCGCCTTCCAAGGCGTAATAGGAGCAGAGCAGGCCGTCGCGGACCAGGCGGATTTCCTTGAACGGATACTTTTCCTTGATCAGACTTTCGAGCTTATCGACCGTCTCGTTTTTCTCGACGTAAGCAATGACGCAGGTGCGGTTTTGAAAGTCCGTAACCTTCGTCCCGATGAGTTCGATGAGGGTCAGAAGGGCTTTCTTCATGTTCCTCGCCTGCTTGGAGAGCTTGATCTCCCCGGCGTTGGCTTCGCAGACGGCCTTGATGCCCAGGGTCGAAGCGACGAAAGCGACGGCCTTATTGACTCTTCCGGCCTTCATCAGAGCCTCGAAAGAATCCAGAACGAACAGGAGGTTCAGCGAATGGACGTACTCGTCGAGCCGGTCCTCAATTTCCTGCATGGGGAGTCCTTCTTTAATCAGCGCGTAGGCTTTGTCGACGATCAGCATCATGTTCCCGGCGGTGGCCATGGAATCAATGACGTGGACGCGGGAATTCTCCGCGTCAATGGAGGCGACGTAGGCGGAATTGAACGAGCCGGAAAGGCGCGAGGAAATCGTGACAGCAAGAACGTTCTCGGCGTCCTGGTAGCTCTTCAAGTACGCTTCCGGGGAAGGGCAGGAAGTGGTCGGTTTCTCCTTGGTCGTGTGGAAGGCCTTCAGCATCTCTTCCGGATCGGTTCCGGGATGGTCGACGTAGTCCTTCCCGTCGATGCGGATGACGAGCGGGACGACCTCGAATCCAACCTCGGGGTCGGAGATGTAGTCGGAAGGAAGGTTCGAAGAAGAATCCACGACAATCTTGTATCTGTATTTCATAATGCGTTTCTCCTTATCGTTTCATACGTAAAGACGGTTCAATAGACCCACCTCGATTCTAGCGCTCAGAGCAGGTAGAAGGAGGAAACGGATGATTTCGGGCGCTCTACGTTTATATTTTGCGCATTTCCCGACTTTTTCAGGCGACTCTACTCTCCGTAGAGAGCCTCTATGGGCGTTTTGACAAAGCTCTCTATCCGCATTAGAATAGGGAGCGTAAGAGAGAAACACTTATGAAAATGACCGATATCAAGGAGATTGTCGCGAACAACCTCATCAAATACCGCAAGCAGGCCGGTCTCACCCAGGCCGGGCTGGCGGAGAAGATCCATTATTCGGACAAGGCCGTCAGCAAATGGGAACGCGGGGAAAGCCTTCCCGACGTCATGGTCCTGAAGGAAATCGCCGACGTGCTGAACGTCACGCTCGACGACATGCTCCACGAGGAGACCGCGCGGGAGAAGATTCAGTCGTTCTACCGCAACCGGTTCGTCATCTCGATTCTGTCGGTGATCCTGTCCTTCTTCGTGATGCTGATCGCGTACGTGGTCTGCTCCATCGTCGTTCCGGATCTGCCGAACTGGCTCTTACTCGTCTACTCCATCCCGGTCGCGTTCATCGTCGCCCTCGTCTTCAATAACCTCTGGGGCGCCCGTGTCTATAACATCGTCATCGTCTCGGGCCTGACCTGGGGCGTCGCGTTCTCGGCGGTCTTAAGCCTCCAGCAGGTCGACGCGGTGAAGGACCAGATCTGGGAACTCTACTTCATCGCCGGCGTGTTCGAAGTGATGATCATCCTCTGGTACATGCTGAGCTTCTCGAAGAAAGAGAAGAAGGCGAAAGGACCTTCACCCGCTCCGAAGATCGAAAAGACCGGGGAAGAGGCCTCTGAAAAGAAGGAAGAAGAGCCTTCCGAACAGCGGTAATTCCCGTTCAAGGATTCGGCGCATGTTCCGAATCCTTTTTCAGTCTTTTTCTTTTTTGCGGTCCATGCAGAAGCGCAGAGGGCACGTTTCGCATTTCCTCGAGGACGAAGCGAGGCACACATTCCTTCCGAACAGGATCATCTGACGGTGGAATTCGATGCAGTCGTCATAAGGATAGTATTTCTCGAGAATCGCTTCGATTTCGCTTGGAGAGGAAGAGAGCTGTACGATCCTTAATCTCTTCGTGATGCGCTCGATGTGCGTGTCGACGGGGATGTACTTCGCCCCGTGGCGCTCGGCTAAGAACACTCCGCTCGTCTTGTGCCCGATGCCCGGAAGAGTCTCGAGCTCTTCCCTTTGTAGAGGAATCTCGTCCCCGTATTGTTCGTGCAGAACCTTGGCGAGGGCGATGATGTTCTTCGCTTTGGACGGACCGAGCCCGACCTTGCGGATTTTCGCCAAGACGTCTTCGTAGGGAGCTTCGGCCAGAGACGGAATGTCCGGATACGCCGCGAACAATCCCGGGACGACAGCGTTCACGACGCGGTCCATCGCCTGGGCGGAAAGGATGACCGCGATTAAAAAATGGAAATCCGTGTCCGCGTGCAGGAAGACGCCCGTTTGCGGATAGAGTCCCGAAAGATAATTCTTCAGTTCCAGGATTTTCTCTGCCCGCTTCATGAGACCCACTTCTTCTTCAGCAGGTTCACCGTCTCCTCGTCGTTCAGGCGGTGATCCTCGTCCATCGTGGAATAGCCTTCCTTGGTGATGTCGGAATTCTTCTGGATCGAAAGGAGAATCTTATCGACCGCGGCCAGCGAGACGGCCTTGTTCTTCGCCTTCAGCCGTTCGACGGCTTCCTTGATCTGGCCTTCGCTCGCGCCGGAACGAATCCATTTCGAGATACGGTCCACTTCGCGCAAGGACAGAGGCCTTCCGAGCTGGTTCTCGAAATACGTGTAGAGCCCGTTCACTTCCTCCTGGTCCTTCCGGACGCTCTTCTCGTTGTTCTCAATCAGAATGTCCTTCTTCAGGTTCTCGACGATCCGGTCCTTCAGAGGTTTTAAAGACGTGACGACCTTCCCTTCGGCGTCGGTCACGTACTCGATGTCCTTCTTGTCGAGGAGGGAAGTCAGGACCGCGTCAAGTTCCTCCCCCGTCCCGTCCATGTACGAGGACAGGTCGTCCGAGGTGATCAGCGTCGGCTGGGCCAAAGTGATGTCGTCGATGACGTAGAGCGCGACGAGCTCTTTCTCGCTCAGGCGGTAAGCCGGCGATTTATAGTGCTGGAGGAGAATCCTTCTCCAGTCGATGTCCTTACTTGAAAAATCCATAACGTTCTTTCCTTTTTCCGTGCGTATTCTAGTCTAGCACCCCGAGGGCCTTCTTCCTATAAATCCCCCTCGTTCCCGGAGGAAACTTCGCCAGTTCCATTTCGATCTTTTCTTTCCGGATTTCCTTCAATAAAGGGAATTCCCGGTTCAGGGCGTCCTCAAGTTCCGGATCGAAAGAGAACCCGAGTTCCTCTTGGAAGCGGTACGCCCGCAAGATCCTTAACGGGTCTTCCTTCAGGCGAATCATAGGATCCCCGACCATCCGTAAGACCTTCGAATCGAGATCCTTCTTCCCGCTCAGAGGATCGAGCAGGACCAGTTCCGGTGAGAGATACATCGCGTTGACCGTGAAATCCCTCCTCAGAGCGTCATCAGCAGGATCCTTCACAAACTCGATCTTCTTCGGATGGCGGTGGTCCGTATATTCTCCTTCCTTCCGCATCGTCGTAAAAGTCACTTCGTTCTCGCCGAGACGGAACGAAAGCGTCCCGAACCGCGCGAAAGCCAAGGAGAAACTCTCCTCGTCCTTTAAATACTGCGCGAGCTCAGAAGGCAGATACGGGGTCGATATATCGATATCGGTGTAGGGCCTATTCAGCAGTTCGTCCCTGACGGTCCCGCCCACGAAATAAAAAGGATTCTTTAAAGGAATTTTCGAAAGAAGATAGGAAGAGATCCGTTTCAGAGTATCCATGATCAACAATAGAAAAGCCGAGGCGGAAGCCTCAGCTCTTATTTTACCAGTAAGAAGAAATTCCTTTTAGAGGGATTCTTTAAGACCTTTCGATGCCTTGAAGGAAACGACCTTCGAAGCGGCGATTTCGATTGGTTCCTTCGTGGAAGGATTGAGACCCTTGCGGGCCGGGCGTTCCTTGACCTCGAAGGTTCCAAATCCGGCGATCTTGACTTTCTCCCCGTTTTCCAGGGCGGCGGCGATTTCCTCGAACGTTCTGCGGACGAGAACATCGGCGTCGGTCTTGGTCAGATGGACTCTCTCGGCGACTTTGGCGGATAATTCGTTGATATTCATAGCTATCACTCCTCTACAATCAATTTAGCATGATTTGTAAGCGTTGTCAAAGGAAAAGAATAAATGATATATTTTTTTAGTTTAGTGCCAGAATTGCCGGCTATTTTGACAAAATTGCCTTGCTGTCCTAACCCGGAACAAAACCCGGCTATTTTTCACGGATTTTCATTAAAATTCGGATCAGAATTCGGCCTTCAGTTCCCTCTGCATGAGTTCTTTGGCGATGGAGGAAGGAGCCCGTCCTTCGAAAAGGACGCCGTACACCGCCTCGGTGATCGGAAGCTCCACGGAGTATTTCTTGCCGAGCGAACAGGCGAGGCGGCTTGCCTCGATCCCTTCGACGGTCTTCGTGTTGTGTTCCAGGAACTCCGAAGCGGAATCCGCCTTCCCGATTTCGTATCCGCTCGTAAAATTCCTCGAAGTGAACGACGAGCAGGTCAAAATCAGATCCCCGAACCCGCCGAGTCCGAGGAACGTCTCTTCCTTTCCGCCCAGGGCTTTCCCTAAGCGCGAAATCTCCGCTTCCCCTCTGGTCAGCAGCGCCGCCTTGGCGTTTTCCGAATAGCCGAGACCGCAGAGCATCCCCGAAGCCAGGGCGATGACGTTTTTTAAAGCGCCGGCGACCTGCGCCCCGACAGGGTCCGAACTGGTATAGACGCGGAAATACGGATTCGAGAAAAGGCGCTGGACTTTCTTCGCTTCTTCCGTGTTCTCGTTCGCGGCCAGTACGCACGTCAGACCGTGCGCGATCACTTCCTCGGCGAAGGACGGACCGGTCAGGGCCGTCACGCCCTTGCAGGATTCCTGCGGAAGGATTTCCTTCACGGTGTCGTTCAGAAGATGGTGCGTTGTAGGATCGAACCCTTTTCCGGTCGAGATGACCGAGACGGGACGGACGATATAAGGAAGAGCTTCGTTCAGAACGGAACGGTACGCCGTCGAAGGCACGGATAAAAGAAGGAACTCCGCGTCCATGAACGCTTCCTTCAAGGAAGAAGTCGCCCGGATCGAGGGATTCAAAGGAAAGACGCGTTCGAAAAGACCGTCCGGCGTGACGTGGGCGTTAAAGGCGGATACCTTTTCTCCCTTCCGTTCATAAACGGTGACGGAATGGGCATTGTCCGCCAGGACTTCGCTTAAAGCCGTTCCCCAGCTTCCTCCGCCGAGGACAGCGATACGGCTCATATAATCTTGTCCTGACCCTGCCCCTTCTTGCGGCAGAGAATCTTGATCGGGGTGGAATGCAGCTTGAAGGTGTCGCGGATGACATTCTCGAGATACCGCTGGTACGAGAAATGCATGTAGTGAGGGTTGTTCACGAAGAAGACGAACGTCGGCGGCTGGGTCGCGACCTGGGTCGCGTACGAGATGCGGACGCGTCCGCCGTTGAAGTTCGGAGCCTCGTTGCGGATCTGCGCATCGAGGATGATCTGGTTCAGCAAGGACGTCTGCACGCGGGTGTTGAATTCCGCGTAGCTTTCGTCGATGGCTTTGAAAATGGCGTTGACGTTCGGTTTCTGAATCGCGGACGTGTAGATGATCGGGGAGTAATCCAAAAAGACGAAATACGAACGGAGGATCTCGTCGAATTTCTTCGTGGCGTCCGCCTCGTGCGAATGGAGATCCCACTTGTTGACAAGGAAGATGACCGGCTTGTTGTTCTCCGTGGCGAGCTGGACGATGTGGCGGTCCTGTTCGACTAAGCCCATTGACGCGTCGATGACCAAGAGCACGATGTCGGCTCTGGAAACGGCGTCCATCGCGCGCAGGGCGGCGTATTTATCGATGCTTTCGAAAATCTTTCCGCGGCGCTTCAGGCCGGCCGTATCGATGATGCGGTAACGCTTGCCGTCGTGGACAACTTCCGAGTCGATCGAGTCGCGGGTCGTTCCGGCGATGGAGGAGACGATGTCCCTCTGGGAGCCGAGGATGGCATTCGTCAAAGAGGACTTCCCGACGTTCGGGCGTCCGATGAGGGCGAAAGAGATTTCCGCGTCGTCCTGTTCGATTTCCTTGTCCGGAAGAGCGGCGCAGATCTTGTCGAGGAGGTCGCCAATCCCGATGCCGTGGAGGCCGGAGACGAGGATGGGTTCCCCGAAACCGAGGGAATAGAAGTCGTAGGCGTTGTCCTTCATCTCGACGTTGTCGATCTTGTTGCAGGCGAGGATGACCGGCTTCTTTGCGCGGTACAGAAGCTTGGCAATGTAATGGTCGTCGTCGGTGAGCCCGACTTTGCCGTCGACCAAAAAGACGATGACGTCCGCTTCCTCGATCGCGATTTCGACCTGGGCGCGGATTTGTTCCTGGAACGGGGCGTTTGTTAGCTCGATTCCGCCCGTGTCAATCAGGATAAAGGAGCGGCCGAGCCACGCGCAGTTCGCGTAGATGCGGTCGCGGGTGATCCCGTGTTCTTCGCTGACAATCGATTTCCGCTGCTGGATGAACCGGTTGAAGATGGTCGATTTCCCCGCGGACGGGGCACCGACGATGGCGACTTTTCCCAAAGCTTTCATTACGCCTCTATTCCTTTTTCTTGTAATTTAGAACGGATGATTTTTTCGCACGCGTCGACCACTTCTTCGATCGAAAGATCCGAAGTGTCAAGCAGGACCGCGTCGTAAGCCGGTTTCAAGGGGCTCGTCGCGCGGTGAGAATCGATGTAGTCTCTCTTCTGGAGATTCTTCAGGCAGTCCTCGTAGGAGGTGGAGATGCCTTTTTCGACATTTTCCTTGTAGCGTCTTTCGGCCCGCTTTTCGACCGAGGCGACCTGGTAAATCTTGACGTCGGCGTCCGGGAGAACGACCGTGCCGATGTCCCTTCCGTCCATGATGACGGAGACGGATTCCGCCATCTCGCGCTGCAAGTCGACTAAGAACGAGCGGACGACCGGATAGACCGAGACGTAGGAGACCGCGTCGGAGACTTCGTTGCCGCGGATTTCCTTCGAGACGTCCTTCCCGTTTAAGAAGGTCTTTCCGTCCGGAGTCTGGCTGATCCGAATATCTTTTAAGGAAGCGTTGACCTTGTTTTCGTCCTTCGGGTCGATTCCGTTTTCGAGGGCGAAAAGCGTCACCGCGCGGTACATCGCGCCGGTGTCGACGTGGACGAGTCCGAGCCGGGACGCGAGCAGAGAAGCAATCGTGGATTTTCCCGAGCCGGACGGACCGTCGATAGCGATGGAATAGACTTTTTTCATAACACCCCTCCCAGATATAATGCGCCTAAAACGGCCACAACGAGGATAATGATAATCGATACGGATAAGAGAATCAAACGAAGCGCGTTCGGGCGCGAGAGGCGCTTCTGCTTTCTCCTGACGGAGCGGTACTTCTTATTGAGTTCCTTCTTCTCCATGTCCTGGCGGTAGCTGTCGTTCTGCTTGATTAGCTCGTCGATGGAAATGGACAGGGTGTTTTTTCGGATGTGGGGATCGCTGAGCTGTTCGGAGGAATAGCTCCCATAGACCGCGTCGGGGTCGTCCCTGCCAACCGCCCTTCCGTTCCTTCTCTCCCGGGCCAAATCGTCCAGGGAGACGGTGTTCATCTGTTCGATTCTGCGCCTCAGTTCGGCATAGCGGCCGACTCTCGTTTCTTTCTTTTCTTCCATATCAAACAGCTCACCCGTACCTTGTTATTTTACCATAGACGGAAAGGAGGAAAACGGCGAACCTGACGAATCGGAAGCGAAGAATTTTCTTTTTTCCGGAAACCGGATCACGTCAGAAAAAGTAAAATGGAGGTATCCTTTAGAAGAGAAAGGAGAATCACCGTATGGGAATCCGCGAAGAATCCTTGAAGAAACATTACGAATGGAAGGGCAAGATCGAGACTCTCGCCCGCGTCCCGGTCGGGAACAGGGAGGAACTCTCTTTGGCCTATACCCCGGGCGTCGCCGAGCCGTGCATGGCCATCCACGAGGACGTCGAAAAGTCATTCGATCTCACGAGAAGATGGAACACCGTCCCCGTGATCACCGACGGGACGGCCGTCCTCGGATTAGGGGACATCGGTCCGGAAGCCGGTATGCCGGTCATGGAAGGAAAGTGCGCCCTCTTCAAAGCCTACGGGAACGTCGACGCCTTCCCGATCTGCATCAAATCCAAGGATCCGGACGAAATCGTCCGGACGATCGAACTGATCTCCGGTTCGTTCGGCGGCATCAACCTCGAGGACATCTCCGCCCCGCGCTGCTTCGAAATCGAGGCGCGCCTGAAGAATGACCTCGACATCCCGGTCTTCCACGACGACCAGCACGGAACCGCGATCGTCGTCGGAGCGGCCTTATTGAACGCTCTGAAGCTCGCAGATAAGAAAATCGGGGACGTCTCGATTGTCGTCAACGGAGCCGGGGCGGCCGGCATCTCGATCAGCAGGTATCTGATGCTTTTAGGCGTAAAGCACCTTTCCGTCTGCGACCGCGCGGGCATCATCGACGACACGGACGAATTCAATTCCGCCCAGAGGGAACTCGCGAAGACCGTGAATCCCGAACACAGGCGCGGAACGTTAAAAGACGCTCTGAAAGGAGCGGACGTCTTCATCGGGGTCAGCGCTCCACACGTCGTCACGAAAGAAATGGTCCGTTCGATGGGAAGTAAGCCGATCGTCTTCGCCTGCGCCAACCCGGTGCCGGAGATTTCCCCCGAGGAAGCCAAAGAAGGCGGAGCCTTTATCGTCGGAACGGGCTCGTCGGAATATCCGAACCAGATCAATAACGTCCTCGTCTTCCCGGGGCTTTTCCGCGGGGCGCTCGACGCGCGCGCGAAGACCATCAACGAGGAGATGTTCGTCGCCGCATCGAAAGGCATCACGGAAGGAGTAAGCGACGACGAGCTTTCCGTCGATCACATCCTGCCGTACGCCTGGGACAAAAAAGTCCACGAGTCGGTCGCCGAGCACGTCTACGAAGTGGCGTTTAAGACCGGCGTCGCGCGCGTCAAACACCGCTGAGCTCCTTAAATTCGTCCTCGGGAAGGTGGAATTGTCCTTCCCGAGTATGGTAAAATCAATTCCGCTGCAGGTGTGGCGGAATGGTAGACGCAGTAGACTCAAAAGAGTCTTACCTGTCTAAGCACGTCATCAGGCAAAAAGTCCGTAACTATCGGCTTTTTGAGGAATTGGCTTACAAGAGCCAGAGTGGAAAATTCCTCAAAAAAGACAAAAGCGGGTCGAAATTTCCACTCAAAAACCGAAAATCGGGGTTGAGATTGCCCGAAAATCGGTCGAAAAAGAGGCTCTTCAGAAAAATTCGGATTGGCCTATCCTCGGTTCACCTCCTTGCGTAAGAAACAAGGCGAGAAAGTCTCCACTCACTCTGTAGTGGAATGACAAAAAAGGTGATACAATCTCTAATCGTCGCAGGTGTGGCGTAACGGTAGCCGCGGTAGACTCAAAATCTGCTGAACGTGAGTTCGTGAGGGTTCGATTCCCTCCACCTGCACCACTAAAAATGACCTGACCTTCTAGCCTAGAAACTAGGAGGTTTTTCTTTTATGGAAGAGAATGAAAAGAAGAAAGAAGGCAATCACCGCCACTACGGAAAAGACAGGGTCGACGGAACAAGGATGAGCTCCATCAATCCAGATAGGGCCTTGTCCAGGATCAACACCTCTGGAGTACGAGGCGTTAGCTATAACTCGACCCTGAAGAAATGGCAGGCCTCCATCGGTTTCCAAGGGAAAAGAATTACCCTAGGCCGTTTCAACACGAAAGAGGAGGCCGTTAAAGCGAGGAAAGATGCCGAAGAGAAGTACTATAAGCCCTGCTGGGAGAAGAACTATCAACCTAAGGAACCGCCTAAATACCTCCCCTATTCCAACATCGTTGACCTGACCGGAAAAGAGTACCGCCACTTCAAAGTCATCAGATATGCAGGAAGATACCGAACCACCATCAAGTGGCTATGCCAATGCGAATGTGGGAAAGAGTTCTTGGCGACTTCTACCGAGATCACCCAGAAGAGGGTAATCTCCTGTGGGTGTATTACCTTCGAAAGAAAGCAATACACCTATCACGCGATAAAGAACGGCAGGAAGCACTACGTAGACGGAACGGACGTCAGCAAGTTCCTAACGGATAATCCCTATCCGAACAACAAGACCTCTGGCATCAAAGGCGTGTATCAGACAAAGAGAGCCCACGAATGGTTTGCGAAGCTTACTTTTCAGGGAACCACACACCGGGTTCTATGCCATTCCAAGGAAGAGGCCATTAAAACCAGAAAAGCTTTGGAGGAAAAATACGTCAATCCGTTCCTCGAAAAGCACAAGAGATTTGTTAAAAGACTCGAAAAGAAGAAGGAAAAAAAGCATTGAGAATAAAAAGCCCAATGGCGTCAACCTAAGGAATGATTGGCGCCTTTTTCTTATCCCATCGATAAGCATGTATCCAGCAATATCATCAGAACAATATGTAGTTAAGAAAGATATTTATAGTTCTTTGAAACAAGCAATTTCTCCTTTATAATGTAGTTAAGTAAAGGAGGGCATTTGAAATGTTCCTAAGAGTCATTCCGGACAACAGGGGAGAATCCCACACCTCTTTCTGCGACCTCGTGGAGTCCTACCGCGACGGAAACGGCGTCCCGCGCCACCGCGTCGTAGTCAAGCTGGGCCGAATCGACAACGGAAGAATCCCGTATCTGAAGGCTGCCTTCAACAGGGGGAAGCCGGAGGAGATCCTGGAACATGAGCTCAGAAAGAAATAGGGAAAGGGAAAGGAGCCTTGCCGGTCTCCTCGCAGGATTCGGGAGGTACATCAGGTCCGAGGAGGTCAGGTCGGCTGCCGGAAGAAGGACATGCGACTTCACGCGGGTCCACAAGCTCCCCTGGTATGACATGATCATGCTCATGACATTCCGCAACGAGAAGTGCATCCCTTCGGAGATGGCGGGCTACTATGCCACCATCGGGAAGCCCGACAGACGGATCAGCCGGCAGGCCTTCCACAAGGCGGCAAGGAAAACGAATCCGGAGGTCTTCCTCAGGCTTGTCGGATATCTGGCCGGACGGTTCTATGGATCCGGTCTTGTGAAGGACCATAAGGGCTATGTCGTCCTTGCCGTGGACGGGACATGCAACTCCCTTCCGCCGTGCGATGAGGCCTTGGAGGCTTTGGGGTTCGCGCCCAATCAGCACTCCGCGGGAAAGGAAAGCGCCAACGCTGCCACAAGCAGGTCATCCGCGCTGTATGACGTCACAAACGGGCTTGTGGTGGACTTCGTCCTTGAAAAGTATGAGATGGGCGAGATTCCGATGGCCGTGAGGCATGTGAGGGAGAATTCGTTTCTCTTCGCCGGAAGGAAGCCCTGCCTTGTCGCCGACAGGGGATATCCATCGGTCGAGCTCTTCGCGGTCTGCGAGGCGCACGGATTCGGCTACTGCATAAGAGGAAAGCCGAACTTCTTCAAGAAGGCCATGAAGGGCCTCAGGGGCGATGATGGCTGGATCGATGTGGAGATAGACGACAGCTGGATGAAAAGACTCAAGTATGATGAGGCGAAGGAGCGGTTCGCAAAGGAAAGGCACATGCGGGTCAGGGTGGTGCGGAAATCCTATGCGTATGTCGATAGATCGGGCACTGAGCGCAGGATGGAGCTGGTCTACTACACCGATCTTCCGGAAACGGAGTTCACATCCGATGAGATAGTCAGGCTCTATGCCATGAGATGGGACATCGAGGTCAGCTACAAGACCCTCAAGACCGATCAGGAGTGGGAACGCTTCTTCTCGGCGGAATACGGCCCTGCCTTATGCGCGATCTACGCCAAGGTGCTCTTCCATTGCCTCTTGCGCATCGTCGCCAAGGAACTTGACCACTGGCTCAGGGGCGAATCTCCGCCGTCAGGCAAAGGCAAATGGAGGGCGAACATGGCTCAGGTCATGAAGGCGCTTGCCGAGTACGGACTCTGCAGATGCATCAGGTCATGGAACTTCATGGGCATCCTGAGGATCATGGGATTCATCTACGAGCAGCGGCACAAACTGAAAAATGCCGTCAGAGACGGAAGACACCACGAGCGATGGGGAAGACGTGTCAGCATTCCCCATCCTATGAGGTTCCGAATCGACGGCAGGAACTGGCCGAAGGTCAGAGCTCACAAAGGCTCACTGTTCACTGTTCGTCCGTGATGTTCTGATATGTTTCGAAAAAACATCGGCCTGCACTATGATTTTAGCATGCCTTGTTTCCGGCAGGAACACGCAGAAACGGTAGTTAAGAAAAGACGACATACCGAAAAGGCGCCAACCCATTCCTTAGGTTGACGCCATTGATTGAGAATAAAAAGCCTCTTTAGCAAGGAAGAGATCATGAAACTGTCCAATGCCTTGGATCAGCGTACTGCTATCTATTACGGCCCATAGGCACTGAATGCAGGGTAACACGATTACATTGTGCCTCTACAGGATGTGGTGAATCGAGGAGAGCTTCAGTGGCATGAGAACATACTTTGAGAAAAACCGGTATGTGTCATGGACAGATACAGCATCCACGCCATTTCACCATTTGCTAAATCGCCGTGATAGTGCTCAGGCTAATTGAAATAAAGATCTTCACATATGTCCTTCCGGTCGAAAAGACCGCCGAATTCGTCAGAAATTACACCATCACTCAAACTGCCGAAGGCAGCTTCGTCAACAACGCCATGTTATACCGATATATGAGTTATGCCGATAGTCATATCCTCATTCCCGTTGTCATGGGACTTCGGGAAGATAACTGTCGGCATAATTTTTGCTTTCGATATACTAGGTCTGAGGAGGACCTAGTATGGTTTCAGATAAGACACTAGATGAAGTTTATGAAGAGACGATACGCCATCTGAACAATGATGAGAAGGTTTTTTCA
>Ga0256406_1002246_pt1 | contig 28027 bp, 27 predicted proteins | sample RumenRJG_03DNA_FD_185986 | JGI IMG/M metagenome (GOLD analysis project Ga0256406, IMG submission 185986) | Bovine rumen microbial communities from Lethbridge, Alberta, Canada - RJG_03 | ecosystem: Host-associated > Mammals > Digestive system > Stomach > Rumen | place: Canada: Alberta | collected... | reverse complement strand
ACGTTCTGCCGTGGCTTTGATGTGAATGTCAGCAAAGATATGAACACCACAGTTAACACCAACAACACAGCAACGGTATGGGCTGTTACCGGCATTAACAAGAGTGCAAGGCAAGCCATCTTACAACCGGTGACAGGAAGTGCTCCCTCATCAGAGGATTATCTCAATGGATACATCATCTACAATAGTGTCAATGACAGCACAAGTACCGCCAGCGGCTATAAGACCACCGCAGACAAACTGAACTTGCACCTGATGTTCAACGACAGTCACAATGTCATTGAGAACGCCAACAGCACTACGAATGACAATATGATGAAGGGTGTCATAGACGCGAAGACCTTCTCTGATGCCGACGAGGCCAGCCGTTGCTATGTCATCTGGGGTAAGGACCAAAAGCTGCACCACATCAAACAGAACACCACGCTTGCTGCCGGTAAGGCTTACATAGACCCGGGTACAAGCGGAAGCGGTGCCAAGTTCGACGGCTTCTCGTTCTTCTTCAGTTCAGAACCCTTCACGCCGACAGCCATCAACGTGGTGAATGCTAATGCCGACAGCCATTCTGCTGCCCATGACAACGACGACAGTTACTACGACCTGCAGGGCCGCAAAGTCGAATTCCCGTCTACGGGCATCTATATCCATCATGGCCGCAAGGTAGTCATCACCCATCAACCACAATCGCTCAACCTATAATGACCTTAAAGCAATGAAAAAAAAGATATATGTAAAGCCATGTGTGGAAGTCATCGTCATAAATGCTCTTTGTGCTGATCCTCCATACATGGGAGTTGATTCGAAAACTGAGGTCAGTGCTGATGAAGCCTCTGCCAAGCAGAACAACTTCTACGAATCGTGGAATGAGAATGACGGCGTGAGGAATTTCAACCCTTGGGATGAAGACGAATAACAACTGTTGGGCATAGCTCCCAAACAGACTTCTCATTTATAATAGCGCACATGGGTCATTTGCCTATAAAAGACAAGCCTGTGTGCGTTTTTGTTACCACGATGTATCATCAGGGCTTTTAAAGCGCTTCTGTGCAGATAGTGAAAAAGTCGCTGCGCGTTAGCGTCTCCATGAAGAAACTCTTAAAACTTTTGCGTATCTTCGTAGGGCACTTAGACAAAACTAGCGAGAGAAGCCTTTATAAAGCAAGCGGCGTTCCGCCAATGTAGGGGTGGGGTTTATCCCCATCCTCCAAGGGTTTAAAGGTAATTTCTTTATCCCCCGTTTTAGGGGAAATGGAGGAGTCCTGCCCTTGGAGGATGAGGATAAACCCCACCCCTACATTGGGATAAGTCGCTTATATTCATTATAATTCACCTAAAAAGATATTTCATCGGCACATAAATGAAAAATATTTTGAATAATTTGCCGATAACGGAAAATAATACCATCTTTGTCGCATGAATCAACAATAATTGTTGCCGATAACGGAAATACTAATCCTATTATTTTCAAAAAATGCCGGTGATTACTTTCTGCATTCAGCTTATTGGAGTACCTTTGCAGGCCAGAGATGGCACAAGAGAACTACGATAGTATGGTACTTTTGCTTTTTCCGTCGGCACTATGGAAGCTCTATGGCATGGAGCTGAGACGGTTAAGGCATGTTGGCAACGCGCAACGCCAGGGCGACATCATCACGTCGGGTGATGGTTCTGAGAAGGACCTGCGGCGTATCATATACCTCTGCGAGGCGGTCAGGGCGGAGACCATTTACAACAAGGTAGGCAAAAATACGTTCCGCACGCAGAAGAAGTTTCTGGAAGGCGCCGACGACAAGGTCCGCCGGCATGTTCAGAACATCATCTCACGTCATATCAGTGAGGCCGTCATGCTGTCGTCGAAGCTTGGCATCCATCTGTTTTTCAAGCCCGCCCCACATGAATTCCTGGAACCGGAGAACGAGCTCCATTTCGTTCCCACTTCCATCGCCCTCCACACCCTTTATCGGCGCACCGACGACGGCCTCGACTACAGGCTCACCATCGGTCGTGGCGTCAGTCCGTCAGAGCACCGCACGGTCATTATCTGCAATGAGCCATCACTGTTCTGCGTCGATAACACCCTGTATCATTTTGACGAAGGCCTTAACGGCAACCTCCTTCGTCCATTCCTCAAAACTCCGTTGATGCACATCCCCGCCCGCATGCAGAGTGAGTATTTCCGTAAGATGATACTCCGCATAGCCGGGAAGATAGACATCGAGGCCGAGGGTATCGACGTCATGGAACTCCACCCACAGGGAGAATGTCATCTTCTGTTGGAGAGTGTCATCACCGGCGGTTACCATTTCCGTCCCACCTTCCATTATGCCGGCAGGACTTTCAATGAGGACAGCCACCGCGAGAAGGTCGTAACGCTCCATGACGACGGTAAGAATGTAAGTTTCGTCTGCATCCACCGCAACCGCGAATGGGAGCACACGACCTTAGAAAAGCTCCGCAACGAGCTCCACATCCCGTCGGGTGTCACCCTCCAGGAGGCCCTGGCATGGGCCCGCGACAACCGCTCCGCACTCAAGGAGATGGGTGTCAGCCTGGAGCAGCTCACAAGTCATAAGTACTATATCGGCGACGTGCACATAACAGACAGCCAGATGCGCCGCGGCGACTGGTTTCAGCTGCATATCGTACTGCATTTCGACAACGGTCTCGCCCTTCCCATGATGAGTCTCCGCGATGCTCTCCTCCATGGCGACAAGGAATTCAAACTCCCCGACGGCAACTGGTTTGTAATCCCCGACGAATGGCTCGCCCGCTACAGTCCCATGATGCTCTTCGGAATGAAGGACAAAGACAATGTCCTGGTCCACAGAAGTCAGAGCAGTCTCCTCGACGAGCTCAGCATCAGGGCCGCCGCAGAGAGTCATGAGCCCGCCATCGCCACGACACTCCCCAAGGGCCTCCACGCCACCCTCCGCCCCTATCAGCAAGAAGGATACCGCTGGCTGCTCGGACATATCAACGCCTCCACGGGCTGCTGCCTTGCCGACGACATGGGACTCGGCAAGACCGTACAGTCGATAGCCGTCATCATGAAATACAAGGAGTCGGAAGTCGACCGCGACATTGCCTCAAACATTCCGTCCTCCGGCCACGACGGCACTGAGCTGAGTCTCTTCTCCGATGCCGAGATGGCCGGGAAGACCACCTCACTGTCGTTGCCGGTGCTCGTCCTCGCCCCCGCCTCGGTGGTCTACAACTGGCGGAACGAGATACGGCGGTTCGCTCCTTCGCTTAGGGTGCTCACCTATTCCGGCACACCACAACAACGACAACAGAAGCTATCATACATCGACAACTACGATGTGCTGGTAACCACCTATGCCACCATGCGCAACGACATCGACAGTCTCTGCCGAGTCCGTTGGGGAATGGTCTTCTTCGACGAGTCGCAGCTCTTCAAGAACAACGCCTCGCTGACCTATGAGGCTGTGAGACGGCTTACATGTCCACGCCGCATAGCCCTCAGCGGAACGCCCATGGAGAACAACCTCCATGAGCTCTGGGCCTTGATGAATATCCTGAACCCACAGTTGCTCGGCGACAAAAAGGAGTTTCAGAAGAATTTCGTCCATCCCATCAACGAGAACCTCAAGAGCAGACACACGGAAATACTCCGTCAGATGGTGGCACCCTTCTTCCTCCGCCGCACAAAGGCCGAGGTCCTCGACAGTCTGCCGGAGCGTCAGGACGAGACAGTCTATTGCGATATGGCGCCGGAGCAAGCCTCGCTCTATGCCATCGAACAGAGCAGAATGCGCAACTTCCTCCTTCAGACACGTGGTGGTGCCGACAATATCAATGCCCTGACGGCCATAACACGGTTGCGGCAGATAGCCTGTGCACCGGAGATGATCGGCGAGAAAGCACCCTCCGGGAAGCTCGCCGAGGTCTTCGAACGCCTTGACGACCTTCGCGGCACGTCGCACAAGGTGTTGATTTTCAGCGAATTTGTGAAGCTTCTCGACGTTGTGGCAAAAGAGATGGACGACCGCGGCTGGGCGTATGCCATGCTCACCGGCGCAACCACCGACCGGGAAAGCGTCATACGACGGTTCCAGGAAGACGACACATGCCAGTTCTTCCTTATCTCCCTGAAGGCTGGCGGCATAGGCCTCAACCTCACCGAGGCCGACTATGTCTTCCTCCTCGACCCATGGTGGAACGCCACTGCCGAGGAACAGGCTATCAGCCGTGCCCACCGTCAGGGCCAGCGCCGTTCCGTCTTCGTCTACCGTTTCATCAGCACCTCCACACTCGAAGAGCAGATACTCAAGCTCCAGGACCGCAAGCAAAGCCTCATCAACGCCGTACTCAGCTTTATGGTTCCACAAGGCCATACGAACTGAAGGAATGTTTAAACCATGCTGCGGAACCCAATGTATCCTCATCCTTAGTGTCCTCGTTATTGCAATGTCGACTACTACGCGTTACCGCTATCAAACGCTACGCTGAATATATAGAAAAGTTTTTCTTTTCCTTTGATATATCCCTTTTTTGCACTATCTTTGCCACAAAAAGCAAAAGATATGAACTTCAACCAACTTGACTTTGCAGTTTACTGCATTGGACTCTTGTCTTCCAAGTTAGGAATGAGTCAAACTGATGTGTACGACCGGCTGAAACGGTTTAACATTCTTGATGGATATATCATCAAGGGATATGAGCCTCTGCATACGTTCGGAAGCGACTATATTGCAGACGACCTTATCAGCTACATGAAGGAGAAAGGTGCATTAGCATGATAGTTTATCACTCGTCGTATCTTATTGTCGACAAGCCCGACGTTTTCCATTCACGTGAAGCATTGGATTTTGGCAAGGGCTTTTATGTAACCGTTCTCTATGAGCAGGCGGTTAGATATGCCGAGCGTTTCAAGTTGAGGGGGCGAAAGGCATTCTTAAACGTTTTTCAGCTTGATGAAGAATGGCGAAAGGAAAAAGTCAAGACGTTCTATACCTACAATGGGGAATGGCTTGATTTTATTGCAGCCAACCGGAGGCTAATGCCGACAGAACAGTTTGATGCCGTTGAAGGAGGCGTTGCCAACGATAAGATATTCCGTACAGTAGAACTCTACTTGTCTGGCGACATCAACAAAGACGAAGCATTGAGCCGACTGAAATATGAAAAGCCCAATCATCAGATATGCTTTATAAATCAACGGTTAATCGACAAATATCTGCATTATCTTAAAACGGAGGAACTCTAATGGATGCCAAACAAACTATATTACAAGCAAAATATGCCCGTATCATCAAAGGCATTGCGGATAAGCTAAACATAACCTTGGAGGATGCGATGGATGGGTTCTATCACTCACATACATTCCAGCTGATTGACAAAGGTGTTGCCGACATGCATTGCTACAGCGACATATACCTTATTGACGAATATTGCCTTGAAGTTGAAGATAAAATGAAATCGACAAGTCTTAACAAAAACTAAATGTCGACTACTACACGTTACCGCTATCAAACGCTACGCTGAATAAGATGGCGGAAAGATGTCTATTGCTCCAACTTAGTGCCATAACAGGGAATTAAAACCTTAAAACCACTTTGACACAAATCAAGAAAAATTATTATTATACAGTTTTTATGCAAAGTGTTCTTTTGTTTACTTTGTATATATATTCCTATTTTATACCTTTGCATTCCGAAAATCAATAAAGGAAAAGAATGTTTAGGATAATTATAGTTTTGATTATAGGCATAGCATTGGGCTATGCGCTCCGGCGCATGCCTCATATCCATAAGGTGGAGACGAGCGCGCATTACACCATCTGCGCCCTGCTCTTTGTCTTCGGGCTGGGCCTTGGCTCCAATGAAGCACTGATACATAACATTGGTTTTTATGGTCTCGAAGCCGTCGTAGTGGCCCTGCTCGGTATGGCAGGAAGCTATGGCGCAGCGCGTCTTTTCAACCACCTCATGCAAAAGAAAACGGAGGACGAGGCATGAAAGGCAATCTTCTTCTGTTCATCTCACTCTTGGCAGGAATTCTCATTGGCATGACCGGCATGACTCCCCACAGTCTGCTTGACCCCGACCTTCCAATGCTGCTCTTGGAACTTCTCATCATTCAGGTAGGCATGGGTATTGGTTCCATGGAGCATCTCAACCGTTTGTTTGCCGGTTTCCGCTGGGAGATGTTGCTCTTACCAGCATTCACCATCGCAGGAACACTTTTGTTCACCGCCACAGCAGTACTACTCTTCCACGGACATTCGCTTAGCGATTTCCTCGCTGTGGGCAGTGGTTTTGGCTATTACTCGCTCTCGTCGGTGCTTATCAGCCAGGTTAAGGCAGGCATCTCCGGCACGACAGCAGCCAATCAGCTTGCCACCATAGCCCTGTTGGCCAATATCGTGCGCGAGATGGTATCGCTGTTGGGCTGCCGCTTTGTCGCTCACCGTGGCAGTGGGTGGGCAGCCATCAGTGTGGCCGGCATCTCCTCCATGGATGTCTGCCTGCCGTCAATCCTCAGCAGTACCGGCAACAAACGCTATATGCCCGTGGCTATCTTCCACGGCTTGTGTCTCGAGGTAAGTGTACCGATGCTTGTAACATTCTTCTGCAGCGTAAATCTTTAAAGGGAGTAAGTGCCTTGAAGAGTCACGCTCCTGATAACGCTAAGACCCTTTCACATGAAAGAGGCGGAATAACTTGGCGGAAAGATGAAAAATTCGGTTTTTATTTTGAATTGTCTATTGTTTAATGTATCTTTGCAAAGGTGATAGGAGACAAACGAAACATGCAATAGACAAACATACAATATGATATACAGGATATTCTACCTTCTGAGCTTGTTGCCGCTGAGAGTACTCTACGGCTTTTCCGACGTGCTTTCCTTCCTGGCCTATTACATTGTCAGATACCGTCGGAAGATTGTCAGGCAGAACCTCACAACCTCATTCCCGGAGAAGAGCCACAAGGAGATAAAGACCATCGAGAAACGTTTCTACCGTTGGTTCACCGACTACTTCTTTGAGGCGATAAAGTTACTGAGCATCAGCGAAAAGGAACTCAACCGGCGGTTCACCATCACCAATAGCGACGAGATAGAATACTGCATGAGCCACGGTCAGAACGTAGCCGCTATCCTCGGTCACTACTGCAACTGGGAATGGCTGTCGTGTGCCGGCAAGGACCTTCCCAAGAACCGGATGATAGGCCTTATCTATCATCCTTTATACAATAAAGCCTTCGACGACCTTTTCCGCCGTATCCGCTCACATGAGTCGAACAGCAAGCCCATACCCAAGCAGGACATCCTGCGGCAGCTGATAACCAACAAGCGCGACGGCACGATGAGCTTCTTCGGTTACATCAGCGACCAGGCTCCGAAATGGGAGAACATCCATTGCTGGCTGCCTTTCCTCAACCACGACACTCCCGTCTTCACTGGCGGTGAGAAGATAATGCGCCGTATGAACGATGCCGTGTACTACGCTGAGCTCACGCGTCCCCGCCGTGGCTACTACTCGCTGACCTACAAGCTCATCACCAAGCAGCCCAACGAGCTCCCGGAGTTCGAAATCACACGTCGTTTCTTCCGCATGCTCGAAGAGACTATAAGCCATGAGCCGGCATATTACCTCTGGAGCCACAACAGGTGGAAGCGCACGCACGAGGAGTTCAACCGCCGTTTCGAAATTGTAAACGGCAAGGTGGTGCCGAAGAAAGAGCCCGCCAAAAAGCAATAACCCACACTACGACACCATGTCACAGACAATAACGATAAACCCGAAATACGAGCCGCTGCGCGACTTCCTCACCGCCATTCCCACCGTCTTCGACCACGAAGGCTCCGAGATCTATCATCTTCGGAACGTCATCAAGGTGATAAAAGCCCCCGACGGCACACTCGTCAACGTCAAGCGCTACCACGTTCCCCACGGCATCAACCGCATAGTCTACTCCTCCGGACTGCGCAAACCGAAGGGACAACGCGCTTTCAGCTATGCTCCGCTGCTCTTAGCAAAGGGCATCGTCACCCCGGAACCCATCGCCCTCATTGAGGAGCGCAACGCCCTTGGACTCCTCGGCTACAGCTATTTCGTCAGCCAGCAAATGGACTGGGGCCACACCTACTACGATTTCGGCAACGCAAAGGAGGGCGAATACGAGGAGGCCGCAGCAGCCTTAGGGCGTTATGCCGCCGACATGCACTCGAAGGATGTGCTCCACAAGGACTTCACACCGGGCAACGTGCTGTGGAAGAAGGACGCCGACGGCTATCATCTCGCCATTGTCGACATCAATAGGATGCACTTCGGACCGGTGACAATGAAAGAGGGACTTCTCAATCTGCGTAAGTTCTGGGGGCCGAAAGCCTTCACCGAGATTGTCGTCCGAACTTATGCCGACTGCCGCCACTATGATGCCGCAAAGGCCTTAGCCATCGTCATGCCAGCAAGAGAGAAGTTCTGGACGAGCTACCGAAAGCGTCACGAGGTGCCGTTCCGTCTCGAATTGTAATAGAATGAGCCACGGAAAACGGCCCATCTCATCTGACTGAAATCACTGTTCCGTCCCTTATAATAAGAAAAAGAGACCCACGCCAATCACAATTTGTGACTGATGTGGGTCTTTTTTTTGTTTTCATCCGTCGGGAATATCCCTTCTGACGGACAATACGGGCTCTTCAGCCCCACAAAACCGTCAGCGGTACATGCCAAGAATCCTGAATTTCACCCAGAAGAGGGCGTGCTTCAGAGCCAGTTCGATGCGTCGGCCGAACCGCCACTTGCGCCAGCTGCCGTAGATACAGTGCACACCGTAGGCATCGGCGGCATAAGCCCACCTGTGACGCCGCAGGGCCTCATCGATGAACGGACAGCCGATAGAGCGGGCAGCATCGGCGTCCCACAAGCGCACCTTATAGTCGGGCAGAAGGTGCCGCCACGTATTCAGACAGGCCTGAATTTCCACAGGATAAGGGTCGTCGCTGAACCAGCATAAATGGATTATCTTTGGAGTCATATGTTCTTTTTGTCGACAAAATTAGCTTTTTTATCATATAAATACAAGAAAATTCGTAATTTTGTATTCTACAATCAATCAACCCCTATAATTCATCAACGAAAATGAAAGTTACAGCTGTCGTCGTCACTTACAACCGTCTTGAACTGCTCAAGAAGAGTATAGCCGCCCTGCGGTCACAGAAGGGCCTCACCGACATCATCGTTGTCGACAACGGAACCACCGACGGCACCCGCCAGTGGCTCGATACCGAGGCCGCGGGTCCCGACCTCCGAGTTATCCATCAGGAGAACGTGGGAGGCTCAGGTGGTTTCCACACCGGCATCAAGGAGGCCTACAACGGTGGTGCCGACTGGATATGGTGCATGGACGATGACGTATTTCCGCGTCCCGACTGCCTCAGCATGCTGCTCCTCCATACCACCGATGACCGCACAGGCATCCTCGCGCCACGCCGACTGCTCGACGGCGAGGTGTTCTCGCATGAGTTCTGCCACTTCAACATCACCAATCCCTTGGCCTCGATGCACGGAAAGAAACTGCGCCAGGAGACCTTCGCCGACAGGGCCCAGTACCCCGCGACGGCCATAGCCATTGTGGGCTGCGACTTCGAGGGACCGCTCATCAGCCGACGGGTGGTCGAGACTATCGGACTGCCCAACCGCGACCTGTTCATCTTCTGCGACGATACCGACTACTGTCTGAGGGCTCACCTTGCTGGTTTCAGCCTTTATTATATTCCTGCGGCACTCATGGACAAGCATAAGTTCTTCTCTTCCGACACCTGGACGACGCGCAACCAGAAGAAGAAATGGAAACGCTACTATCAGCTGCGCAACGAAACGTACATGAGTCACCACTACGGACAGAACTGGGGCGTACGCCACCTGCGCGGTTTCGTCATGCTTCTTGGCTACTGGATTCCGGCACTTCTCTCCATGCCGTTCACCAATGCGTGGAAGATGAGCGACCTGCCAGTGCTGTGGAGGGCCTACCGCGACGGCATTGAGGAGAAACTTGGAAAGAGATGAACAGCCACTACACATATATTATTTAACTAAAGTCCACCCCTATTTTATGGGCACTCTCGGCTTAAAATGCTTCGTGAGTGCCCATAAATACTAGAAATTAACACTTACTTAAAATGTGTTTGTGACTACATACTCTTCTTGTTGCCTGTCTTCTAATGCTTTGGCGATAATTTCTAAGTTCTTTCGCATTTCTATGTCGGTAACAATCAACTGCTCTATCTCGCCAATGGAGTATCCAAGTACCTCACAAAGTGAAGCGAGTAGTCTTTCGACACATTTCAGTATACGTCTCCATAGCGTAAGTGCCATGACATCATCCTCCATGTTGGCAAACAACTCGCCCATGTTCTCATAGTCAGACAGACGGATAATTCACGACGATAATAGTGCGTCATTGCATCTTTGCAGCACACCGGAAACAAGCAAGCGACGATTTGATGCGGTGGTTAACAGACTTTAACGACGGTAAGGGCGGGCAAATTTGGAGGGGCAGGAAAAATGTTCTAACTTTGTATCGTTGGTCACGAGGATGGCATCCGAAGGGCATGACGGTGCCGCCGACCAACGCTAAAAGATAAAAAACGGAACCGCATTACATTCAATGAATCACAGGATTTGTTTTCTTACGCACAACTACCGCGGGCTAGACAGCTCGGGCAATAAGGCTAAACACGACAATGAAGTGACGCTGCGCGAGATTGGCGCGGTGAACCTCGGTGTGCCGACGACATACTACGACAGCAAGGTGGCATCGTTCTTCCTCGACTTGGCGGGTGTCGTGAAACTGTTGATGACCGTCAGCCGCGGCGACATCGTGGTGCTGCAATATCCCGTGAAGAAATATTTCGCATTCGTATGCAATATGGCTCACGCCCACGGAGCGAAGGTCGTGGCCATCATCCACGACTTGGGCTCGATGCGGCGGCGTAAGCTCACGGTAGCCAAGGAGATCAGGCGGCTGATGCATGCTGACTATGTCATCGCGTCAAACCCCACGATGAAGGACTGGCTCTCGAAGAATGGCTTCACAAATGGGCTCGGAGCCCTGCAGCTCTTCGACTACCGATCGGCATCGCCGTGCAGGGAGAGATCACCAGAGAGCCCGGAGGCCATGCCACGAGTGGTCTACGCCGGTGCGCTGAGTCAGCGGAAGAACACTTTCCTCCTCGACATGGCGAAGGTGGCAAAGGGCTACGACCTCGAGATTTTCGGCAACGAGGACGGGCTGCCGGAACTGAAAGCCTCGGAGCATGTACACCTCCACGACTTCATGGCCGCCGACGACTTCATAGCGAACGCACCGGGCGACTACGGATTAGTGTGGGACGGCGACAGTCTGAACACCTGCTCGGGCCATTTTGGCGAGTACCTCCGCTGGAATTCGCCACACAAAGCATCGTTCTATCTGCGCGCCGGACTGCCGCTGATAGTCTGGCGCTGTTCGGCACTGGCCCCGATAGTGAAGGAGTTAGGCGTAGGAATTCTCATCGACCGCATCGAGGACATAGGCCGGCGGCTGTCGGCAATAACGCCCGAAGAGCGCGCGACGATGGCAGCCAACGCGCTGTCATTGGCACAGCGTCTGAACACAGGAGCCTTCTTCAAGGATGCAATGAAAGAGGCCGTCGGACGGATAGAATAACAAAAAAAGTGCCTGCCACCGGATGAACGGGGGTAAGCACTTTTTCGTTTATAGTTACTTCCGAAGCCTAGTCGCGGCTATATTAAAGATGTAGTTTCTTCATCAGCCGCTTCAAGGCTGACTGTTTGTACTCTTCAAATATCTTCGGAGCCATCGTTCGATAGTCGTCGACGGTACTGATTACGACCGTACCGTGGTTCGTGGCCTGATGAACGGGGGTCATATACGACGGCCCGTACTGCGTGCGCAGGAACTTGTCGTAGCCTGCCGGCACCGGAACGGTGGTATTCTCGAAGGGAACCCACAGCGTCTCGTCGAAGATGTGACGGTCGAAGGTGAACTTATTGCCGTCGAAGGTCATCTCAGCCCAGCGACTGCTGGTAGCCGTACTGTAGGCCCGAAGGCGGTCCTCGATACGGTGCATGTAAGCCTCACGGCCCATACGCGAGAAGAGATGGCGCATGCGAATCTTCCTGAAAATCTGCAACCACCGTCCCGAATACAGGATATTGAGCTCGGAGGCTTTCATGCAACGAAGCTCGTGGCGTGTGATTTTGAACAGAGCACGGTAGTCGTCAACATTCTCGGGTACGCCGTCGAGGGGGAAGATGTCGATGAATATGCCCTGATGGAACCTCCGGTACGACTCGCTGGGCCGCACGCAGGTGGTTCCGTTGCATCGCAGCTGGGCGTGGCCGCGGATATAATAGGGGTCGGTATATACGGTCTGGAGGAAGAACTGCGGTCCGAGTTCATCGGCATAATCGAGCAGCCGGTCGTAGTCGGGACGCGGCATCGACACGTCGATGTCGTCGTCCCAGGGTATATAGCCGTGATGGCGGATAGCACCTAAGAGTGTTCCTCCATCGCACCACACCCTGAGCCCGTGGGCCTTGCAGATATCGATGAGCCGCTGGAACATCGTCAGCTGCACGTTCCACACGGCTTTCATGCCGGCATCGATGGTGTAGCCGTCGCGGGTCTCCTCGTTTAAGTTTACTATGTCCATAAGTATTGAGTCCTTAATAGAGTTCTTTGGGTATCAGATGGCGGGCGTTGTCGAAGTCCTCCGGAGTGTCAAGCTCTATGGTGAAAAAGTCGGTAACGTCCATAACCTTGAAGCTAAAGCCCTGGGCTATAAGCCGTTGGAACGCTAACTCGTAGAAGACGTCGGTCAGCGTCTCCTCAGTCATCATCGTTCGGAGCTCGCGGTAGAGCGCTGCGGAGTAGTCGGCGTTAATCTTCTCTATTCCCACCGATTCTCCCATGGCTGCCGCGGGGTCACAAGTCTTGCTGATTTCGGTTATGCGGCACTCACTGTCGACAACGACTTTCATTTCCTCCTCGCCGAGGGGATGACGGCTGACGGTGAGTACGGAGGCCACCTCGTCTATAACCTTACTGATGATGCGTCCGTCGTAGATGAGATCGCTGTCGAGAAGGATGAACTGACGGCCCTCAACGACGGTGCGGGCCAGCCACAGCGAGTAGATATTGTTCGTAGTGGCGTAGTCGCGATTGTCAATAAAATGGAACTTCAGTTGCGGATAATGCTCCTCGAGGAAGTCTGTAATCATCGCCGACAGATAGCCGGTGACAACGACAAACTCGCTGATGCCAGCAGCGACAAGACTGTCGACAGAGCGCTGCAGGAGGGTGCGGTCGCCGACCTTGAGCAGGCACTTGGGCTTGTTGTCGGTGAGCGGGCGCAGGCGCTTGGCCATGCCCGCGGCAAGGATGACGGCAATCATTGTTCTTTGGCTATTCTGAGGATGGTGTCGCAGACAGTGCGGTTCTGCTCGCTGCGGCCTAAGGTTATGCGCATGTGGGTGTTGAGGTCGGGCTCATTCATGAATTTCACCTTGTAATCCTCATCGGCAAAGGCTTGCTGAAGCTTCTCCTTGAGGGCGATAGGATACTTGATGAGTATGAAATTGGCCACACTGCGGTAGACCTTGAAACCGTCGAGGGCACCTACTTCCGCCTTGTACATGTCGCGGGCCTCCTGCATCACCCTTGCTATCTCGCGGTAGTGGTCGCCACTCTTCAGGGCCGCGATGCCCACTTCCTCCGACAGCCGGTCGTAGCCGAGGTACATATTGGCATATTTGGCGAAACGCTCCATCTCCTCACCCTTGCCGATAAAGCCGAAGCCGAGGCGTAGACCGGGCAGTCCGTAGAACTTGCTCATCGTGCGGCAGAAGATGATGTTGCCACGGGTCTCGACGAGATGCTTGATGTATGAGGCATCGTTGGTGACGAACGACGCGTAAGCCTCATCGACGAGGATAACGGTCTCGGCAGGCACGATGTCGCACAGATGCTCCAGTTCGGCAGGGGTAAGGCCGTTGCCGGTAGGGTTGTTAGGTGTAGCGACGAGCAGAATCTTCGGCCGGACCTCGTTGACCTGACGCTCCAGGGCCTCGAAATCGTATTTGAAAGTGTCGTCGGTCTCAATGACATTGTACTGGATGGTCTGACCTTCAACCTCGTCGGCGATATTCGAATAGTACCACCAAGAGAATTTTGGAATCATCATGATGCCGTTGCTGCCTTTCTTGGTGAGAAAGTAGTGAACAGCCTTTTTCAGCAGGTCCTCAGCACCATATCCCACCAGCACCTGCTGCTCGTCGATATGGAACTGCTCGGACAGGTAAACGGAGAAGATGCTCTTCTTTCCCTGGTCGTAGATACGTGTGTAGAAAGCAAATTTACGAATGTCGAAATTCTTTATCGTGTCAACAACGAGCTGCGACGGCTCAAAGTTGAACTCATTTCTGTCGAGGTAATTCATCTCTTTTATGTTGTTTATTAATTTTTCTCGGTTTTCTATTTCTCTGGTTTCGTGACTGTTAAATCACTTGTCGGAACGGACTAGCCGCAGATGTTGGGACTGCGGTTTTATCTTTCAGTTTGGTTGACAGGGTACGCTGTCAGTACGCCATTGACGATAGGGCCGTGGTCTGACGGTGGTGTCAGGCGTTCGTCAGAACGGCATTGGCACGACAAGCGGGGCCTGTCAGCAGATGTTCCTGCCCTCTAACGAATGAACGAACAGTTGACAACCCAGGCTCGTTCAAACAGATTTATATTATCCGACGCCAATTTTAATGTTTCATTAAAGTTGCAAAGGTAATACTTTTCAGCTAATTATGACAATGAACTAACAGAAAACTGCTATTTTTCAGCTAATTATCTACGCAAGGCTTTCATTCAACCGCATTACGGGGACAATGTGAAGGAATGGCTGTCGTCAGCAGGTGGCAATCGACGGGGGCTTAGTGGATGTGGACAAGGGACTCTATAGAAACAAATGGGGGGGCATCCGACATTTCGAGTGATACGACAATCATGAAGTGCATATAGTTTCAAGCTCTTCATCTGCGGTGATGACCGTTTCCCATACGCAGCCAAGCTCCGCCAGATTATAGAAGAGAAAGGAGAAGGACGTGTCGTCCTTGCCGGCACCATCACAAACGAGGAGAAGAAGTGGCTCTACAAGCACTGCCAGGCTTATTTCTTCCCCAGCACGCTGGAAGGCTTCGGCATCCCCGGCATCGAGGCGTTGCAGATGGGCGCGCAGGTCTTCGCGTCGCAAAAGGGCAGTCTGCCGGAAATTCTCGCCGACAACGCGTTCTATTTCGACTCCTTCGAACCTGAGAAGATGGCCGCAACAGTAAAGCACGGACTGGAAAGTCCGAAGGATGTGGAGAAGATGAAGCGACATGCCGCGACATTCTCCTACGACACATATACCAACAAGTATATTTCTCTGTACAAGCAGTTGCTCGGGATGGAGTGATTGTTGTTACAGTAATGTTGAAGAGGTATTACTATTTGTTTACAAAACGTAAAAAAGTGCACGTCCGTTTGGCATAATTCAGTAATATTCATACCTTTGTATGAAACGAACAGTACTACCGTTCATTACCGCATTATATCATACAACAAGATTATTTTCTACAAGATGAGATTTTTCAGAACCACTCTTGCCGTACTCTTTCTTTGTATTTGTACGGCAGCAAGTGCCCAGACCACTGTAATAAAAGGTGTGCTGATGGACTCTGTATCGCACAAGGGCGAGCCTTATGCCACCGTGCGGGTCTACAAAGGGTCGTCAGCAAAGGGCTCCGCAGATGCTATGTCGGTGACAGACGCTGACGGAAACATCAGCCAGAAGGTTGCTGGCAGCGGCCGCTACACCATCGTCCTAAGCAGTGTGGGACGCAAGAGCATCGTCCGTACAGTGAACCTTGACGGCAAGGGAACGCTGAACCTTGGTACGATGTATGTCACCGACGACGCGAAACAGCTTGATGGCGTAGAGATTGTGGCGCAGAAACCACTGGTGAAGATGACCACCGACAAGACAACATACGACGTCCAGAGCGATGTAGACTCGAAATCACAGACCGTCCTGGACATGCTCCGCAAAGTGCCTATGGTAACTGTCGACGGACAGGACAACATACAGGTGATGGGGCAGAGCTCGTTTAAGGTGTATGTCAACGGCAAGCCGTCGATAATGTTCTCGGCAAATCCGTCGCAGATATTCAAGAGCATGCCTGCATCATCAGTGAAGTCGATAGAAGTGGAGACCAACCCCGGCGCGAAGTATGACGCTGAGGGCACGGGAGGAATACTCAATATCATCATGGCCGACGCCCAGGGAGGCGGCAAGCAGTCGATGAACGGCTATAACGGAACGCTCCGTGGCATGGTGTCGAACAACAACTGGAATGCCAGCGCCTTTGTCTCCGGACAACAGGGCAAGACCACCTACAGCGCCAACGTGTTCTACAACAATCCGTTCCCTCTGGAGACATCCGTCGACATAGACCGTACCACCTACTCCGCAACGCTGCCTTCCGGCGACAGTAAGACCGGTTCCTACAACATGCACTATCATCAGGACGGCAAGTCGAAAGTTCCTTTCGCCATGGCCAACGTCAGTCTGGGTTATGAATTGGACTCACTGAACCAGTTCGACCTTACCGTAGGAGCCAACAAATTCATCCTTAAGAACGCAGGGCACCCTCTGACGGAGTTCAGCACGGGTGGAGCAGAGCCGTTCTTCTCCTACACCAACCTGTTTGCCATGCGCCAGCAGAGCGTCTCCATAGACGTGAGTGCCGACTACCAGCGGTTTCTCAATGCCGAAAAAACAAGCAATATCACTTTCACGTATATGTTCAACAACTCACCGCAGCACAACAGCACCAGGACCGTTTACGACTGGGTGAGCGGCGCAGGAAGCCTTAACCAGTCGATGATGAGTCTCACCAACCTCTTCTCCGATGTCCATGCGCGCGGCACAGAGCATATAGGCCAGGTCGACTATGTCACACCGCTGGGCAACGAGAACCATAAACTCAGTGCAGGAGCGAAGTTCACAGCACGTACCAACCACTCCGACTCACGCTATTACAACGTTGTCAACGGTGAGGATGAGTACAACTCCGACAACAGCTCAGAATATAACAACACCGTGGACATCCTCGCCGGCTACGCAGAATATAACGGTACCTTCGGCAAGTTCTCCACACGTCTCGGCGCACGTTACGAGCAGTCATGGGAGAAGGTGAAGTTTGAACATGGAGCCGGTGAGAACTTCCATCGTAACTATGGCAACTTCGTACCTACGGCAAGCTTCACATGGAACATGAAAGCCACCACAAACCTCGGTCTCTCCTACTCCATGCGCATCGTCCGTCCGGGTATCTCCTACCTCAATCCGTATCGCGACCATTCCAACCCCACGTCCCTCACATACGGAAATCCGGACCTCAACGTTGAGAAATCAAACAATGTGAACCTCGTGTTCAACCATTTCACACCGAAGTTCGCCACAAATATCACCCTCAGCCAGTCGTTCTGCAACAATCAAATCTATCAGTACAGCTTCATGGACGGCGCCATACTGAACACCACTTACGGCAATATCGTCAAAACCCGCAATACAAACCTGAACATCTTTGCCAACTGGTCGCCGACGACGAATACACGTCTTATGGGCAACTTCGCAATAGGCTATGGCGACATGCGCTCCAATGAGCTCAACTACCGTAACAACGGATGGTCAGCAAGTGGCTTCATAAACTTCCAGCAGACGCTATGGTGGGACCTCAAATGGAGCATAGGAGCATTTGCTAAGACGAAGGATATAGGTCTGCAGAGCCGTAGCGGCGACATGGGAATGCTCTTCACCACACTTACAAAGGACGTTATAAAAGACAAGTTGAACGTCGCGTTAATGTTTGTATCGCCATTCTCCGGCAGAATGAAGATGAACAACGAGACATTCAACAATGATTACTATCAGCGGATGAACATCGGTGTCGACATGCGCAGTGTCGGGCTGACCATCACCTGGAACTTCGGAAACACCAAACGGATGTTCCAGCAGCGGCAGTCAAAGGCCTCCAGCGACTTCGAAGAACATCAGTCGGCAGGCTCACAGATAGGCACCATGGGCTCAGGAAGCAGCCTGCCAACGCCATAAAGGCAACATGTTAGTCCTACATACAATACGGTAAAACAAAAGATGTCTCAAACTCACGTATCACATACGTAAGTTTGGGACATCTTTTTTTATATATGTTCCATATAAAGTTTAGAATAAAACATATCTATTTATGATATGGCAGATGGATAAAGTGAGTACAAATAAGGAAATGGACAGCCTAATCTATTCCTGGGAACAGCCCATAAGACTGTTCAGCCTTGTGTCTCCTTGATAAGCCTCAGCAGGTGTTCTACCGCCTCATCTTCCGGGATACCATGCTCCACGCACTCCTTCTTCCTGTAAAGGGATATCTTTCCGGGTCCTGCACCGACATACCCGTAGTCGGCATCAGCCATTTCTCCGGGTCCGTTGACTATACATCCCATGACACCTATCTTCAATCCCTTCATGCCCTTTGTGGCTTCCTTTATCCTGGCAATGGTTTTCCGGAGGTCATAGAGCGTTCTTCCACATCCCGGACACGATATATATTCCGTTTTGACCATCCTCAGCCGTCCGGCCTGGAGAATGGAGAAGGCCGTCTCCACAATACTTTTCTGCGGGATGTCTCCATCGTTCATCAGCCATAATCCATCGGTGAGACCGTCTATCATCAGCGCACCCATGTCGGCGGCTGACTCTATCTGCAGCTGAGAGAGGTCGTTCTGACTGTACATCTCCGCGAAGACGACCGGATTGTCCACACCGGCACTCATCATCTCATGTACCATCGCACGCTGGTCTCCGAGCCTGTTCTGATGATGCGTGGTACAGATGACGACCACCTCCGGATGAGCCTTAAGACAGGCGAGGTATTCCTCCGACGGTGTTCCGAACTGCAGGACAAGGAACTTCAGCCCGGCTTTGCCCGTACCTATGAAAGGCATGGCGGAGACAGGGTATATGGGAAAGAAAGAAGAGTCGTTTTCATCGTCATGATGAGCACTGCCAGCGTCGCCGGCAGTCTGCTTCTCCTGCATGAGTTGCTCATAGACGTTGAAATCCAGTATATATTTCTGCCCTTTCACGGGATGTTCCGGCACCTTACTGCCCACATATATATAATCCGGTTGAAGGTTGTCGGCCTTGAGAGCATCGGAGACAATCTCCACCTTCTCATCCTCTTTCTCCGCGGAAGTATCCTTGGAGTCCTCTGACAGTGCCGTGGCGATGACCACCGGTACGTTATCACCTCCTATGTTTCCCACAGCCCTTGTCTTCCTTCTTGTCGGATGAAGCCAGTCGAAGCCTTTGTAAGCCGTTCCAGGGATAAGGAGATGGTTCTGCTTGCGACGCATATACCATGCCAGATGACGTGCTACAGGTATCTCATTCTCCGGTTCCTCGCTCAGGCTGACACGTATTGTATCGCCGATACCGTCGGCAAGCAGCGCACCGATGCCCACAGCACTCTTTATCCGGCCGTCTTCCCCCTCTCCGGCCTCTGTCACTCCGAGGTGAAGAGGATAGTGCATGTCCTCTTTGTCCATCTCAGCTACGAGCAGACGGACCGACTGCACCATAACTACGGTGTTGGAGGCTTTTATGGAGATGACCACATCATTGAAGTTCTGCTTCTTGAATATCCGCAGAAACTCCATACAGCTCTCCACGATACCCTCAGGAGTATCGCCGTAACGGTTGCGTATGCGGTCGGAGAGACTGCCGTGGTTCACGCCGATGCGCACACAGGTGTGGTGTTCCTTACAGATATTGATAAACGGTGTGAGTCTTTCCTCTATCTTCTGCAGTTCCCTGGTATACTCCTCATCGGTATATTCCAGCTTCTTGAACGTGCGCGCCGGGTCCACATAGTTTCCCGGATTGATGCGTACCTTCTCAGCGTACAGTGCGGCGACATCTGCTACATTGGCGTTGAAATGGACGTCGGCACATATCGGCTGGTTATATCCGTCAGCCTTCAGACGTGCGCTTATATTCTTAAGGTTCTCCGCTTCACGCCGTCCCTGCGTCGTCAGCCTCACCAGTTCACCGCCGGCGTCGATAATCCGTTCTGCCTGTGCCACCGAAGCGTCAGTATCATTGGTGTTGGTAGTCGTCATCGACTGCACGCGAACGGGATTGTCGCCACCTATATCGAGCGTTCCAGCATGAGCGACGGTACTCTTCCGTCGCTGATAGTTGAACAGATCTATCATTAACACTTGAATTTATAGTCCTTGATTTCGCTAAGGTCTTTGTTGGCCTTCTCTATCTTAGCACCCAGTCCGGCCTTCCAAGCATCCACCTTTGCGGCTATGTCAGCGTCGCCGAGTGCCATTATCTCCGCAGCAAGTATCGCGGCATTCTGTGCGGCATTCACACCGACTGTTGCCACCGGTATCCCCGGAGGCATCTGGATGATGCTCAGCATGGCATCGAGGCCGTCGAGCATACCCTTTATAGGCACTCCGATGACAGGAAGAGGTGTAGAAGCGGCAATGACACCCGGCAGGGCTGCTGCCATTCCAGCACCGGCGATGATAACCCTTATGCCCCTTGTCTTGGCATTCTTTGCAAACTCCTCCACGGCATCCGGCGTGCGGTGTGCCGAGAGAGCATTGATTTCAAACGGAATTTCCTCTTGCTCAAGCCATTTGCAGGCTTTCTCCATGACGGGCAGGTCGCTTGTCGAGCCCATGATAATACTTACTAATGGTTTCATACTTACTATATATATAATGTACACATGTGACAAGACACCGCATAAACCCTATTCTTTGGCGGTCTTTTGCGTTTTCCGTCACACAATCATCACTATAACAAATCCGGCTAACAGTCCGACGAGATAGCCACAGACCACCTGTGAGAGCGAGTGCTGCCTGAGAACCATCCTCGAAGTGCCCACCATACCGGCCAGGAGTGTCAGAATGCATAGCCACCATGTGGGATCGAAACCCAGGATGAACGAGAATGCTATCACCATTCCCGTTGCTCCGCCCATAGCCGCCGAATGGATGGAAATCTTCCACCAGTGGTTCACGGCCACACAGAGCACCTGTATGATGATCGCCACGACGAGGATGACGCTGATGAAGTTTGGCGTGTTCATCAGACTGAGCAGATAATATCCCACGAAGTAGCAGAGAATGGAGATGACGTACGGTATCATCCGTAGCTCACGAACGCTCAGCTGCTTCGGTGTCCAGCCCTGGTACTTTGTATACACATGTATAAGATATGTGGGCAGCAGTACTGTAAAGAGATAGAACAGCACCACCATCAGCACTTTATACATCGGTGGGAAGATACTCAGGTAGCTGAAGGCAAACATGAAGATAAGCCCCAGCACCGGCAGGTAGAAAGGTGTCGACAGCATGCTCACTATCCGTGAGGCCAATATAATCTTCTTATCACTCATTGTCTTCTCATTCGTGCCACTGGTATATCCATCTGTTCCCGGTATTTTGCCACCGTACGCCGTGCTATAGGGAAGCCCTTGTCCTTCATGGCTGCTGCCAGAGCCTCGTCGCTGAGCGGCTGGCTCTTATCCTCCTTGTCGACGATGTCCTTCAGTGCCAGCTTTATCTTCCTTGTGGAGAACTCCTCACCGTCGCCGGTAGTATAGCTGTCGGTGAAGAAGAACCTCAGTGGGAACGTTCCCCACTTCGTCTGCGCGTATTTTATATTGCTCACACGCGACACCGTAGAGATATCGAGTCCCGTGCGGTCGGCAACATCCTTCAGTATCATCGGCTTCAGGTCGGCCTCATCGCCATCCTGGAAGAACTTCTTCTGTATGTCTATGATAGCCTGCATGGTAACGGTAAGGGTATGACGGCGCTGCCGTATCGCCTCTATATATCCCTGGGCCTTGTCGACCTTCTCCTTAGCGTAGAGCAACGCCTCCTTAGCCTGCCTGTTCATGCCTTTCTTGTTATCCTTATATGCTGAGAGCATCTCGGTGAAGGCCGGAGAGACATGCAGCTGTGGAATGCTTCCACTGTTGAGTGTAAAGGTAACGGTACCGTCGTCAGCGGTGTCGACGATGAAGTCGGGGGTAATCTGCTGGGTGTTTCTGCCCATTGTCTCCCCCATCGACGCTCCCGGTTTCGGGTTCAACTTCCTTATCTCGTCCTGCAGAGCCTTGGTCTGGACATCGTTCAGTCCCAGTTGTGCGCGTATCTTATCCCAATGGTTCTTTATAAAATCGTCGTACAATGGTCCGAGGACCCGCATCATCAGGTCCTTGAGATTGGAGTTCTGCCTGCGTGCCACCTGCAGTTGCAGACATTCCTGCAGCGACCTGGCGCCTATTCCGGCAGGATCAAAGGTCTGAAGGATCCTCAGCGTGCTCTCGATTTCCTTTTCCGATGCATCCACATTATGGTATATGGCAAGTTCGTCGCTTATTGTCCCAAGGTCTTTCCTGAGCAATCCGTCGTCGTCAAGACTTCCAATGAGATACTCCATGATATCGTGTTGCTTTGGAGTAAGCTCACAGGTGTTCATCTGTTCGTTGAGTTTATCGATGAAAGAGGTCGTGTCGCCATAGACAATTTCCTCATAGTCGGCATTGTCCTTATTGTTGTTATAGTTCTCATACGACGGCATCTCGTCGTCGGAGCCCATACGCTCCAATGCCGAGTCGAGCTCATCCTTACGCTCGTCCTGCTCCTCCCGGCGCTCGAAGTCCTCCTCGCTGTCACCGTTATCGGTGCTGTCGTCGGGTACTACATCATCGTTCCGACCTGTTTCCAAGGCCGGATTGTCGTTAATCTCTGCGTTGACGGCGTCCTCAAGTTCTGCAATAGGCATCTCCAGCAACTTCACCTGAAGCATCTGTTGTTGCGACAGACGCTGAAGCTGCTGTAGTTTCTGTTCTTGGGTTTGATAAAGTCCTTGTGCCATACCAATGTTTTCCGTTGCAAAAGTAGCGCAAACCGAAGACAATACAAAATAAAAAAAGATTTTTTTTATTTTGGATTGTTGAGGTGCAGCCTACTTTATCAAAAAGTAGGATTAGCAAACCGAAGACAATACAAAATAAAAAAAGAATTTTTTTATTTTGGATTGTTGAGGTGAAGCCTACCTTATCAAAAAGTAGGATTAGCAAACCGAAGACAATACAAAATAAAAAGGCAACTTTTTATTTTGGATTGTTGAGGTGAAGCCTACTTTATTTAAAAGTAGCGCAAACCGGAGACAATACAAAATAAATAGAGGTGAGTCATTAACCCCTTGATGCACACTACGTGTATGTACCTCTCCGAGGCACGGAGTGGTCAGTTCTAGTTGCCCTACCCCAGGCTGCACTCGCTTCGCTCGCTTAGCCTGGGGTTACTGAGAGCCAGCCTCTTCGAGGCTGTGAGGGCTCGTTCCTCTTTGTAGACATACGACGGAGCCCAATGTAGACGCGTACCGACAGTCACATGCAGAGAGCCGGCAACTTTGTAGACATACGCCGGAGCCCAATGTAGACGCGTACCGACAGTCACATGCAGAGAGCCGGCAACTTTGTAGACATACGCCGGAGCCCAATGTAGACGCGTACCGACAGTCACATGCAGAGAGCCGGCAACTTTGTAGACATACGCCGGAGCCCAATGTAGGGGTGGGCTTTGCAGGGAAGCTGACCGTCGTGTGGTGTTGCACCAATCAGTTGCCGATACCCAACACCCCGTTTGGAACATAGCTGACGATGTAAGACATCAGTCGGTCGCCTTTGTTTCCGCTGAGTATCGCCCCCGTCTCAAGAGAGTATTTCCTGTGGCATGTGTTGCACACCACCGTAGTGGTATTATCCGTCCACTCCAGCGGATAGCGCGTAGTATATCCCGTGGCACAGTTCGGGCATTGTCCGTCCCACGCCACATAGCCGTTGAAGTTTGTCTTGCCCACGATGAGAAATCCCTTTGTTCCTCCCGCACCGAGGTATATGCCGTTGCTGAAGGCCCGGTTCTCCAAGTCGTTTGTAAGCCTTGTCTGCTCCTTCTTACCCTTGCTGTCGGCCACGTTCACGATGTATGCCCCGTTGTTCGGTGTCATACTTATACGCACATAGTAGTTATACGTGCCAAGGGAGGTAACGATCATACTTGTCGGGTGCCATTCCGTATGAAAGGTGAAATGACATGGAAAACGACGGCTGACGGAACTCTCACCGCCACAAGCACATAATGCGGCCATAACGGCCACGGCCACCATCAGACTACAGAACTTTGACAATGCTTTCATAAGGTTATAGTTGTAAATAAAAATCAAAATAAAAACAGGAAATATAGCATCCGACAATTGTCTGATAGCCAAGTTATTGTAAAAACGTATGCTTTTGCGTTGTAAAACCATACCTTTTACAAGGTAAAACATATGGTTTTATGAGGTAAAAGGTATGGTTTTACAACGCAAAAGCTATACAGTTGTATCTGTGTAAAATTATTTCTTATGCCGACCGATACCGTCTCACTCGGCGAGGAGCTTCTTCTCGGCCTCCTCCACACGCTCAAAATGGAAGCCGCGAAGGTTCTCGTCCATAAGACTCTTTATGCGGTCGTTGCATAGGTTGCCTATGGAGCCCTCGTGGGTGTGGTGGATATTCTTGTCGGCCTTGAAGGTTCCGGCCTCTATCTCCAGTCCCACCTTCTTATAAGCATCGCGGAACGGCATTCCTGCAGCGGCCAGTTTGTTGACCTCCTCTACGGAGAACATCGGGTCGTACATAGGATTGTCGAGGATATGCTCGTTCACCTCCATCTTGTTAATTATGTATGCCGCCATCTGAAGGCAGTCTCTCAGTTCTCCGAAGGCAGGGAGGAAGACCTCCTTAATAATCTGCAGGTCACGGAAATATCCACACGGCAGGTTGTTCATGATGAGCGTTATCTGCTGCGGCAGACCCTGTATCTTATTGCTCTTTGCGCGTATGAGCTCGAAGACGTCCGGGTTCTTCTTGTGCGGCATGATGCTGGAGCCTGTCGTACACTCCTTGGGGAGCTTCACGAAGCCGAAGTTCTGACAGTTCATCAGACAAGCGTCGTAGGCCATCTTTGCCAGTGTCCCGGCGATGGTTGCCATTGCGAACGACACGTTGCGTTCCATTTTTCCACGTCCCATCTGTGCATATACAACGTTGTAGTCCATGGTGTCGAAGCCAAGGAGGTCTGTTGTCATCTGTCGTTTCAGTGGGAACGAGCTGCCATAGCCGGCGGCCGAGCCAAGAGGATTACGGTTTGTCATCTTGTAAGCGGCCTGCAGAAAGAGCATGTCGTCGGCCAGCGACTCGGCATAAGCACCGAACCACAGTCCGAAACTCGACGGCATGGCAATCTGCATGTGGGTATATCCCGGCATGAGCACATCCTTATACTGGTTGCTCTTCTGTATAAGCTCGTCGAAGAGTATCTTCACATGCTCGGCAATGTCCTGCAGCTCATGGCGTGTGAAGAGCTTCAGGTCAACGAGCACCTGGTCGTTACGGCTTCGTCCGGAGTGTATCTTCTTTCCTATGTCGCCGAGTTTGCGGGTCATCATGAGTTCCACCTGCGAGTGGACGTCCTCCACGTCAGGTTCTATCTCGAACTTTCCCTCCTCACAAATCCTGTAGATGTTCTTCAGTTCCGCAAGGAGCTTGTTGAGCTCGTCTTTCTCGAGCAGTCCTATCGTCTCCAACATGGTGATGTGAGCCATAGAACCCAGTACGTCATACTTAGCCAGGTACAGGTCCATCTCCCGGTCGCGGCCCACCGTGAACCGTTCTATTTCCTTGTTTACCTCAAAGTTCTTCTCCCAAAGTTTATGTGCCATTTGCTTTAAATATAAAATTCGTTTTTTCGTAACTGCCGGTGTCGGTACTCTTCCCTTCAGAATATCCGGAGGATACTATTCAGAATACGGAACCATTGCCAGCATGGTGGCTATCTTCTCCAGGGCTTCCTTCAACGGCTTCTCCACCATTCCCTTTGCGAAGAAGGGCACGTCGGCATCTATCGTGAGTCGGATTTTCGATGTTGCAGCCTCTACGGGCAGCATCTGTATCCAGAACTTGAACTTCAGCGGTGATTTCTCGCTCTCGAACTTTATCATCTTTGGCTCCTCACGCTCCACGATGCGCATCGACACGTTGCCGATGGGCGATATACTCACCGACATGGAGTCCCGGTCGAATGTAAGGTCCTGGAGTTTTGCCTTCACATCGTCCATCTCCTTGTCGCTCATGGAACCCTCAGGGATACGGTCCTTGAGAGCTTGCAGATGTGAGAGATCGCTGAGGGTATTGTAGACTGCCTGCTGGCTGTGCGGCACTTGTTTTACAGAGCTTTCTAATTTCATAATAGGAAGTCTTTAAACAGATTATTTTCCCCAGCTGGCCGGGTCACGGCGCCACTGATGCAACATCTCCACGTCGCTCTCCTTGATATACCCTATCTCCAGGGCTTTCTCCACGACATGCTCATAATCGGTGAGCGTTACGAGCTTCACATCGGCATCCTTGAAAGCCTTCTCGGCGATAGGGAAGCCATAGGTGTAGGAGGCTACCATGCCGACAACGTTAAAGCCGGCCTCGCGCAGTGCGGCCACAGCTTTCAGTGATGAGCCGCCGGTGGATATCAGATCCTCGACGACAACGACCTTAGCACCCTCCGGGAGCTGGCCCTCTATCTGGTTCTTCATGCCGTGGTCCTTCGGTTTCGGACGGACGTAGGCGTAAGGCAGTGCCAGTTCGTCGGCGACGAGAGCACCCTGTGCGATGGCACCGGTGGCCACTCCGGCCACAGCCTCTGCCTCCGGGAAGTTCTCCAGAACGGCGTGTGTGAGCTCAACCTTCACGAAGGAGCGCACATCATGATAAGAAAGGGTCTTGCGATTGTCACAATAGAAAGGCGACTTCCATCCGGAAGCCCATGTGAACGGGTCGTTGGGTTGCAGTTTTATGGCTTTTATGGCCAGCAGCTTTCCTGCGAAAACTTTTTTTAAATCTTCCATTTTCCTTTAATTATTCGTTTTATCTGATTGCAAAAATACACTTTTTCTACTAATTAAACAAGCAAAAGATACACTTTTCATAAAATTAGCAACTCAGGAATTCTATGTAACTACTCAGCGCCACTGAATTGATTGAGGCAAGTAATTCAAGTTTCGCAAGTAAAAGATCTACACGTATAGAAAGAGATATTTAAAGACGGTTCTGCAATACACAATGTAATAGGTGCAGTGGAACCCAATGTAGAGTATATCCGCTTGCAGCCTAAGAATTAACGATGGAAGTGTATTCTCAGTCAGCGCTTGGTGTCGGGCGGCTGCAGGGTGCGGCCCTTGTGGCCGTCCGTATACTAATAGTTGAATCTAAACTTCCCCAGTATTCTTACGGACGGCCACAAGGGCCGCACCCTGCAGCCGTCGGTTTGACAAGGATTGTATTTATCGCAAACGGCCACAAAGGTCACACCATGCAAATGGATATCAAGATATTCAAGTTTCGCAAGTAAAAGATCTACACGTATAGAAAGAGATATCTAAAGACGGTTCTGCAATACACAATGTAATAGGTGCAGTGGAACCCAATGTAGAGTATATCCGCTTGCAGCCTAAGAATTAACGATGGAAGTGTATTCTCAGTCAGCGCTTGGTGTCGGGCGGCTGCAGGGTGCGGCCCTTGTGGCCGTCCGTATACTAATAGTTGAATCTAAACTTCCCCAGTATTCTTACGGACGGCCACAAGGGCCGCACCCTGCAGCCGTCGGTTTGACAAGGATTGTATTTATCGCAAACGGCCACAAAGGTCACACCATGCAAATGGATATCAAGATATTCAAGTTTCGCAAGTAAAAGATCTACACGTATAGAAAGAGATATTTAAAGACGGTTCTGCAATACACAATGTAATAGGTGCAGTGGAACCCAATGTAGA
>Ga0256406_1002245_pt1 | contig 28029 bp, 22 predicted proteins | sample RumenRJG_03DNA_FD_185986 | JGI IMG/M metagenome (GOLD analysis project Ga0256406, IMG submission 185986) | Bovine rumen microbial communities from Lethbridge, Alberta, Canada - RJG_03 | ecosystem: Host-associated > Mammals > Digestive system > Stomach > Rumen | place: Canada: Alberta | collected... | reverse complement strand
ATAGCATAACCTTTAAGTTTTATGCTATAAAGGTACAAAAAAATCTGCACATAGCCAAATTATTTCATGACTATGTGCAGCCTTTAATTGTTAAAAAGAGTCTATAGGGACTTTTTCAGTGCCCTCGCCAGCACCATACCGCTTTTTCTCATATAATTCTATTTCTGTTTTTAGTCTTTTCTATCGTAGCAATAATGTTGATGCAAAGGTAAAAAGAAATAGGTAATCTTCAAAATTATCTCTCAAAAACTTGATTACTCACCTTACATATCTCTGCTGCCATCGCATTCAGCTGTAGGCACATCTTTCGGAGCACACTCACCGTCAGAGATTGCAGGCGACACCAGCACTGCCCCTGTACATCTGCTATGCTGCAACATCTTAGCAGTCACCCATCAGTCTCTCGTAGTATGATAAAATTTTACAATTTTCCTCAATCTCCATTTCCCTGTAATTGGGACATTTTTGGTGTCTAAACTAGTGTTTTCAATTGACTCGAGTAAATTCATCAATTTAATCAAGTAATTTCATCGATTTAATTAAGTAATTTCATCGCATGAATTAGGGCAATAAAAGCAATGAATTTAGGAAGAAAAAACCGACAACGAAAAGGTTTTACAAAATCTCCAAAAGGAATCTCATAAGACAGGGGCAGTTTCTCCTTCCCCCACTCCATTGTCCCCTTTCATCTCAGATGCTAGTCACCTATCCCTGTGACATCTATGGGACATCGTAGGCACTTTCTCTTCTTTTTTCAACTTTCAGGCATTAGGTATCCCATGCAATATTCATACATATCTTTCGTTTATACTAAACAGTTAAAAACAAACTGCAATGTCAGAACATGAAAAATGGAAATGGCAAGAGCCAGGCACAACATGGAAAGGGATAGGCCTATATCATATCACCTTGACGATTACCGACCGACAACCCTTATTGGGTACGCTCGCCATCACAAATAATGATCCCACTACGGCTAAAGTGCTACGTACTGCTTTGGGGAATGCATTGATAGATTGCCTATTAAGCATTCCGCACCATCACCCAGAGGTACAAGTACTACATTTTTGTCTGATGCCTGATCATTTGCATGCCGTCCTGTATGTAAGGCACGCCATGCCTTCAGGTATTGCAGCTTTAGTACGAGGTTTCTGGCAAGCCTCTAAAAAACTTGGGCGCGCTTCTTCCATTACTGCTACTTCTTCCATTACTGCTGCTTCTTCCATTACTCCGAATGCCATTCGGAGAGAAGACCAAGAAGAGCTCAACGACAGCCAAACCCTTCGAGAAGCGACAAACCGCCTCGAAGCCTTTTCTAATTCTTTGCGAAAGCAGATGGGCGATGAAAACTATTACCAACTTCCGCCGGTATTTCAAGAGATGCCTTTTATCCGCCCTATGGGACATAACACACAACTGCCCAACACCATCCGCTATATTGATATGAATCCACAGCGCCTGGCTACAAAGCGCCTAAAGCCTGGTTTATTCCGCGTACAAAAGAATATTACAATTGGTGAACGCAAATATGACGGAGTTGGAAATACAACGATACTGACAGGCGAACATTTTAAGCCTGTACATGTGCGCCAAACTATGGTAAAAGCTGCACAGCACGGGGATAACGCAACGCTACGCAATTACATGAATTCATGTGTGCTGAAAGCACGCAAAGGTATAGTAATGATATCGCCATTCATCTCTACACAGGAGAAACAAGTCATGCAGGTCTTATTGCGAGAACAACTACCATTCATCCTTCTCGCGGACAATGGTTTCCGAGACTATTACAAGCCATCAGACATTCTTTTTGATGCCTGTGCTGCAGGGCTTGTGCTTATCCTCAGCCCTTGGCCGTATGACGCAAAAAAACGCCATATCACTCGTGAGGAATGTGTTGCACTCAATGCTATGGCGGAAGAAATATGCAATTACTTATCGATATAGCTTCTATTCTATTGTTCTGTGACAGTTACAGTTGTGACAATTAAAAAAATTAGAGCACGTGCAGACTCCCGAAGCAACAATTTGCCAAAAATGCAAGCACCAGTACCCTAAATCGAGGTACCGGTGCTTGTAATGATAAGTAGTTGGCCACAAATCATGGTCCCGTCACTTAGTATCTAGTGGGATTGCCCTCCAGCGGGGCTCTTGCATGACGCCCTTGTTGCCGTCAATGCCTTTAAAGGAATCAATGTCAATGTTGTATTTTTTCGGCTGCATCACGATGCGATACTTCTTTTTGGTGATCTTGAGCTTTACTGTCTCCATGCCGATATAACGGACGCGAATCTTATGTTTTTTATTCGTGACGCCAAGCGTGAAGTACCCATTAACATCGGTAACTGTTCTTTCTATAGGACGATTATACTCGTCAACCTCCTCGATGCCGGCACCTATCAGCGGACCGTTAGCATCGCTAACCGTACCACGGATTGTCATCACGGGTTTCTCTCCCTTCAGTACCTTCAGGGGTTGAGGCGCCGCCTTCGGCTTAACAGTAACAATCGGTTCCTGTTCCTCGACGCCTCGCTTTCCGTTAATCCTTGCATGAGGGAAAGATTTCCAAATAGCATCTTCCGTCACTTTTTTAATCTCGCCATATATGGTCAGATTGTCTATCTGCAGATTGAAGAACCAATCTGGCAACTCCACTTCGTTGGTAAAACTGAGGATAAGCTTTTTAATGTGTGGTAGTTGGGCAAGGTGCTCAGGCACTTTATTCACACGCAAATGGATGCCAAAGAGAGAGCTTTCGCCATCCATTTCCTGGAGTCTCTTCACAATACTATCATTGCCTTCCATCTGTCGAACTATCCAGCCCATTTTTGGTTTCATGGCACGTGTCTTGAGGTCCACGTCCGCTCCTATAAAACCTGCTACGAGCTGCATCGGAGTCTCTGAGAGGACAGTGCCGTCAGCAGGATTGATAATCTGATATTTAAAGTCCACATACACGCGCTCTGATGGCATCTTATGCGTGCAAGGTACCTGGTCGAGCGTCTGTCCGTTTTCATCGGGGAAGAACTTGAGAATCCAGCCGTCCAGCTCCGTAGGATGGCTAGAGCTGCATCCGCCGCCCTCCAACTCATCAACACGCTGCTTCTTCACCATTCCCTGCCAAAAGGCTTGGTTGGGCTTTCCCTCAGAGGCTTTAACAAACTCCGTGAGAATGGGGATGAGGTCCTGTATCCAGTCGTCCACGCCGTATTTATCCAACTGCTGCGTTTTCTCCACAACTTTCTGCCAGTCCTGAGGCGTACCTGTAAGCGTGATAGTCGGAATGCCGCAGGCTATGCGGACTACCACATAGTCGAAATAGCTCTTCACGGTCTCCATCAGCGTAATCTGCGAGGTGATACGCTCTGTGGTGCCCGTGGTAGAGAAGTCGGCGGTGATGGTCTGGGCAATGTCGCCCTTGGTATTGTCGCTGATCTGTGCCGTGAAGTCGCTCATCAGCTTCTCCCAGTCAGCATCCTCAGAGAGCAAGTCCTTCTCCGACTGCACCACGAGGTCCATCTTTTCATCATGGCTCACCAGTTGATGGCGCATCTGCTCAGAGTGGGCATTGACATAGCGGGCGAAGCCCTGACTGACGAGCACCCACATCATGTCGGGCGAGAGCACCAGCGGACGATGCTCGGCATAGGCCCTCACAATGGTTTGGAAGAACACATCCTTGCCTGTGATGGTGAAGAACTTCTCGTTGTCGGCAAAGCTCCTGGCTATCATGGCGTGGGTGTCACCAGGTACGCCCTCTTCGCTAAAGATACGCCTGAGCGCCTTGTCTCCACTCTCCAGCAATTCTTCCATAGGAACCCTTTCTTCTATGGGCGCGAGGTTCTCATCGACCACAAACGTGACGCCCTTCTGGGCAGAGGCCATGCTGGCCATAATCGCCATGATGGTGATGGCTAAAAATTTTCTCATATGTTTATGGGTTTTTAATATTTGGTTTCTAATGTACCGTCAAAGCTTATCGGGTCGCGGTTCAGCGAGCGCACACGAATAAACGCTTCACCTGAGTCGTAGATATCAACCACATAGTGGTAGGTGTCCTCCTTGGTCTTCACATCGATGTCTATCTGCGTGTATTTTCCCTTGGGGTTGCTCTCCTGATACTGACGCACACGCTCCTCGAAGTTCAGCCCTATGGTAGGCGACAGCGAGGGAGCGCTCTGCACCTGTCCCAGATAGGGCAGATAACTGCGCAGCGTGTCGCCACGAAGTTCCAGGAAGAAATCGGTGGAAACCATTTTTGAGCCATAGCGCATGGTGTTCATCGAGGTGATGTCGATATGCCAGTGCTTATCGGCAATGGCACCAAGCACCGCCATCTGTTTCCTTTCCTTCTTCGTGAGATCTCGGCGTACAATTTGCTGATTGCTCCAGTTCTTCAAGTCCTTCCATCCCTCTGGCACCCCACTCTTGCCCTTCCCGTCAGCAAGGTTCAAACCATCGTCCTCACCATCACCAGAAGTGGTATGAGGGGCCCAACCGATATTATAACGCCTGCCCACAGCCATTTTCGATGTCGAAGCAAGGAGCAACTCGCCTCTGGGCGATGCGATATTGGGGATAGTCTGCGGGGAGGTGCAACGAGGGCGCTCCACTTTATCCGTTGACGCAGCGACAGTTTCTTGCAGCTCTGAAGTCGTATCCCCCCGTTGCGTCACCGACTGCTCCGCAGCAGGTTGCTCAAGGGTCTGCATCTCAGCCTTTGAGTCCTCTATCACGGGTTCCGACAGGGCCGGCAATGGCTTTTCCTGAGTCTGCTGCGCCAAGAGCGGAGCCTCGTCAGACGACGTTTGCGAGAAATTCACCAGCACCAGCAGGAGAATGCTGGCAGCAATAGCCACAGCACTATACATCCACTTGCGCTTTAGCCCCCTCTCCTTTTGAAAAGGAGGGGTTGTGAGGTTCCCCATCAACCTGTCGTTCAGGTCGGCAGACATCGGCTCCAGCCGCTGCTCGCGCCTGTTGACAGCCTCTTGCAGGTTCTTATCATCTCTGATGTTGTTCATACTTCAGCTTTTTTAATCATTCTGTAGAGTTTCTTGCGTATCCGACTCAGTTGCGAGCCTACGGTAGAGGTGTTTGAGCCAGTAACAAAAGCGATGTCGGCCAGACTCATATTGTCATAGTAAAACATGCTCACCACGGCCTGTTCATGGGGCGGTAGCCTGTCGAGCGCCTTTTCCAACTGCCGGATGGTCTGTTCGTTCTGCAACGCATCCTCAGGCTCCCCCATCTCGTCAATGCCCCAACAGCCATCGTCCATCGATATGATGCCGGGCCTCTTGCCCCTGACAAAGTTGAGCGACTCGTGATAGGCAATGCTCTTAAGCCATGTGGCAAACGACGACTGACTTCTGTTGAAGCCCTCAATGCCTCGTAAAGCCTTGACAAACACGTCCTGATAGACCTCCTCAGCATCCTCGCGACACACCACAATACGCTGTATCATGCGATACACCGCAGGACCATAGGTCTTTAGCAGCCATTGGCAGGCAGCAGGCTGGTGATGTTGCAGGTCGCGAATCAGGTTTTCTGTTACTTGCTCCATTTCTTGACGTCTTCTACTAATATATACACACAAATCCAGAATTTATTGCAATGATTTTCATCTTTTGTGTAAAAAAAATATAGAAGGAGAAAAAAAACAATACAGAGCCCCGATATATATATCAAAAAAAACGCCCTTTTATGTTAATCTTCGAAAAAATTAATTGTTTTTCCAACAATTTTATTACCTTTGCGTCTCAAAAACTAGAAAATTGTAAGTTTATGTCTAATTGTAACACATTTGTCGGTTCCAAAATCAAGGGACTCAGAGAGACCAAGAATCTCTCTCTTGAAGAGATTGCTGAGCGTAGCGGCCTTACCGTAGAGCAGATCACGTCAATAGAAAACGATCAGAACCTACCCTCACTAGGTCCGCTAATCAAGATTGCCCGTGCCCTAGGCGTACGTCTGGGTACCTTCATGGACGACAATGATGCACTAGGACCTGTGGTATGCCGTGCTGCCGACCGCGAAGCCAACAAGAGCATCAGTTTCTCTAATGGTGCTACTGATGCGCGCAAGCACATGGAGTATCACCCCTTGGCTCAGCAGAAAGCCGGTCGTCACATGGAGCCATTCGTGATTGACATCAATCCCGAGGACGCCCCCAATTTCCAGCTCTCAGCCCACGAAGGTGAGGAGTTCATCTACGTGATGCAGGGCGAGGTAGAGATTGTCTATGGCAAGGAGACCTACAACCTGAAAGAGGGCGACTCTATCTTCTACGACAGCATCGTGAACCACCACGTGCATGGTGCACCTGGCAAGAGCGCCAAGATCCTGGCTGTAGTTTACATTCCATTTTAATGCATTAAACATTAAAGATTAAACATTAAAGATTAAGGATTAAGATGAGTGATGTAAAGTACGATATGGCAGGCCGTCCGCTGCCTGATAGAACCTACCCTGCTGAGACGGGAAGTGCTGGCTACCAGTTGTGGGAACGCACTTTGGGCCAGTGGCTGGAATACTGGGCAGAGACGACCCCTGACAAAGAATATATTGTTTACTCAGACCGCGACCTGCGCTTCACCTGGTCGCAGTTCAACGAGCGTGTGGATAATCTGGCTAAAGGCTTGATATCTATCGGCGTGAAGAAAGGTTCCAATGTGGGTATCTGGGCCACCAACGTGCCCGACTGGCTCACCTTCCTCTATGCCACAGCCAAGATTGGTGCCGTGCTCGTGACGGTAAACACCAACTATAAGCAAAACGAGCTGGAGTATCTCTGTAAGGACTCCGACATGGAGGTGCTCTGTATCACCGATGGCACATGGGATTGTAACTACGTCGACATGACCTACACCATGCTGCCCGAGCTGAAGACCTGCGAGCGCGGCCACCTGAACAGCAAGCAGTTCCCCTACCTGAAGAATGTGGTCTACATCGGTATGGAGAAATACCGCGGTATGTACAACACCGCCGAACTGCTGCTCCTGGGTCAGAACATCGAGGACGAGACGCTCAACGAGATGAAGAAGAATGTCAGCTGCCACGACGTGTGCAACATGCAGTACACCTCTGGTACCACGGGCTTCCCCAAGGGCGTCATGCTGACCCACTACGGTATCTCCAACGACGGTTACTTCACGGGCGAGAACATGGGCTTCACCCAGGACGACAAGCTCTGCGTCTGCGTGCCCCTGTTCCATTGCTTCGGCGTGGTGCTCGCCACGATGAACTGCCTGACCCACGGCTGTACCGAGGTGATGGTCGAGAAGTTCGATCCCCTCGTGGTGCTCGCCTCTGTCCATAAGGAGCGTTGTACCGCCCTCTATGGCGTGCCCACCATGTTTATTGCCGAGCTCAACCACCCCATGTTCTCTATGTTCGACCTCAGTTGTCTGCGCACGGGTATCATGGCTGGCTCACTCTGTCCTGTGGAACTGATGAAGCAGGTCAGCGAGAAGATGTTCATGACCATCACCAGCGTGTACGGTCTCACAGAGTCGTCACCCGGTATGACCCAGACCTGTCTAAACGACACCTTCGAACAGCGTTGCACCACCGTAGGCCGCGACTTCCCCTTTGTCGATGTCAAGGTGCTCGACCCCGAGACCGGCGAGGAGTGTCCCGTTGGCGTGCAGGGCGAGATGTGCTGTAAGGGCTTCAACGTAATGAAGGGCTACTATAAGAACCCCACCGCCACCGAGGAGGTTATCGACAAGAACGGCTATCTCCACTCAGGCGACTTGGGCGTGAAGGACGAGCAGGGCTTCTACAAGATTACAGGCCGTATCAAGGATATGATTATCCGCGGTGGTGAGAACATCTATCCCCGCGAAATCGAGGAGTTCCTCTATCATATGCCCGGCATCCGCGACGTGCAGGTTGCTGCCGTACCTTCCAAGAAGTATGGCGAGGCCGTAGGTGCCTTCATCATCCTGGAAGAGGGTGCCAAGATGACTGCCGAGGACGTGCAGCTCTTCTGCCGCGGCAAGATTGCCCGCTACAAGATTCCAAAGTACGTCTTCTTCATCGACCAGTTCCCCCTCACCGGCTCTGGCAAGATCCAGAAGTTCAAGTTGAAGGAAATGAGCCTGAAGCTCTGCGAGGAGCAAGGCATCGAGGTGGTATGAAGAAAAAACTCCTGTCCACACTTTTCCTCGTCCTGGCCGCACTTACAGCAGAGGCACAAGTTGACCTCATCGGCTCATGGACGGGCAAACTTGACTTGGGCGTTGGCAAACTGACGCTGGTGTTCCATCTGAAGCAGGCCGACGGCCGTGTGAACGTGACGATGGACAGTCCCGACCAGAGCGCCAATGGCATACCGTGCAGCAACGATTTCCTGTCCGACGACTCGCTGGCAGTAAGTGTCAGAGGCATCAACGCTTCTTACAGCGGACGCCTGAAGGACGGCAAGATTGTGGGCACGTTCAAGCAGAACGGCATGTCGCTGCCGCTGGTGCTCACCAAGAGTACGGAGGAACTCAAACGTCCGCAGAATCCACAGCCGCCATTCCCGTATACTACCGAGGAAGTAACGTTCCGCAACGAGTGCGACGGCGCCACGCTGGCGGGAACGCTGACATGGCCCGTAGGCTATCATCCCAAGTCGAAAAAGAAGCCCCTCGTTGTCCTGTTTGTCACGGGCAGCGGTCAGGAGAACCGCGACGAGGAAATCTACGACCACAAGCCTTTCCTGGTCATTGCCGACTATCTGGCACGCCAGGGCATCGCCTCATTGCGCTATGACGACCGTGCCACGGGAGCCTCCAAGGGCGGCGACGTAAGGAATGCCACCACCGAGGACTTCGCCCGCGATGCCGCCGCCGGACTAGCATATCTGCGCAGCCGCAAGGCCTTCGCTAAGGTCGGCATCATAGGTCACAGCGAAGGTGGTGCTATCGCCTTCATCCTTGGCGCACAAGGAAAGACCGACTTCCTGGTCTCTCTGGCAGGTCCTGGAGTGAAGGGAGACACGCTGGGTGCATCGCAGCAAAACAAAGTAATGGAGATGTCGGGACTGCCAGCCACCGTCACGGCAGAGCAAATCCGAAAAGATCCCAAAATCCAGGATATCCCCTGGTTCCAATGGTTTAACAACTATGACCCCTCTGCCGACATTGCCGCCACGCGCTGCCCTGTCTTTGCCCTCAATGGCGACCGCGACTGGCAGGTCATTTCCTCGCTCAATCTTACCGCTATTCAGCGCCTGCTGCCCAAGTCGAAGTATAACCAGACAAAGGAATACCCCGGCCTGAACCACCTCTTCCAGCACAGCGCCACGGGCCAGCCCTATGAGTACCGACAAATAGAGGAAACCATATCACCCGAAGTACTCAGCGACATCGCAGAGTGGATAAACAAGTTGTAAGTATTTTTGCAACGCCAAAATAAAAGCTCTCTCACATGAAATATTCCTCCAAAAGGAGTGATTTTCTCAGTTTTTATTTGTACCTTTGCCACGTCATTGATGATTTTGCTTGTCGTTAAACGCAGCACTAAGGTAAGTGAAAAATCTGGCATAGCAAAATCCTGAGCCGCTCGGCTTTGCCGCTTCGCGCGTCGAAGAACTTTTTGTTGCTCAGGAACTTGTAAATAATGTTGAACTAAAATGCTGCGGAATTTAGGTCAATGAAGAAAATTGCGTGTTTATTTTTGGTATGTGTGTCTGCTGTTATGGCAGTTGCACAGAGATATCGGAATGATTTTATTTCGCCGACTGACGGGCAGCGTTCATTGATAATATGGCAATGGATGGATGGGCTTGTCAGTAAGGAGGCTATCACGAAAGATCTGGAGGCTTTCAAGGCTGCTGGACTATCTGGCGTTCAAAATTTTCAGATTGGCGGTGACCAGCAAAGCAGGATTGGTGACCCCACCTGCGCTATCGGTTCAGAGAAATGGAAGTCTATGATGCGTTGGACGATGGATGAGTGCCAGCGTCTCGGACTCACCTTCGGTACCCACAACTGCCCCGGATGGTCATCAAGTGCCTACGGAACAGTGACACCGGAATATAGCATGCAGAAACTTGTGTTCTCAGAAACAAAAATGCCCGACACAGCTGTTGGCAAAGGCAAGAAAAAAACTATCTTTATTAGTGTCGCACTCCCTCGTCCAAAGGTTGACGAAAAATACAACTATTACGAAGACATCTGCCTCTTGGCACTTCCTGACGACAGCATTGTCATGAAGGAAAACATAATAGACCTGACACCGTATTTTGACAAGTCATCTCAGATAGCAAACATCCCTTCTGCCCTTGCCAAAGACATTTCCGGGTATAGCCTTCTGCGTTTCGGACACACGACAAACGGAAAGACCAACGAAGCACAAGCCCCTCTGTCGGGACAAGGGCTGGAGTGTGACAAGATGAACAGGGTGGCTGTAAAGGCCTTTTGGGATGCATATCCACAGATGCTCATAGACATTGCAGGACCTCATGCCGGCAAAACGTTTAATATAATAGAGATAGACAGCTATGAGGCTGGCGGTCAGGATTGGAGTGTGGTTTTGCCAGACGAGTTCTTGAAACGGAAGAAATATGACATACTGCCATACCTGCCTTACATCGTAGGGCGCAACATCATCGGCAGTAAGGAAGAGTCGGCACGATTCAAGAAAGACCTTGTAGATATTGTCACCTCACTCTTTGCAGAAAACTATTATGGCTATATGAATCAGCTGGCACGCAAGACACCCGGTATGCAGCTGCTGATAGAGCCGTACGGTACAGGCGGGCAGAAGCCATTCCAGGTGCTCGATATCAACAAGATACTCAAGGAGGCAAACAGCGCAGTCATAGCGACAGAATTCTGGGTGAAGCCCGAGACATGGGGTTGGAAAGACATGAAGCGTCATGAGCAGGTGATGAGAAATCTGCAACGCCCGTTGCTTGCCGCAGAAGCCTTTACGTGCTGGCCTCTTCACGCATGGAAAGACGACCCGCAATCCTTAAAGCCGATATGCGACAAAGCCTACTGCAATGGTGTTAACAGGATGATGCTCCATGCAGGCGCCTGCAACCCTTGGACAAATGTAGAGCCGGGAATGTCATTCGGCATCTGGGGCACACATTTCGTACCCAATCAGACATGGTGGAAAGCTGGTGGAGCACGCGCACTATTCGACTACATGGCACGCTGTCAGTCGCTCCTGCAACGTGGTGTGCCGACGAAACAGCAATGGAAGGGAACGGATAAGTTCATGACCTATCAGCGCACTGACGGAGATAATGACATACTGTTCCTCTGTAATCCTACAAACGAAAGCATATCAGACACCATCCGGCTTGCCTCCGTTGCCAAAGGCAGGAAACTGGAGATATGGGATGCATACAATCTTACTATGCAGAAGATAGACGACAGACCTATGATACTCTCCATAGAGCCGTACGGTTCAAGATTTATCATTATCTCAGATACAGAGACATCTTCTGAAACGCCACGTCCTGAAAACCAACTGCTAACCTCACTCCCGGCCAGCGATGGCAGGACAGAGATAGACAAAGGGTGGAAGGTGGCTTTTCACTATAAAGACGCTGATGACATCATTGTTGATAATGACACTCTGTTCGACTGGACGACATCCTCTGACAGCAACGTAAGATATTTCTCAGGGACAGCGACATACAGCAATTCGTTTACCATTAAGAAACTGAAGAAAGACGCACGCTATATCATCAGCTTAGGTCAAGTAAAAAACCTTGCCTCTGTAACCGTCAATGGCAAGCCCTTCCCCACTCTATGGAAGGCACCATTCCTATTGGATATCACCCCTGCCATACATAAAGGCATCAACACCATAAGCATTGACGTTACCAACCTGTGGCCTAACCGCATGATAGGCGATGAGCAGGAGCCAGACGACATAGAATGGTCAGAACCCCTGACATACACCTATGCCCCAGGCAGTCCTACGGCAGGTCGTTATATGGCAAAGATTCCCGAGTGGCTGAGCAATGGCACCCCACGCCCCTCCAAAGGAAGAAAGACCGTCGGGTGCTTCAAGTTCTTCACAAAAGAATCCCCCCTGCTTCCATCAGGATTGTTGGGTTCTATAGAACTATTGACTACGAAAACAAGATAAACTTCAAGACAGCCCTTGCTGCTTGCGATATTCCTGTGATGGATTTCCGCTACCTTTCAACCGAGGTGATAGGCGGTTTCACGGGTGTTATGCTTAGTACATCAAGGGACTGGCGAGTGTTTCTTCGCTCTGTGCCCCACTATCGACCTAAATACAACACTGCGTTTAGGTCGTCTGTTCTGCTTTCCAAACTCTTATCGGGATCGTTATACTGGTTGACGTCAGTCAACATGCTTTTTAATCCTGGTTCAATTTTCATCTCATATATCGTATTGAAGGACCTGATAAGAAGTCCAGTACGCATCTCATCTACGCCAAGCGTTGTCGCCCTGTCGCGCAGCATCTTCTCCATATTGCTCTTCAGCTGGTCTTCTAATCCTGCTGTTTCAGGATTCATCCATTCATTGCCTTCGTTATGAATGATATATATACTGCTAAACTGGTCACCGAGGTATTGTGTCAGAATCTCTGCCAGTTCTTCGGGCTTTTCAGGAAGAAATTCCTCTGGTAAACCAAAGAGAGTCAGCATATAACGATAGCTATTTATGTTGTCCCAAGCATCTCTGAGGTGCCAAATGATTCCTCCTGTAATATTTTCGCTGAGGCGTTTGTGGCACGTCGATTTCACGTCGCTCAGCGAAGGAATGGACGTCACATACTCGGTATTGATCTGCCACTCCGTGAAGTCATTGCTTACTTTGATGGTACGCCATGGGTTAGGGTAAGAGATGACAGACCCTGTAGCCACGTCTATCAGACTGTCGAGCTGCGTATTGTCTGCTATGGTGCGATACTGTGCAATGTCTTGCAGGTGCGTATGTCCAGTAAAAGCCATGTGTATGCCATGTTCCATCAGCTGCTTGCTTACATCCTCATAGTCCGCGACGATATAGTCGCTTTGTAGGGTTCCTTGGGCATCGTAGTGTTGTACGATGTTATGGTGCTGCACCAGCACGACCTGCTTCCCCAGAGCGCGTGCCTTGTCAGCCTCGGCCAGCATCCAGGTCAGCGTGGCCTGACGGATGCGGCCTGACGTCTGGTTATAGTTTTTCTTGTCGCCCTTATCCAGGTAGAGATTGTCTTCATACTTATTCGTGTCGATGCACAGCAACACCAGTCCTTTCAGCGGTTCACAGACAAACGACAGCGAGGCAGTGTCTTTTGCGTATGCCTGGTTGTAGCCGAAGTCAGCATACAGCGCCTTGAACTGCTCTGGCGATGTGCGATCTGCCGGGCGCGTGTTGTCGCCGTTGAAGTAGTAGCCCTCTGGATTGTCAATGTCGTGATTTCCCGGCACCACTATCACCGGAATACCAGCATTGCGCAGTTTTCCAAGAATACTCACCACCAGCTGGTGGCTCACCAATTCACCGTCTTTAGTCAGGTCGCCAGGGATGATGACAAGGTCAGGGTTGTGCTGCAGCGTCTTTCCTACCAGATATTCCAGCACCTCGCCGCTGTATTCCAACAATTTGGGATCCTGACTCAGATAATTGTCATAGGCCGCCCCTCTTCCCTCCAGCAGTTGGGGAGCCATGACGTGGATGTCGCTCATCACAATAATCGACTTGTAGTTTGGGTCTTTCTCTGTAATTTTGATGTCGTCGTTGGGATCGCCATTCACTACCGCGTCTTTATCACAACCAGTAAGGCTCATGCTGAGTGCCAGCAAGGCCATCGACAATAGATTTGTAATTTTCTTCATTTCTTTTATACTTTGGCCCATGACGGTACCGAAGTGGCGTAAGCCTCTCAAAGTATCCTTGTCAGATAGTCGTCATTAGGTTATATTATAGTTTTATGGGTGCAAAATTACAAAAAAATTGTAATACTGCACTAGTGTCCGGTTAAATTTTTTGGAACATTAATTAATTACTTAATTATCAATAAGATACAGTGATTCTAAAATTTTCCGATTTGATTTTTATAGAGGGGATTTTCATGCAAGGCGATTCACTTGCCGTGACCAGTTCCTTGTCAATGCTTTAGCCTGCTCTTAGGCAGCAATCACTCTGCTCCTAGGCTGCTCCTAGGCTGCTCCGTGGAGCACTCACGAGCGAGGCTAGGAGCAGACTGCAGTATGGCAAGAAGATGGCTGAGGGCTGATGGTGATAACCTGTCGGGGATAATAAAAAAGGTCATATTATTTGGGGATATACTGACTTATTCGTAATTTTGCAGGCAATGTAACAATACCATTGTAGGCAGAATCATAAATGGACACGAATATGCAAGAGAAGAGAACAACGCCAGAGCGGATTACGCAACTGGAAGAGAATGAGGTTTTTGTGTTTGGCAGTAATCTGGAGGGAGCGCACGGCGGAGGTGCGGCCCTGCTGGCCTGGCGGAAGTTTGGCGCCATCTGGGGGCAGGGTGTAGGACTGCAGGGGCAGAGCTACGGCATACCTACGATGCAGGGCGGCGTGGACACCATCAAGCCCTACGTGGATGAGTTTATCGCGTTTGCCAAGCAGCATCCGGAACTGACATTCCTCGTCACACGTATTGGCTGCGGCATAGCAGGGTTTACCAACGAAGAGATTTCACCACTCTTCGAGGAGGCCCACGGCATCGGGAATATCGTGCTACCACCGGGATGGTGAGTAACTGAATAAACATTAAAATTTTTTGTTATCTCGGCCTTTTCCACTAACTTTGCACGCAATTATCGGAAAAGAAGGAAAAAAATGAGACCACTGATACTGATTTCCAACGATGATGGCTATCAGGCTAAGGGCATCCGCTCGCTGACGGCCATGCTGGAAGATATTGCCGACATCATAGTATGTGCACCTGATGATGCCCGCTCGGGCTTCTCGTGCGCTTTCTCGGCAACCATACCCCTCAAGCTGACCCTCAGGGAGAAGCGCGAGGGCGTGACGGTCTATTCGTGCAACGGTGCACCTGTGGACTGCGTGAAAATGGCGCTGCAGAATATCTGCGAGCGTCGTCCTGACATGATTATCGGAGGCATCAACCACGGCGACAATGCCTCGGTGAATGCCCACTATAGCGGCACGATGGGCGTGACGATAGAGGGTTGTCTGAAGTACATACCCAGCGTGGCCTATTCGCTGTGCGACCACCGCGAGGATGCCGATTTTGAGCCCCTGCGCCCCTATATCCGCAAGTTCACGGAGAAGGTGCTGAAAGAGGGACTGCCCAAGGGTATCTGTCTGAACGTGAATTTCCCCGCGGCCAAGGCGTTCAAGGGCGTGAAGGTATGCCGCATGGGCTTCGGCTCATGGCAGAACGAGACCACGAAGTGCCATCATCCACGTGGGTATGACTACTGGTGGATGGTGGGCCATTACCACAACGACGAGCCCGAGGCTACGGATACCGACCGCTGGGCACTGGATAACGGATACGTGGCCATCACCCCCACAGAGATAGACCTGACGGCCTACGCCTTCATGAGTCAGAAGGAGTCCTGGGAAGAATAACTCTTAACTTCCCCCATCTCTTAACTCTTAACTTTTAACTCTTAACTAAATGAAGTATTACCTCATAGCTGGCGAAGCCTCTGGCGACCTCCACGCATCACGTCTGATGCGGTCGCTGAAGGCACACGACGCAGAAGCGGAGTTCCGTTTCTACGGCGGTGACCTGATGCAGGCCGAGGGAGGCACCCTGGTGAAGCACTATAGCGAACTGGCCTATATGGGTTTTGTGCCCGTATTGCTGCATCTGCCCACCATCCTGAGGAACATGAGGCAATGCAAGGAGGACATACGCCGCTGGATGCCCGACGTGGTGATTCTGGTGGACTACCCGGGCTTCAACCTGAAGATTGCGGATTACGTGAAACGCCACAACATCTGTCCTGTATACTACTATATCTCACCCAAGATATGGGCGTGGAAGGAGTATCGCATCAAGGATATCAAGCGCAATGTAGACGAGCTCTTCTCTATCCTACCCTTCGAGGTGGACTTCTTTGAGAAGAAGCACCACTACCCTATCCACTATGTGGGGAATCCGACAGCAGATGAGGTTAAGGAGTGGCGGCTCACCCCTCCATCACAGGGAGGGGACGGGGGAGGGTCTCCCGTTATTGCCCTGCTGGCTGGCTCCAGAAAGCAGGAGATTAAGGACAATCTGCCCACGATGATCAAGGCGGCACAGAAGTTTGAGAAGGACTATGAGCTGGTGCTGGCTGGTGCACCTGGCATCGACGAGGCCTACTATCAGAGATTCCTGGAGGGTACCAACGTGAGACTGGTGAAGAACCAGACCTACGACGTGCTGTCGAAAGCGCACGCCGCCCTCGTCACCAGCGGTACGGCAACACTTGAGACGGCACTGTTTGGCGTGCCTCAGGTGGTATGCTACGAGACGCCCCTACCCTGGCTCATCGGTTGGCTGCGCAAGAAACTGCTGAAGGTGAAATACGTCTCGCTGGTCAACCTGATTGCTGACCGTGAGGTGGTGACGGAACTGGTGGCCGACACGTTCAGTCAGGCCAACATAGAGCATGAGCTGGAGCTCATACTCGACGGGCCGGCACGCCAACAAATGCTCGAAGGCTATGAGGAGGTGTGGCAGCGTCTGGGCAAAGAGAAAGCACCAGATAACGCTGCAAGACTCATTACACAGATTCTAAGAGAGCGTCTTTAACCCCTTGTTCTTTTGTCTTTCCTGCCAGATTTCAAACGAATTAATGGTATTCTGCCAGAGGATATAGCAACCGGGACCCACGGATGACAGTGGGTTCAGGTAGGTGATTCCCAGCCAGATAGCGAAGGCGGTGTTCTTCTGCCCCAGTGCCTGACCGGCCTCCTGGGCTCGTCCGAAGAAATGGCCGATGAAGCGACCTACGGCAAACTGGATGATGCAGAGCACCAGGCCCAACAGGGCTATCATGCCAAGGAACACCACGGAGGCCTCAGCATGGAGGATATTCTTCACGGTGGTGCCTGTGACAATCATCAGCGAACAGCCCCAGAGGTAGAACGACAGGTCCTTGATGCTGATAATCTTCTGGTGAAAACGATGCATGGTGTGCTTCACGATATAGGCCAGCAGCATGGGCACTACCAGCAGTACCACGACCTGATAGAGTATCTTCAGGAAGGCACTCATAAAGGAGATATCGGCTCCCTTCTCAATCATCGGGAAACAAATGGGTACCATCAGCACCGTGATGAAATTAGAAAGGAAAGTATAGGTGGTGGTCTGCTCCAGCGAGCCGCCCAACTTCTGGGTTACCACAGCGGCGGCGGTGGCACAAGGAGAAATAATGCACATCAGCAGAGCCTCCAACAGAATAAGGGTAGAGTGAAAAGTGAATAGTGAAGCGCTCGACCTCAGGTCGCTTGCTACCGAAGGGACGCAAGAATTTGCTACCGCACGAGGCAAGCTCAGTATCAATGCCATCACGATACCGATAAACAGCAGGTTGAAGATGCTCACCCACAGATGCCACCACACGGGGCGCATCTGATGGAAATCGACCTTGCAGAAGGTCACAAAGAGTATCAGGAACATAAACAGGGGCAGGATGGCCTCCATAACAGGGTCAAAAAACAGGGCTGCCCCGTCCAGCTGTGGCACGTAGGCAAACACCAGATACAACAGCGCTCCCATACCCATTGATACGGGCAGCGTCCAGTCTTTCAGAAATCTTATCACGTTCATACGGTGTGCAAAGTTACGAATTAATTGATAATTGATAATGTATCGCGGGGATTTATTTGGTTATTGGCGTTTGTTTATTGACAATGAATAATTTTTAGTACCTTTGCACACGCAATGAAACAATACGATACTTATATATTCGACCTCGACGGCACGCTGCTGGATACGCTCGACGACCTGACAGCTGCCGTGAACTACGCCTTGCGACAGCACGGGATGCCCGAGCATACACGCGAGGAGGTACGCCACATGGTGGGCAACGGCGTGCGCCTGCTGATGGTGAGGGCCGTACCCGATGGCGACAAGAACCCTCGTTTCGACGATGCCTTCCGCACCTTCCGCGAATACTATATGGAACATTCCCTGGACACCACGCGTCCCTACGACGGGATTCCCGAACTGCTGGCCGCACTGCGTCAGCAAGGCAAGCGTGTAGCCGTGGTCAGCAATAAGTTCTATGCCGCCACCCGCGAACTCTGCCGCCATTTCTTCGCAGACACCGTAGAGGTAGCCATTGGCGAACATGAGGCCGAGGGTATCCGTAAGAAGCCCGCCCCCGACACCGTGATTGAAGCCTTCCGCCAACTGGGTGTCAGCAAGGAGAATGCCGTGTATGTAGGCGATAGCGACGTGGACCTGCAGACAGCCGTCAACTCGGGTCTGCCCTGCATCAGCGTGCTATGGGGCTTCCGCGACCAGGCTTTCCTGGAGGCACACGGCGCCACCACCTTTGCCCGTAAGCCCGGGGAGATACTTCAGTAACTGTCGCTGGGATTTTCCACCTGTGTCTTTGGCCAATTGACCAAAAACACCTGTTCGGTGGCACGCGTCAGGGCGGTATAGAGCCAATGGAAATAGTCGGGCGTGAGCATGTCATCCGTCATATACCCCTGGTCTATATACACATGGGCCCACTGACCGCCCTGCGCCTTGTGGCACGTAGCAGCATAGGCGAACTTGATTTGCAGGGCGTTGTAGTACTTGTCGTCCTTGAGTTTCTTCAGGCGTTCTGATTTATAGGGCACATCCATATAGTCCTCCATCACCTGGGTATACAACTGCTCCTGCTGTTCGCGCGTCAGGGCAGGCGCCTCGGTAGTGAGCGTGTCGAGCAGGGTGATAGCCGTGAGCTCGTAGTCGTCGTAGTCGGGGAAGGTCATGGTGACCTCAGCAAAGCGGAAGCCATAGAGCTCATGGACGTTGCGCACGCGCTGAACGACCGCGATGTCGCCATTGGCAATAAAGCTGATATTCCCTTCAATGCCCTCGCTCTTCACCCAGTAATAGTTATTCTTCACAATCATGATACGGTCACCACGACAGAGTTCGTCCTCACGATCGAGGACCGTATTGCGGATGCCCTGGTTATAGATATTGGCCCGCTTGTTGGAACGCGTCACCACCAGCGTCTCGTCCATGCCCACATGACTGAAGCTCGAGGCCAGCGACTCAATGAGTTCATCGCCGGGCACGCTCACGATATCAGGAAAACCGTCAAGGCGGATCTTTGGCAACTCACATCTGCCATCAGCCATCATACATCTTACCTCGGTGGCATTCCACAGAATCCCGGAGTCCTCAGCCTGGCGCAGCACCTCGGTGAGGTCGGCCTCATAGACCTTCATGCCGTAGCCACGCAGCACATGGGCTATCAGCGCCGGACTCTCTTCCTCGCCCACAGGGGGCAACTGGGCACGGTCGCCGATAAGCAGCAGACGGCAGTTCTTATAGTTATAGACAAAACGGATCAGGTCATCGAGCAAGGGCGTATCGGCATTGGCTATCATCGAGGCCTCGTCAACGATGAAAAGCGTGTCCTGGGCGGCATTGAATCCAAGACTGAAGGCAGAGAGGTCGGCAGCCGTCTTCTGACGGTAGATACGACGGTGGATGGTATAAGCCGGTGTACCGGAATAGTTGGAGAAGACCTTGGCAGCACGGCCGGTTGGCGCCATCAGCACCAGTTTCTGTTTCATGGCAAGCATACCACGCACAATGGCAGAGGCCAGCGTGGTCTTACCCGTACCGGCCGAACCACGAAGCACCATGACCACCTGCTCGTCGCGGTCGGTCATAAACGTGGCAAACGTCTGCAGGGCCGCATGCTGCTCAGGGGTAGGCAAATGTCCAAAATGCGTCTCTATCTGGTAAATCAGCTCGTCTTGAATCATACAATATGCAAAGGTAAGAAAAAAAATAAGAATTAAGAATTAAGAATTAAGAATTATTTTTGTAATTTTGCAGCAAAATTACAAAAACAGATGCCAGAAATCAGTAACACAAAGCAACGGCTCACCATCCGCATAGGACGGGGCACCTTGTCGTTTTCACAACCCACGGACGACGGAACGGATGTGATGTTTGAACCATACGTGGTGAAAAGCGGCATATCTATGGCTGCCAACCTGCGCGAGGCTTTCAAGACCAGCGAACTGCTGATGAATCCGCCCAAGCGTGTCAGGGTGGTGCTTGACGCTGATGTGCTGATGGTTCCCGTGGAGAGCTTCCACGAAGAACAGGCAGAGACGCTCTATTTCCATGCTTTCCCCAGCAAGGAGCCCCTGGCTGTATACTATAACGTGCTGCCAGACCTGAACAGCGTGGCTGTCTATGCGATGAACAAGGACCTGCGACTGGTTATCGACGACCATTTCCAGGATGTCAACATGATCATTGCGCTCTCTACCGTATGGCGTCACCTGCATCAGCGCAGCTTTACCGGCACGCGCAGCAAACTCTATGGTTACTTCCACGAGAAGCGACTGGAGATATTCAGTTTCCAGCAGAACAGGTTCAAGTTCTGCAACTCGTTTGATGCATCACGCGCCCACGACTCACTCTACTTCCTGCTCTACGTATGGAAGCAGTTGCAACTGGAGCCTGAGCACGACGAACTGCATATTGTGGGCGATATTCCCGAACAGGAATGGCTGCTCAAGGAACTGAAGAAATTCCTGCAGAATGCCTACGTGATTAATCCTGCGGCCGACTTCAACCGTCATCCCGTGACAACAATCAAGTCGATGCCCTACGACCTCCAGACGCTGTTTATCAAGGGAAGATGAGGGATGATGGCTGATGTAAGATGGAAGATGGCTGATGTAAGATGGAAGATGTAAGATAGCATGAGAATTATTACTGGAAAATATAAAGGAAGACATTTCGAGATTCCTCGCTCATTCAAGGCGAGGCCTACAACGGATTTTGCCAAGGAGAATATCTTTAACGTGCTGACACAGTATATTGACTTCGAGGAAGCCACAGCACTGGACCTGTTCTCTGGCACAGGCAGCATCTCCCTGGAACTCATGTCGCGTGGTTGCCTGCAGGTGGTCAGCGTCGAGATGGACCGCGACCATCATCGCTTCATCTGCGAGTGCATCAAGAAACTGGGCGACAAGAGTTGTATACCCCTGCGTGCCGATGTCTTTAAATTCCTGAAAGCCTGTCACCAGCAATATGACTTTATCTTTGCCGACCCTCCCTATGCGCTGAAGGAGATTCCGCAGATACCCGACCTGGTTTTTGAAAAGGGACTGTTGAAAGAGGATGGCATGTTTGTACTGGAGCACGGCAAAGACCATGACTTCAGTCAGCATCCGCATTTCATAGAACACAGAAGTTATGGCAGCGTGAATTTCTCGTTGTTTAGAGCAGAGGCGACAGCAGACGCATAACCGACTCGCCTAAGCGCACCAGGAACTTTGGATGGAGGCGTTTAGGCAGGGCGGACAGTGGTGTGGACTGACGGGCATCACGCAGGAAAATATCCTTCATCTGTAATGCCACAGCCTCGTCGTACACAAACGTATTAGCTTCAAAATTATTCAGGAACGAACGGAAATCGATGTTCGTAGAGCCGCATGTCGTGGTATGGTCATCACATACCAGCGTCTTGGCATGCAGAAAACGCGGTTCGTAGAGAAGTATCTGGATACCAGCCTCTTGCGCCTCACGCAGATAGGACCTGCTACCCCACTCTACAAACCAGCCATCGGTCTTGCGCGGCACCATCACCCTGACATCAACACCCGATGCCACGGCCGTCTTCAGCGCAAAGAAGATGGTCTCCGTAGGCAGGAAATAGGGCGACTGGATATAGATATAGCGCTTGGCCGACAGGATGATGCGCAGATAGCCCTGCATAATCTCGGGATAAGGTGCCAGGGGCGCCGACGTGACGGTCTGGAGGAGCGCGCCGTGAGCATCTTCCGCCGACTTGGGATAATAGCGCTTGTCACTCAACTGCGTGCGGTCCACGAAATACCAGTCGATGAGGAAGGCACGCTGCAGGGAGTAGACACCACTACCCTCGATGCGCATCATCGTGTCGCGCCATCCTCGCTGATGACGGCCCTTCACATAGCGCAAGGCGAAATTCATGCCACCGATATAGCCTACCCTGCCATCGACGATGAAAATCTTACGATGGTTGCGGTAGTTCATCTTACGTGCAAACGTGGGGAAACGTACGGGCATGAAGGCTTCCACCTCGACTCCCTCGATACGCATCCGCTCAAAGAAACGGTTGTCCACGCTCCAGCATCCCACGGCATCATAGAGCACACGCACCTCCACGCCCTCACGAGCCTTGGCTATCAGGGCATCAGAGATGAGTCGTCCCAGGGCATCGTCCTCAAAGATATAGACATCAATATGGATATGGTCCCGCGCAGAGGCGATGTCACGCAGCAGCGACGGGAAGAAATCATAGCCATCCGTCAGGATCTCCACCTTATTATTATTAAAGGGAAGGGAGAAACTCTGGTTGATGAACAGGTCGATAACCGGACGACTGAGTTCCGGCAACTGGAGATCGCCCTGTTCGATGAAGCCCGACATGGAACGGCGGGTGAGCTGATCCATGGAACGCTGGCTGACCATGCGTTCACGACGGGTGTTAACGCCCAGAAACAGATAGGCGATGATACCCACCACAGGCACGAAGAAAATCACCATACCCCATGCCATCGTCTTCGAAGGCTGACGATTATCCAGGACTACATGAATAATCGTTGCCACCACGATAATCTGATAGATGAGGAGTATGATGCTGTGCCAGGACATAGGGGTTGAGTTTTGAGGTTTGAGGTTTGAGATTGGAGGTTGGAGATTGGAGGTTGGAGATTTATTCTATGTCGATGAGCTTATGGGTCTGCAACGACAGGCGCCACTTGGGATGCTGCTTGATATATTCCACGCAGGCCTGCGTAATAACCTTATTGCGCTCAGGGTCGCCCGTGTCGCAGGGTTGCAGGTAATAATAATCCGCTTCGAGCTCAAAGTCCGACACATGTTCGGCATCCGTAAAGACCACCTTCACCTCGCTACAACGCTGGTGAACGGGCTTCTGCTTGGGTGATACCGTGAGCCAGTCGAGATTCTGGGGAGCAGGGCGCGTGCCGTTGCTCTCCATCGCCACCTCATAGCCATGCTGATGCAGGAAGTCCACGAAGGCCTCATCGACCTGCAACGTGGGTTCGCCGCCAGTCAGGACAATCAGAGGTTTGATGGCTGATGGCTGAGGGCTGAGGGCCTCAACCTCTGCCATAATCTCCTCGTTGCTCATCTCGCGATAGGACTCAAACTCCGTATCGCAAAACGAGCAGCGCAGGTTGCAACCAGCAAAGCGGATGAAGACAGCAGCACGCCCCGTGTTGCGTCCCTCACCCTGCAAAGAATAGAAAATATTATTTACCCTCATGCGGTAGCAAATTTTTCACTATTCACTTTTCACTCATCCTTTTCATACGCCGCGAGGTTGCCCTCGCTCTCCTGTACCTCAGCACGGTAGCAGGTAGGAATCTGCTCTACACACCAGCGGGCGATATTCTCTGCCGTGGGGTTGAAAGGCAGCACATCGTTCAGATTCTGATGGTCCAACGTTCCCTTGATCTTACGCTTGATCTCAGTAAAGTCGACCACCATACCATTCTGGTTTAACTCCTTGGCACGGCAGTAAAGGGTGATAATCCAGTTGTGACCGTGCAAGTTTGAACACTTACTCTCATAGTCCAGCACCAAGTGATGGCTGGCTGATACTTCTAATTTTTTCTGAATGTAATACATAATTCGTTTTAGACAACGAGATCGGTGCCCAGGCGCTTGGCCAGTTCATCACGAAGCTCTTTGGTTTCCTTATGTTCCTTTAATAATTTCATCATTTGTTCAACATCAGAGCCCACCTGTAGCAACTGACGCTGAATCTCTTTTAATCTATTCTCTACAATGTTGAGACGGAAGTCCATCACAAGATGGATGACGCGCTGACGCAAGGCCCCCTCACGAGGTTCCAATACGAAGCGCCCGCCCAACTGATGACGATCGATGGCCAGGCGGGTGGCCAGTTGACTGACCTGCACATCGGCGTGATTACAAAAATATGACTCGGCCTTGAAACCGGGCTTCTCACTCTGCTCTACGGCCTCCTCCAGAATCTGGTTGTGGATGGGAAGAGCAAAAGAGAGTCCGTCCTGCGACAGGTCGAAGTGGACATACTGTGCCACATTGAGCGAGATGGTTCCACCTTCCTCTGTCTCCACATCCTCGAAGATGATTTCCTCACCATGACGCACGATCTCGCGAACAAGCATCTGCTCGACTAAAGCGGAAGACTCTCCCCCAGCCCCTCCCTGCAGAGGGAGGGGAGTAGATAGTCCCTGCTCCTGAACCTGTCCTTGACTCTGCTCTTGAGTCTGCTCACTCCCCTCTCTGCCCAGAGAGGGGCTGGGGGTGAGTCTTCCTCTGATGAACTTATTCATCTCTGCCACCAGCGTCTGCTCCTTCATATTGATGCGATGAGCAAAATCGCTGAGGTAGGTGGAGCGCAGAATCTGGTCTGGAATCACGGAGATACTCTTCACGATACCACCGATAGCCTCGGAGCGTTTCACGGGGTCTGTGACGTTCTCTACCGTGAGTCGGCTCTTGAAGGTAATGAAGTCGGTCTGGTTCTCCTCGATATAGCGCTTCAGGTCCTCCGTAGAATGCTTGCGTGCAAACGAGTCGGGATCGTCGCCATCGGGCAACAGCAGCACCTTGATGTTCATCCCCTCCTCCAGGAGCATGTCCGTGCCTCGCATGGCAGCATGGATACCAGCCTCATCACCATCATACAACAAGGTGATATTATTGGTGAAGCGGTGGAGCATGTGTATCTGATAGGTTGACAGCGCCGTACCACTATTGGCCACCACGTTCTCGATGCCGGCCTGATGCATGGCAATGACGTCGGTATAGCCCTCCACCATGAACACGCGGTCTTCCTTCACAATAGCCTTCTTGGCCTGATAGATGCCATAGAGCTCACGTTCCTTGTGATAGATGTCCGAGTCGGGCGAGTTGACATACTTCTGTGCCACGCCCTTCGTACGACTGTCGAGCACACGGCCACCAAAGGCCACCACCTTGCCGCTGACATTGAACCAGGGGAAGATTGCACGACCGCTGTAACGGTCATACACGCCCTTTTCACTTACAAAGCACAAGCCAGTCTTCACCAGGAACTCAGGCTTATAGCCCTTGGCCTTGGAGGCCTGAGCCAGCGCGTCACGCTTCTGGGGGGCATAGCCCAACTGGAATTTCTCTATGATATCATCGCGGATGCCACGACTGCGGAAATACTGCTTGCCAATGGCAATGCCGTCAGGATCGTTCTTCAGGATATCATGGAACCAGTCCTTCGCCCACTCATTGACAATAAACATCGACTCGCGCTCACTCTGTGCCTCGCGCTCCTCGTCGGTCATCTCCTTCTCTACGATCTCGATGTTGTATTTCTTAGCCAACCAGCGCAGGGCCTCAGGATAGGTAATCTGCTCATGTTCCATCAGGAAGTTGGCAGGCGTACCACCCTTTCCGCATACGAAGCAGTGGCAGATATTCTTCGACGGCGACACCATGAACGACGGGTTACGGTCGTCGTGGAACGGACACAGGCCCTTATAGTTCACGCCACTCTTCTTGAGTGTCACGAACTCTCCCACCACGTCAACGATGCGGGCAGCATCGATAATTCTGTCAACCGTCGCTCTATCTATCATAATCCTTTATTTCTTTGGCAGGGTGAACACAAAGCGTGCGCCACCGGTATAATACGTATCGAGCACCACATCGCCACCCAGTCGGCGGGCGATACTGCGGGCCACGGTAAGACCGATGCCAGCGCCATCGTAGTACTCATTCAACTGTACAAACTCATCGAAGATATGTTCGGCTTCCTCTGCAGGAATACCCACACCCGTATCCTCCACGGCAAACTGCACAAACTGCTTGTCGTCCGACTGTGACACAAGGAGACGGATGGTGCCCTGACGCAGGTTCTCGCCCGAGGGCTGCATGAACTTACGGGCGTTGCCTATCAGGAAGTGGATGGTGCGGACAGCCTGCTTCAGGTTGGTCTGCAGCGTCAGGTCCGTCACGTCGTCATCGATATGGCATTCAAAGTCTGTCATCTCGAAACTGCGGACGCCCGACTGCTCAATAGCATCCTCGGCAATCTTCGCAGGTGTCACCTCGTCCTCGCGCTCTATAATCTTCTCGCTGTTAGCCTCACTCAGCTCCAGCATCTTATTCACCAGGTTGACGATACGGCCCGTGCTCTCGGCAATACGATGGTTGATGCTGCGACGCACATCGGGATCCAGCGGTTCTGTCTTGGCAGTCAGAATCTGCGAGAAGCCCGACAGCACATTCAGCGGCGTGCGTATCTCGTGGGATATCTGATGGATAAAGTCGGTCTTCATCTTCAGAGAGGCCTCAGCACGCTCGCGAGCCACCTTCAGTTCGTTATTACGCTGAGCCAGCTCACGATTCTTTTTCTTCAGGCGGCGTGCTGCATAGTAGATAATCAGCATGATAATCAGCAGCGTCACGGCAGCCAGCGTGGTGATGATGGTGATAAACTTACTGCGCTGAAGCACAGAATGGATCTCCATCTCCTCAAGACGTGTCTCGTGCTCGGCATTGGCCGTCTCCAGTTCATCCACCTTGAACATCGTACGGAGCTCGTTCAACTGCGTACGTGTGTTGGCCTGATTCAGCGAGTCACTCAGGGCCAGGGTGCGGGCATACATCCGTGCAGCCTCTTTATAGCGACCTGCATGCATCAGGATATCGGCACGCTGCTTATGTACGGGAATCAGCGTGGGCTTATCATCGATGACGCTACACATCCTGATACGCTCTGCGTTCAGGTCAAGCGCCTCATCATAGCGACCCTGCAACATACGCAACTTGGCACGATAGAACAGCAGGAACAAGTATTCGTAGCTTTTCTTGCCGGGCAGGTTCTTCTCTACCTCGTCCAGATATTTCTCTCCCTCTTCCAACTTACCCTTTCCCAGTTTAGCCTGAGCACAAGCAATGAAATAGTTGGCAAGAAGGATTTCCCTATCACGTTCATCCCCCTTTGCGAACCTGTTTTCTATCACCTGCCACCACTGGTGGGTCACGCTGTCCAGTTTCTCATAACGCTTCAGCGACTCCAGAGCATCACAATAGTAGGGATACATCTCCAGCAGCACCTCAGGGTCTATCTTCTGCATCAGGGGGATACTCTTCTCGAAGGCATCGGCCGACTCCTCAATATGGCTCATGCTGTAATAGACATTTCCCATATTGAAATAGGCCATCGACTCACCATATTCAGAACCCACGCGGTGGGCCTCCTCATACATCATCTTCACCTCACGGAGTGCCTGGTTGTACTGACCCGTGAAATGATAGGCGCCCACCAGCATGTGCCATGCCTGCATCTTCTTACGCACCATGCCGTGCTTCTCGCAGAAGGTCATCATGTCGTGCGAAAGGTGGAAGATGGAGTCATATATCGCCACATTGAAATAATCGAGGATGCGATCCACACGGGCCTCAGCCTCGCTGGCAGCATTACCCTGACGACGGGCTTCTGCCTGCCATTCGTCAAGGCATCGCAACTGGAGCTTGAAGTCGCCAACCAAGAGGCTCTGGTTATAGATTTCCTCCATGGTATTCAACTTCTTCTCACCTTTCTGATGAGCCATCACCTGACGCAGGGAGTCCATTGTATGTTGCGGAGTGACTGCCGCTGAAAGGCTGGCGCCCCACAGCATCGTCACAAGCACGAGAGCCGTTTTCCTATATTTATTCCGGTTTATGGATAAATTCATTGTTCCAACATTATTTCTTGAGATACTTAGCCAACTCAGACTTGTTGGCCTTCAAACCTTTTGCAAAAGACTGCGCATTCATCTGCGCACCCAGTTTTGACGTGTGGGTGTGGTCCTTCTTGAAATAGACAGTGCCTGC
>Ga0256406_1002244_pt1 | contig 28034 bp, 20 predicted proteins | sample RumenRJG_03DNA_FD_185986 | JGI IMG/M metagenome (GOLD analysis project Ga0256406, IMG submission 185986) | Bovine rumen microbial communities from Lethbridge, Alberta, Canada - RJG_03 | ecosystem: Host-associated > Mammals > Digestive system > Stomach > Rumen | place: Canada: Alberta | collected... | reverse complement strand
ATATTGAGTTGAGCCATTGGTTTTCCTTTCGGTACTTTGTTGAATGTCGCGATTCTCATTATACCTGAGGGCTGAGCCATTGGCTCTTTTGAATTATTGAATTTACACCATTATACGGACTCTATCCGGAAGAGGAAGTAAAGGATATAGACTTTATTTATATCAAGAATAATCAAAGTATCACAATCCCTGATTCTTATCTTCTTACAAATGATGAAACCATAACTAATTCAATTGTATTTGTGGATAATGGCTGCTATTTTGGTGGAACATGGTATCTTCAAGAAGTATCAAACGGAAAACTGTCATTCGAACTTGGAGATAGAAATGCATATAAAGACTTATTAAAAAAATACAGTTTAGATAAGTTACTATCAGCCGGAACATTGCTGACGCCATTATCAACACAAATAAGGTATTATGAATTCATTATTCTTCAGTCCGGGGTCTTTGCCTTCTTATTTAGCTTGACACTACTGATGATTATTTATTTTTCTAATTATCTCGAGGTTATTGTGAATAGAAAAAAGTACGCATTAAAATATCTATCCGGATATTCACTTATCAGAAGCCTGAAAGAGCCAATCGCTACAGAAGCTATAATTATACTATTTGGGATAATATTATCTGCTGCAGGTATATTTACCGTTCCGTTATATCTGTCCGTGATAGTTAGTATGGCGATTATACTTATAATGCATCAAAATATGATTGTTCGTAATGTTACTGATATAATGCGAGGCGAATAAATATGGAAAATATAATTGAACTTCAAAATGTGTCAAAAAAATTTTCATCAGAAACTGCCTTAAAAAATATTTCGCTGAAAATAGAACGTGGTGAAATGGTTGCAATAACCGGAGAAAGCGGCTGCGGAAAAACAACGCTTCTTAATATACTCGGATTAATTATGAAGCCAACTTCCGGAAATTATAATATGGCCGGTGTTAGGATTGACAATATAAATTCAAAAAAAGCTATGTTGTTAAGGAGAAATAAAATCGGATACCTTTTTCAAAACTACGGCCTTGTAGAGGATGAAACAGTTGACTGGAATTTGAGACTTGCGTACACATATAAAAAAATAAATAAAGCAGGTAGAAATAAACAGATAATAAAGATGTTGAAGGAGTTCAATCTCTCTGATGTAAGAAAAAAGAAAATATATGAATTGAGCGGTGGGCAGCAACAGAGAATTGCTCTTATCCGACTTCTAATTAAGGATTCTGATATTATACTTGCTGATGAACCTACAGGTTCTCTGGACCCTGCGAACAGAGATATGGTTATGGATTATTTAAAGGAATTTAATGAAAATGGAAAAACTGTAGTTGTTGTAACACATGATCCCGCTGTTGCAGGTATGTGCCAGAGAGAGATTAAGCTTTCTCGCTGCTGATACAATAAAATCAAGTGTATATTCCGTGTCGCAAAGGCAAACCTCGTTAAGCAAAGCAACGAAAAAAGGTCACCTTCCGCGTGGAAACGCCGTTTACGACCATCTCCGCCAAGGCGGCAACCAGAGCAGCCGTTAGCCAGGCCCTTCAGTTTTTTTCAATTTTCTAAAAAAAGGCATTCCTCAATTGGAATGCCCCTTACGCATAATCAGATTTTAGCAATTCTCTGATTTAGTGTCAATTCCTGCCTTAGCATGGAATTAACTGCTTAATATCAAAAGCTGCAGAAGAGCCTCAAACTTCATCGCATTGACACCGATCTGTTATATGCATCATTAACCATATTAATATTCTTGATCAGCATATACATAGCTATGTATGGTCCTATGAAGCAGATCAGAGCTCCAAAGATGAGCCAGAGAAGCATTGTGGTTCCGCTCTCCTGGATCTGAAGACCATATCTTGCTCCGGTTCTCTGAACTCTGTTTCCTAACTTATAGTAGTAAATATAAGAAAAGATGCCGCATGTTGCCAGAGAAAGAAGGATAAGAGGAAGAACTCCCATGGTGTTTTCACCATCGCCCTGACCTGTAACATTTATATCCTTGCTGAAGCAATGGATCAGATACAGATCATAGATTCCGCAAGTGATCCATCCAAGAAAAAGATAAGCGACAAAGCTATAATTCGTCCGTAAGAGAGGCAGATATCCATTCTGTCCTTCCATAGATTTTCCTGCATCATGAGCCTCGTCTCGGCCTGCATTATCGGTCTTGTTTTTGCCTGCATTATCAGCCTGGATTTCCTTGAACTCATCAATACAGTCATGGTATACAAATCCGAAGGAATTTTTGACTGCATCAGAAAATGTATCACCGTCTCTTACCGGCTTTACAGGAAGTCCCATTGAAGCAGCAAAAGACATGAGGCCGCCTGCAGACGCAAGCGCTGTCACAATTGCCCATACAAGCCATGACGCACTATATCCGTATCTTATAAAAGGAGCGTCAAAAATAATGAATCTGATAAAACCGATCACTACTATGATAACAGCTGATATTATAGTGGTGAGCATGAATTCAGGGGCTTTTTCATCCTTCCATCTGGTGAAGATGGTAAACATTATAAGCGCCATAAGGGCATAAGAAGCCGCCTGAATGAATTTCAGGATATTGACACCGAGCAGTCTTCCAAGATTCCAGAATCTTAATCCGCTGAAGCTGAAGAGATCTCCGAAGAATCCTGAAACTATATTTGATAATGCCGGAATTCCGTTCTTTAAGAAAAACCATCCTGTTATAACACACATAACAAGGGCAAAAAGCTGAATCGGCTTATAATTCTTATGATCCCGAGGCTCCGGCTGGCTCCAGGCCCCCTGGTTATTTGTTCCAGACTCTGATCCCTGATCTGGTCCCGGCTTTGATTCCGACTCCGGTCCATGTTCTGTCTTGTCAGAAGTCTCTGTCTTCTTTTCATGAGTCAGAGGATGTCCACATTTCTTGCAAAATTTTGCATTATCCTCATTTTCCTCACCACAATTCGTACAAAACATATTATTGTTCCTCCCCATTCAAACTCTACAATAGTAATTTTATCTTGTCCACGAAAAAACCTGCCGCACGGAAAATGAGACCATTCCAAGGATCAAAGACTACAATATCCTGATCAAGGAAAAACATTCTCCAAAAAAATACTACCATAAATGCCATAATTATTACTAGTAAAAATATACGCTTTATAAATTCAGGAATTTTTTCCCTGAAAGGAAGAAGTATAAGCACCACTATAGGCAAGGGAAAAAGCGGATGATAGTAGAAAGCCTTCCTTATATCGCCCCTTATAAATGCAAATTCTGCCCGGGACATACCGCACCCCGGGCAGGAAACTCCGGTCAGAAATTTGATCGGACAGGTTACCCCAACAAGGAAAAAAAATCCATAGAGAATTACCAAAGCAAGTATAAGGGACAAGTATGATTTTACATTCTTCATTTCTTAGTATAATCGAAAAATCCCTTGCCGCTGTTTACACCGCCTTCGCCCTTGTCGAGTTTGTCCTTAAGCATAGTGCTTATTCTGTGGTAAACCGATTTTTCATCATTGGCTTCTGGTTTCATAGAAACTATGTCATAACATGTCTTTAGTCCAACAATATCCATGATCTGAAATGGTCCTGCTGGGGCGCCGGTTGCAAGCTTCCATGTAAGATCAATAGTCTCCGGATCGGCAACTCCATTTGCCCAAAGCGCTTCTGCGGATTCGAGGAAAGGAACAAGCATCGAATTCAATATATAACCAGGCTGTTCCTTATGAAGAACCAGCGGGATCATGTTAATTTCTTTTGCAAATTCAGTTACCTTCTCTATGGTCTCTAAAGATGTGCCAAGATGACCCATGATCTCTGCGGTATTTGATTTCCAAATCTCATTTGCAAAATGCATTGCACAAAACTTTTCCGGGCGTCCTGTGAATGAAGCAAATGTGCTGGGAAGAAGAGTCGAAGAATTAGTACAAAGAATGGTTTTGTCAGGCATAAGATCTTTCATTCGGCTGAAAATATCTTTTTTTTGCTCCGGATCCTCAGTCATAGCTTCGATAACAATGTCCGCATCCTTAAGCGCTTCGGCAAGATCAAGAGTGATATGAACCCGCTTCTTATTTTTCTTCCACTCCTCTTTAAGAGCCTCGATGCTCTCAGAAGTTGCAGATTTCCAGTCGTTTACGAGTCCCCTTGGATAAAGATATGACCCCATTGGATTTCCGATCAGGGCAGCAGCCTGGTCAAGTGCATCTTCCATTGCCTTGCTGTAATGGTCAATCTTTGGCTGTGTTCTTCCAATCGAGCCCTCACTCCTAAGCCAGAATGTGACATCATGACCAGTATAGGCACACATAAGTCCAATCTGAGTTCCCAGAACTCCACCTCCGATGATTGTGACATTTTGATACATATTAAACCTCCTTTAAAAAAACGGATTTCTCCGCATCCCTTACCTTAATATATACCATAAAGGTACTTATAACTATCAGCAGCCCTGCTTTCCATTCTTATGATCCTCAACTGAACATGCCATACCCGGATCATATTCTTTTAGTCCGACTTTTGCCGGATCCAGTGTTATTGATCCGTCTTCAAGAACAAATGCCGGTATTCCTATATCTCCGATTTCCTTACTATGGTCAAATTCAGGGCGATGATCTCTAAGATCAATAAATTCATGCATATATTTAACATTTGTACCAATATCAATGTAGTGAAATTTATCTTCCTTTCCATCAAGCTGAGCTTTAACATAATCACAATAGGGACAGGTTTTTAATCCATAAATTCTTATCATATGGTCTCCTTTCTTATGACTTATAATCTTAACAACTTTCTTCCTGACATAAATAAGCCTAAAAAAGCTATGTCATCTATATATTTATATTATAGTTTGCCAAAAATTTCCTGCATAGATATTTCTGTCATTTCATATCTTCCCTGCTCTTTCGGCTGCTGATTTTCCCCGCCCCAAGGCGGATAGAATCGATACCGAATTTCCTTCGAATCATGTCCATAGCCTCTTCCGCCTTCTCTTCTTTCTCATCTGCTTTTTCATCTTTAAAAAGTGACAGCTGAACATTTTTCTCTTTTGTTATATTAGTGAGAAAGATTCCTATTAAGCGGAGACCTGTCTTTTTGTCCCAGAGCTCGTCAAAAAGTTCCTTTGCATTTTTGAAAATGACTGCGGTCGAATCAGTAGCATTATCAAGTGTCCTCTGATGAGTCCGGTTGACACGAACACTGTAATTCCCTGATCTTATCCTTACTCCGACAACACGGGCTCTCCAGCCGTCAAAGCGCATGCGATAACTTACTTCATTTGTAAGATCAAGAAGAACTTCGTAGGCACTTTCCGGGGTAACTATATCTTCCTCAAATGTCGTCATTACGCTGTATCCTTTACTTTCTTCAGGATGCAGGAGGACGGGAGAATCACTTTTTCCAGAAGCGAATTCTTTAAGAGACAAAGCCTCCTTTTCACCCAAAAGCCTCTTAAGGACTGAGATATCGGCATGTGCCAGATCGCCGATCGTATGTATGCCATTAGAATTAAGAGTCAAAGCAGAGGATCTTCCTACAAAAAGAAGATCACCAACCGGAAGAGGCCACATCTTTTTCTCTATCTCATCTTCAAAAAGAGTATGTGTCTTGTCAGGTTTTTCAAAATCGCTGGCCATTTTTGCAAGCAGCTTGTTATGGGCAAGGCCGACATTTACCGTGAAACCCAGCTCCTTTTTTACTCTTTCCCTTATTTCGTCAGCCTGGGCAAGAGGGTCCGGATAGATATAGGAAGTTCCGGTAAAATCGGCAAAACATTCATCAATAGAGACCTGCTCCACAACAGGTGCATATTCTTTTATCATATTTATGAAGCGGTGCGACGATTTATGATAATAATCAAAATCAGGCGGTGCTACCACCAGAGAAGGGCATTTTTTAAGAGCAGCAGACATAGGTTCGCCGGTGTGGATATTGAATTTTTTCGCAGGCAGGGATTTAGCCAGAACAACGCTTGTCCTCCTGTCCGGAGCTCCTCCGATCACAGCCGGAATGAGCCGAAGATCACTTTTTCCTTCAGAGAGTCTTTTTACTGAAGTCCACGAAAGAAAAGCGCTGTTTACATCAATATGGAAAATTAATCTCTCAAGCATATTCTCTCCTGTCAATGAAAATTATGTTACAATCATAGTATGTTAAAAAGTTTTTTTAAGCAATCAAAAAACTCTTTAAAGGATGATGGAGAAGTTTTTCAGGGATAATATTAGAAATCGGATCAGATATAATTAGATATAAAAGATATGAGGTATGCTATGGATGAATTTGTAAAGGAAAAAAATGAACTTCTTGCCCAGACTGTTATAAAAGGTCTGACTTCGAGAAACATGAATGGTTTCTATGCCAAGGATAAGGATGAAGCTAGAAAAATCGCTCTTTCCATGATCCCCGAGGGTTCCACAATAAGCCAGGGAGGATGCATGTCTGCTCATGAGATCGGTCTAGTAGATGCCTTGAATGAAGGGAATTATCATTTTATAGATCGCAGCAAGATGGATCCCCGGGAGGCACTCCTGGCCGCATATGATTCAGATATTTTTCTTTCAAGCTGCAATGCCATGACAAATGACGGAATTCTCGTAAACATAGACGGAAATGCCAACCGAGTTTCCTGCATAGCAAATGGTCCTAAGAAGGTTATTTTCATTGTTGGCATGAACAAGATCTGTGCCGACCTTGATTCGGCAATTAAACGAGCAAGGAACGTAGCTGCTCCTTCAAATGCAATGCGTTTTCCCATAAATACTCCATGCAAAAAAACCGGGAAATGCTTCGACTGCAAGCAGCCTGATACTATCTGCTGCCAGTTTCTCATCACCCGCTATTCTCATCACAAGGATCGTATAAATGTAATTCTGGTAAATGATTCTCTCGGTTTCTGATCTTACATTTTTTAAGATTTTATGAATCCTCGTAAGGAATATCATAAATAATGCCTATCTCTAATAATGCCTATCTCTCATAGAGAAGCTCTATGAGAGATAAAGATGAATTGTAATTTCTATAGGGAAAATTATGTCACTTGATGAAATAATAAATGAAATCAAAAATGATCCTAGGAACGAAGAATATACCAAAAGAGGAATACCTCCCATATTCCAGATAAATCCCAATGCAAGGATCCTTATAATAGGCCAGGCTCCGGGACGTAAAGTCGAAGAATCCTGTATCCCTTTTAATGATAAATCCGGCGAAAAATTGATTAACTGGCTTGGAATTGACAAAGAAACCTTTTATTCTGAAAAAATAGCAATTATGCCAATGGATTTCTATTATCCAGGCAAAGGAAAGACCGGCGATCTTCCGCCCAGGCCCTTTATTGCAAATGAATATCATAAGAAGATCCTTGATCTTATGCCTGATATAAGGCTCACGATACTTATCGGGAAATACAGTACTGATTATTATCTAAAAGGCAAAACAAAAAAGAATCTCACTGAAACTGTAAGAAATTTTGAGGAATATCTTCCAGAATTTTTCCCTATTGTTCATCCCAGCCCTTTGAATTTCCGCTGGCAGAAAAATAATCCCTGGTTCGAAAATGAGGTCGTGCCTGTCTTAAGGGAATATGTGAATAACATCATAGGAATTTAATCGGTGCGGGCGATTTGTGAACTACACCGCCCATCATGTACTTATGGGTATTCTCCCTTTTGCTCCTTTCATTTTGGGTATTAAAAAAGGCAGGTGTTCCTTTAGAATCACAACCGCCGTAGATAAAAAAGCACCTTAGACTATTTCTAATCTAAAGTGCCCTTTAATAGAACTACAATTTTTACTCTTCTGGTTTTACTGCATCAGCATTATTTTTCTTTTTTCTAATAATAATAGTTACAACAGCAAGAGCTGCATTAATCAAACACTAGCCTGACCATATTGCAAGGTCTGAGTAACTACCATAATTTGTAAAGCCAATTAAAGCTGCATGCCAAACAAAATAGCTTCTTTGATCATAGCGAGATGCTCTCTAAGCTGTTTCTTATCAGGGAATGCATAGATTTACGAAATCCTCGCCGGTATAGTAAACAGTAATGTTTTCGTCCTCTGGAAGATCATTGATAAGCTCGGTCTTGAATTTCTGATTCTTAACAATCTCGAGAGCTTCTAATCTATTAACTTCTTTTCTAGTCCAATATTAAATTTCCTCCTAATGTTTTTTCTAACTTAGCGGGACAACTGGCCCACCCGCAAAACATTTTTTCTGTAACTACTGTATTGTTCTCTCTAAAGAAGAGCATAGCAAGGAAAAAGAAAGTTCCTTTGACGTAGAAAGTATCACATCCGCATCCTTTAGTACCTTTTCATTACCAATTCCTACAGCTTTCATCCCCGCTCTATGGATAGCTTCTATACCTGATTCCGCATCTTCAATCCCTATCGCTTCATCCGGTCTTATTCCCAAATTTATTAGATTATCAATAAAGACGTCCGGATAGGGTTTTGACCTCTCAACCGTCGAAGCATCTGCCATATAATCAAACGAATCTCTAAGCTCCAACCGATTTAAGATTTCTGGTGCATTCTTACTTACCGAAGCCAATCCTATTAATATATGATTTTTCTTTAATTCAAAAATAAATTCATTTATTCCTGGCAAGACATCACTCGACGTCAACGAACCTATAAGCTCTTTATAAATTTCATTCTTTCTCTCACAAAGCTCGTTTTTCTCCTCCAGCGTTAAAGAATCTCGCCCCGGGCCATTATCTAGAATTAAACACAATGATTCCATTCTCGACACACCCTTTAACTTCTCGTTATATTCTATATTGAAAGGAATTCCTAGCTCATCCGCTATTTTTCCCCATGCTTCGTAATGATACTTTGCTGTATCTGTAATAACACCATCTAAATCAAATATGACCGCTTTAATCATTTTGCCCCCTTTCCCCTTTTATAAAAAGAAGGAATACATAAATGCATTCCTTCTTTTTCGTTAGGAGAATTATATGAAATAAAGAAACAGTATTAACTATCTAACCTTTGTCAGACTTACATCATCAATATGTACTGTTGTTCCACCTTTTGCATCAAAATAGAATCCGATATCAACAAATCCAGATGTAATATTAAACTCACATTCGATAAGTTTCCATCCTTCTCCAGCAGAAGGCATATTTACATATTTTGTAGAATCTCCAAACTCTGATATTTCCATTCTTCCCGTATTCGGCGTACTATTTGATACCTTAACCCAAGCTGTCACTCTGTACTTACCATTAGGAAGATTAATCTTCTGATGGATACTCTGCTTATATGCATTCGCATTATAGAAATAAGCTCTATTATTTCCTTCAATAGCAGATTCAGGAGGATTAGATCCAGAACCAGAATCTATTCCGTATGCCTGTTCTTGTCCATAAGGATGCCACTCCGTCCAAGCTGACTGATTGCTCGAATCTCTTTCAAAGCTTCCATTATCAACCAAATTGTAATCTGTTTCTGATTCATCTAACGATAAAGTAAACGAATCCAGATTAATATTTCCTGTATTATTAGCATCAAACTTAACTTCAATCGTATTCTTGCCTTTTACTAATGGAATCGTTGTTATCAACTCATTCCACTTGTTCCAGTCTCCGCCATTCTCTGCAAAAGTTAATGTCTTAAGGAACGTTCCATTTACATACAGATTGCATGTCTTATTACTATCAGTTCCGTTACAATATCTGATATTCAATCTATAATTGCTATCTTTACCGGTCTCTGGTGATACTGATACAGATGCACCCTTCTTCACCATTCCACCAACAAAGCCTGTACCGCTATACCAATTATGATCATTTTCAACTACTGCGCCTCCACCTAATTTAGCAGACTCAGCTTCTACCATAATTGTTTCTGGAACTAACGAAACATCCAAATAATCTAGGTTAACTTTTCCTGTGCTACCGGTCTTTGTATCGTATTTAAACGTTACAGCATTAACACCTGCTTCAAGCTTAAGATCATCTACACAATTGCTCCAATCAGTCCAGCTACCTGTAGATGAAAGATTACACTTCTTTGCATATTTACCATTTGCATAGATTGATAAACTCTGCTTCTTTGTATCACCATTTGCATATTTAAGCTTGAAATTATACTTTCCTGCATTCTTAACATTTACATAGAAAGTAACTGCTGAGCCATCATGAGATAATCCCTGAACATATCCCTGTCCAGAATATCCACTATGCTCTTTAGATACTGAAGACATCGTGTCTCTAGTCTCACCTGATAAGGAAGCTTTTTCAGCTTCATAATGTACATACTCTATATTTGCACTCTTATGACCTGATAAAACTATTTTTTCCTCAACGCCAGCGGAAACTTTAACATATGTAACGTCTCCATATACATCTTTACCAACAGCAAATCCTTCTGTTTTAGAAGCTTCTAGACTTTCCAAAGAATCATATTTCTTTAAGCTTGTATTTCCAACCTTCACTGCAGTAGCAGCCTGATCATGAACAGCAACTATATAATTCTTCAGTCCAGGATTATAGCTTCCCTTCTTTGCTCCAATATCTACATGAGTTGCGTCTTCAACCTTCTTTGTAGATATATTCTGCTGATAATATGTATCATTTTCGTATGAATATGTCTTTCCATCATCATCATAATACTTAAATGATGTAGTGTTATTACTAGGGAAAACATCTAGATTAACAGTAGTAATACTCTTATCCCCAGTATGATTAAGCACTTCTTGTGTTGGAATAATTGCGCCTGCCTTTACAAACATAGGCAGATCAGTCCATGACTTAGCATTTAAACTGTAATTAATATATTTGCCTCCCTGGTACTTAGTTCCACGATTATAATCAATCCATGTTCCCTCTGGAAGGTATATCTTCTTACTAGTCAAACCTTTTTCTGTTATAGGCGCTACTAATAGCCAATCTCCATACATCCATGCATCCGAATAATCTTTTACATTATCATCGTCCGGATAATCATAAATTAATGGTCTAACTAAACCTACACCCGAATCATATGCTTCTCTTTCATACGAATACATGTAAGGAATCAAACTATAACGTCTATGGATTGCTGTTTTAACTGCTTCTTCTGCAGTATTTCCAAAATACCATGGCTGTCTCTGATGATGATTTGTACCATGCACTCTAAACACTGGTGTCACAGAAGCAAACTGCAACCATCTAGTATATAATTCTGGACTTGGGTTTTCGATATTACCAGAATTCTGATTAAATCCTCCACCATCTGTTCCCCACTTAACCTGTCCATTATTAATAGATGAAAGCAATGCAGCTTTCTGCTCATTCAATCCAGCAGCCCAATCAACTCGTTCTCCTTTATAGAACTGAGTAGCAACATCTCCAGACCAAATACTCGTTCCATAGCGCTGAGTTCCCGGATAGAAATTTCTAGCGGTCTGCCAAACTCTCGCTTTGTCTTTTGTATAAGACCTCTGACCTTCATACATCGCACGAGAGATTCCCATAGTTTCAAAATTGCCAAACCAGTAATCCGCACCATTAGATGACACTTTATCAGTCTCATCATTCCACCATCCTACGATTCCTTTATCGTAAGCATCCTTAGAACTATTCCACCACCAGTTTCTTGCTGATTCATTATAGAAATCAACGCTTCGAACAGTTACTGGAAGGAAATAATCCGTATAATCATAATGACCTGGGTAAAAATAATTGTTTTCTCGAGCCTTTTTGCCTTGCTTTGTCTCTTGACCATTTTCAAGTTTTGTTACAATTCTAGGCTTTGTAATACCAATCATCTTAACGCCATCTGCGTCTAACTCACTTTTTAGCTTTGATGAGCTAGCAGAAGGGAAATTATTTGTATTCCAGGTAAACTCACCATAATCATCTGCGCCATATCTCTTCCAATCATAATCAAATGCATATGCATCCAAAGGAATATTCTTTGCTCGATATGTGTTGATATTACTTCTTAATTCCTTCTCATTAATATCCCATTCAAAGTTCATAAAACCGAGAGACCATTTAGGCATCATTGGGGTTTTACCTGTAATCTTTGAATAGCCCTTCATAATGTCCTTTGGTTTTCCAAGAATTACATAGTATTCCGTATCTGCTTTTTCGTATCTTCTGCCCTCAGTTATATCATCTCCATAATAGAATTCCATCTTCTTATCCTTAGAAGATGTATATGGATAACCACCATCAGCATCTACCAGCAAACCATAACCAGCAGTCGACCACATAAATGGACCACCAGAGTTTCCCTGCTGACCTGCAGCTGCTGCCTTTGTGTTATCATTTCGAAGCAAATTACCTTTATCATCGAAACAATCAAACGCATTCATTCCATACATATTTGAGGAAGACGCTCTAACAAACCTTACAGCTCCATTCTTTACTCCACCGATATCAGGCTCCCAAAGCAAGACTGTACCATCTGCTTTTTTAACTGTCATTCTACATGGACTCTTTGCAATATCGATATCCATTTCTTTAGTTTTGATTGTAATATCCGAATCACTCTGCTTAATTTCAGCATTAACCTCTTTCCAAGACAACTTCGGATCAATCATCGGAGTATCTGGGCTTTCGCTTACTGATTCAGGTCTATAATCAACTTTAAGAATATTATCTGAACATACATTAATCTTTAAAATATCATCTTTATCTGAGTTCAGATTATCAACTGTGAGCTCAAGTTCATTTTTATTCTTCTTAACAGAAAGAACATTACCTAAACCGTCTTTAGAATGCTCTACATTTTCTGCCTCAACATGTGATGTACCTGAAATCTCAACAACTCTATCCTGAGCAGATTTAGCAAGCTTTACATATAAAAGCTTTGAATCCTCGTCATAATAATACGCTTCATTTTGCTTCTTTAAATCATTAACACTAGATGCATTTACTAAAGGCTTATTGCCTACCGCAGCACCTGCAGGTTTTGTACAATAAACCTGAAGTGTAACCTTGTCATCATATTTAGGCACAGAAACGCAGACCTTTCCATTAGCAAAATCTGCCTCAGATGACACCTGCATCTTGTCACCATTATTGTGACAAAGCTCATAATTAGATTTACCCCATGGATAAACTCTAAATGTCAGATTTGTATATTTATCAACATCATTGCCGATTGCTGAGCCCATTTTATAATCAGCATTCAGATTCATCGGAATAATGCTTCCATCTTTGATATATACAGGAATATCATCTACACCTGCGTCTACCAGGATATTTTTTCCGCCCTTAACTGCTTTATTATTAAAGAAATTAATCCAGTTACCCTGAGGAAGATATAATGTTTTATTAATCGCACCTTCATCAAGTACAGGCGCTACTAATATATTTCTTCCAAACATATACTGTTCATTTGCAGTATATGCATTTTCATCCTGTGGGAAATCAATAAACATAGCACGCATTAACGGAGAGCCATCCTCAGTTGACTTATTTGCTTCACTATAAATATAAGGAAGCAGATTCATACGTGTATTTGTATATTTACTAAAATGAGACACAACAGATTTATCGCCTGTTCGTGCCTGAACATTCCAAGGACTTCTTTCCTCACTAACCTCAGGATTTGATTTCTCACTATGAAACTGCATAATTGGAGCAAATGCTGCCATCTCTGTGCTTCTCTTATACAATTCTGAATTAGGGAAAATTCCTGTAAAACCAGCTAAATCCCAGCTCCAATAAGGAACTCCCGAAATACCGGCTGTGATACCAGCATGGAAAGAATCCTTTAAAGAAGCAAATGTGGATGACTGATCTCCTGCCCAATAAATACCTTTAGTCTGAGCGCCACTTGTACCTGCTCTACTAAAAGTCATTCCTGTTCCAGTTTTCTCTTTGGAATAGTCATTATATGCAGCAATATAAGTGTTTGGATAACGATTTCTCATGCTCTTTCCCGTACTTCCATCGGAAAAAACAACATCTCGTCCCCAAACCATTTCGCCACCGTCAGTCTTAAATCCATCGATTCCGACATCGTCAAACAGATATGCTCTCTTTGACATCCACCACTTTGTAGCTTCTTTATTTGTAAAATCTAATAACAAGCTGTTTCCAAACCAAGTTCCATTTGGAGTTCTGTACTCTCCTCCATGACCATCACCTACAGCATATTTTTTTGAAACCATGTAAGCTTCATCATTATCCTTTTGTTCCCATTTATAATCTGTATACTTGAGAACAGGAACCTGCCATAAGATTAATTTTAACCCCTTATTATGAAGAGTATTAGTCATCTGCTTTGGATCCGGCCATTTATCACCAAAATTAAAGTCAGAATACTTCAATGCTTTTGAGCCATCTACAGCTTTATATGTACTGTCATTCCATATATAAAAAGTATTCTCATCGCTCCACTGTTCCAATACAGCTACTGTTGCTGGAATATCGTTGTTCTCTGCCTGATTAGCTGCATTAAGCACTTCGCTTTGTCTATCCCATTCATTTGCTGATAGCCAAAGTCCAAATGCCCACTTAGGCAACTTCTGCGGTTTACCAGAAACATTACTATATGAATTTAATGCTTTATCCGCATTACCTACATACATATAATAATCAAGCTTAGAATCTAAACCATGCTCTGTATCAGCTGTAAATGTATACGCAGCCTTGTTCGTACTCGCCATATCAAAACATGAATAACAAGACGTATTCAAATATAATCCATATCCTCTACTTGAATAAAAATAAGGACATGATAAATACGTCTTTGTATCCTGGTTCTGATACTGATTATATACGTATGTATCTACAACTTTTCCACGCTGCTCTATCGAGTTATACTTTTCGCCAAAACCATAGAATTTCTCATCTGACGGAGAATCAAAAGTATCACTGACTTTCGTAATAACCGATTTACCATCAGTAAGCCATCTCAACTTATTATTCGCCTGAGAATTACCTGTTACTGTTTTCTTCTTCTCTTTGTCATATACTTCTATCGCATACGGATTCTTTGTTATAGTAACTTTTATCTTGCTAGTTTCAGCTATAACCTTGTTCTGATAATCAGAAACGCTATACTTTGTTTTCTCTCCTTTAATCGAGTTAATATCTCCGGTTGGAGCCAATGCAAAATGAAGCGTATTCTCTTCCGGAAATGTAATGCAGAGCTTTGGTTCAAAGTTACTGCCTTCACTATGCGCTTTGAGAACCAATCTACCATTTTCATTTGAATCAAAGCTTACGCTATCTGCGGTCTCCCAATCTGTTACTGTGAATGTAGAAGTATTTGAAGCTTTTTGATTCTGTCCATCCTTGTTTGCAAATACGGTATATTCAACCTTATCCCCTTTATTAAAAGGACCTATTGCCGCTTCCCAATATGAATTGCTATCAGAATTATACTTCCAGTCTGCTCCTACATCTTTCTGCCAAACACCATTCAGTTTATATCCAACCCAAACACTCTGGCCCCATTCAACAGGCCAAGTAGTACCTTTTATATATACTTTTTCTCCCGCCTTAGGATCTTTAGGATATCTTTCCGTATCGTCTGATTCATACAAATCATCCATGCCATACGGATTATGCCAAACACCATCAACAGCATATACAACATCTTTCATAGATGCTGTAACAAATAAAATTGCTAGTAATAAACTAAATAGCCTCCTAGGTTTTCTCATATACTAACCTCCCAAAAGACATATTATTCCTTCAATTTTATAAATACTGGTATTTTTCCATCTCCGCCTACGTTTATAACCTGTTTACCAGCAAAAATATCATTTGAAAAGAAATGTTTCCAAGTTCCACTCGGCAGATAAACATCCCTATGTGTTTGATTCTCTTCCATATAGGGTGCTACCAGATAATCATCGCCAAACATGTATTCATCATCACAATTCAAGACGTTTTCATCCTCAGGCCATAGGTAAAACAACGGTTTCATCATCGGCGTTTTATCTACGACACACTTTTTTGCTGTCTCGTAAATATAAGGTCTAAGCTCTTCACGCAGCTTATGCCAATACCGCATCTCATCTATAAACTCTGGACAATCATACGCCTTCGCTATATTCCAAGGACTACGTTCGTTTTCGCCGCTACTTCCAGCCATCAAATCTTTAAACTGACCGCCGTCTGGCTCAGAATGCCACTGCATAATCGGGCAAAAACAAGCAAACTGAGTAGCACGTCTATATAAATCCATAGAAGGCAATGCTCCAGCAAAACCCGCAATGTCAAATCCCCAGAAGATTATTCCTGTCGCTGCTGCCGATAGTCCAGCTTTCAGTACACTCTTCATCTCCTCCGGTCTCGACTGCTGATCTCCCGCCCACTGAATCGAAATTCTATGTTGGCCAGAGAAACCTGCTCTACTGAAAATTACTCTCTCTTTTCCTACAAATCTCTTGTATGCAGATATGTAGTCACGAGCATATTTATTTTTTCCCTCTAATCCATTCGAATTATCAAAAAATCTAACATGCTCACTATGAATGTGTTCCCCACCATCTGTTTTAAAACCATCCACACCCATATCTAGTAAGTATTGCCTCTTTCCAAACCAAGAATCATACGTCTGTGGATTTGTAAAATCCGGAATCAAAGAGCCTGCAAACCAGTTACCCTCAGGTATCCTATAAGGCTCTCCATTATCGTTAAATAGACATAATCTATTCTTAATTGCCTCTTCTTCATCCAGTTTATTCTGTTCATTAGGTACTTCATCAGCACCCATCTTCTTATAAACCGGAATCTGCCACAACACAAGTTTCAACCCTGCATCATGTATCTTCTTTATCATCCCTTCTGGATCCGGCCACTTTCCCGGATTCCATTTATAAAAAGTTGCTTCATCACTCCAAGCTTCCAGAACAATAACAGAAGCAGGAAAATCATATTCTCGTAATTTATCAATCTGATCTAGAGTAAGTCTTTCATTATTCCAACGATTTGCTGATATCCAGACGCCAAATGCCCATTCTGGAGGAAGATCCGGATCACCAAATATATCTATATAGGAAGAAACCATTTCTCTAGGACTTCCAGTCATCAGAATAATCTTACTTTCTTCCGGTGTTTCTATAACAATTTCATCCTCTTTAAAATCAAATACGGATGTATAGCAAGTATCTACATATACTCCTACGCCCGTATCTGTCCAAAAAAACGGAGCCGGACAATAAGTCTTGTCTCCTTGAAAGCAAAACTTTTCATTTACCTCGTTAACAACTTTTTTCCCTTTTTGATTAATGCAGTTGTACTTTTCACCCATTCCATATGCGCCATTGTATTTAATATTTAAAACTACAACGCCTTTTTCCATACGTACCAGACTTCCAGTACCAAACTTATAATCAAAATCAATTCTAGCTTCAGAGCATTCTATATGACGCATATTATGCTTTAATTCCTCCATCCATAAGTCCATTCTTAAAGTATTTCTGCGCACAAATATAGGTAATAATAATCGGTATCATTGATATCAAACTTCCGGCCATCAATACGTTATATTCTGTTGAATACTGACCATTAAGAGTTGATAGAGCGATAGGAAGTGTAGTCTTTGCACTATCAGTCAACATAAGCAATGGCCATAAATAATCATTCCATGACTCCATGAATGTTGTAACTGCGAGGGTTGCCAGCGCAGGCGCACACAGCGGAAGCAAAACTTTCCTGTATATCTGGAATAAATTCGCACCATCTATTCTCGCCGCTTCGATAAAACCATTTGGAATAGTTTTCATCTGCTGTACCAGTAAAAAAATTGCAAACGGTCTAAATATAGATGGAAGGATAACACTTGAATAAGTATTAATCAGTCCCATCTTATTCATGATTACAAACAACGGAATCATAGTTACCTGTGTAGGAATCATCATCGTCGCAAGGTAAACTTTAAAGATTCCATTTCCAAATGGAAATCTCATCTTTGCAAAAGCGAATGCAGCCATCGAAGCCGAAAGTAATGTAATCAATGTATAAGACACCGAAATGAGCAAACTATTTCCAATAGTTCTAAAAAAATGGAACTTTCCAAACACTTTGGCATATGCCACCAAACTAGGCTCTTTAGGAATCCATTCAATCGGAATGGACATCAATGCCCCTCTACTCTTTAATGATGTTGATATCATCCAAAGGAACGGGATAATGGCCGCGATAGCAAGTAATATTGAAAACAGGTAATAGAATAAAGTCCCCAGATTCTTCTTAAGCGTCATAATTAACCCACCTATTCTGTCCTTTCATCTGAATGAACGTACACACCATAATAATCACAAACAACAGCCACGAGAATGCTGATGCATATCCCATCTTATAATAGTTAAATCCGTACTTATAAATACGTTCAACCATAACCTGAGTAACGCCATTCGGACCACCATCTGTCATAATCATGATCTGCGGGAACAACTGGAATGAATTAATCAAGCTAACAATCAATACATAAAAGATTGATGGAGTTAGAAGTGGCAAAGTTATCTTGAAGAACTTGGCCAGCGATCCTGCACCATCGATTGAAGCAGCTTCATAATAGCTCTTATCAATAGCCATTATTCCTGACAACAGAATCAATCCAAAGAAACCCATATCTTTCCAAACAGAAACTAGAACTATCGCAGGCATAGCCCACTTTTCTGACAGTAGCCAGTCCGGCCCCTGAATACCGATCATCTTCAATATATTATTGATTGCTCCATATTCAGGGGACAATACTGACTTCCAAATTAGAGAAGCTGCTACCCATGAAGTTAATACAGGTATATAAAACATTACCCTAAATGCTCCTACCCCTTTCTTTGGCCTACTTAATAGAAATGCGACCAGCAGAGATAAACACAGCATTAGCGGAATATATAAAACAATGAATCCGAGCGTATTGTGAAGCACTTTCCAGAACTCCTCGCCAGTCAATATGTCTTTAAAATTCTTCAGTCCGATAAAATGCTGGCTCATAAAACCAGGATCGAGCAAACTGTCTAACCCATTCCAGTCAGTCAAGCTGATTAATCCAGAAACAATTAATGGTAACGCTGAAAAAATCACCATTCCTATCAAACTTGGAATCAAAAAGACATATGCCGCTCTTACTTCATTGCTATCATACTTTGTTTTAGCCTTCACCTTCATAGCGCCCTCTTATTACCCTTTTACTTAATCTTTACTTTCTGCTCACATTCTTTCTGAGCTTCATCAAGAGCTTCCTCTACTGTCTTTGATCCAGAAGCAGCTGCTTTTAATTTTTCATCTAGGATATCACTCATCATCGAATAATCTTCGATTACAGGTGGGATAACCAGATAATCCAAACTATCAAATACAGCCTTTCTGTTATCAGGATTCTTCTGCTCTAAATATGATTTCAGAGCATCTTCATTCTTAATAGCTGGAAGATCCCATCCATCTTTAAGTCTAATTTCTGCAGATTTATCACTTGTTGTTAACCATGTAATCCACTTTGTTGCAGCTTCCTGATTCTTGCTCTTAGGATTAATTACGCAAGCATTTGAAAAGAAGTGTGTAGCCTTCTTCTTAGCACCTGGCTCCACTACAATGTCCCAATTAAATTTGCAATTATCTGCAAATGTCTGGAAAGCCCATATTCCTGTAGGAATCATTCCGAGTCTTCCGCTCATAAAGAGATCCCAGTCTTTCATTCCACCCATCTGTGCTTCAGTAGGCTGCACATTGGATTTCTGAACTCTGTCTACGAGCTGATGAGCAGCCTCAATGTTCTCCTTAGAATTAATAGTAAACTTCGTCTTATCCTTGTTAAGGAGAGAGCCACCATGCTGTGCTGCTACCTTAAAGAACTCATTGTAAGTAATAGGCTGGTAAATACCATAAATATTATCGCCCAGCTTTCTAATCGCCTCAGCCGCTTTCTGGATATCATCCTGAGTCCAATTCTCATTTGGATACTCTACCTTTGCCTGATCAAACAAATCCTTATTGTAAATAAGAACTACATTTGAAAAGCTTTCTGGAAGACCATACTGTTTTCCATTAACCTTAAACGCATCTCTCGCTGTATCATTCAAAGCGCTTAAATCTGAGCCCTTAATTTCCGCAAGCTGATTCTTGTTAGCATACTCAGCGAAGTTCTCGATATTCAACTCATAGCAATCCGGAGCCTTTCCGCCTGCTACTCTAGTCTGCATCTGTGTAAAGTAATCATCATATGCAATTGTCTCGATCTTTACTTTAATGTTTGGGTTCTCCTTATGAAAAGCCTCATACATCTTTTTCAGAGTCTTCTCATGACCACCTGACGCGTTAAAGTTGCAATAAGTAATAGTAACCTCATCTCCATTACCTGAATTACTTGATGCTTTAGCACTACCGCATCCAGCTAAAACTGTGGATACGCACAGAAGCAAACTTGCTGCAGCAGCTAATTTCCCCTTTTTCATCATTTATGTCCTTTCGTAATAAAAATAATTTGTTATAAAAAACAACCTTCAATGACTAACCGCTGCCTTTCCTCCTTCCTGGCGATTAGTTAACCTACAACCTAAACCAAAGTTTTCACCGAACCCCTTTCTACCAGTTCAAGCGAAAGAACTTCTTCCTGTTTAGGTAAATCTGTTTTTTCAATATTTTCTAGCAACAATTCAACAGCCTTTTTCCCCTTTAACGAAATATGCTGATGAACTGTTGTAAGAGGCGGTGTCAAATATTTAGAAATCTCTAAATCATCAAATCCAACAATCGAAATATCATCCGGAACTTTAACTCCACGTCTGTATAATTCGCTCATAACGCCAATAGCTAAAATATCGGCAGCGCAAACGATCGATGTCACCGTAAGGTCTGAATCCACTAATTTGTCTGCCATCTTAATTCCGCTTTCATAATCGATTTGTCCTTCAAAGACATACTTGTTATTAAACGCAACGCCAAATTCATCTAAGGCATTCTTATAACCCTGAAGCCTTTTTTTCATAACACCATTGTCTTTAATTTGACCTACAAAAAAAGCTATATCTCTATGACCATTCTTTAATAAATACCTCGTTGCCAGGTAACTTCCATACGCATCATCAATCCTGACTGAATGGTAATAAAAATCATTACAATAACTATCAATCAAAACTATTGGAATATCTGTCTTCTTTAATTCCTTGTAAAATTCATTTGGATACATTCCTATAACGATAATTCCATCCAGATTTCTCTGTTTTGCAAGTTTCATATAGCTCTCATTTGTATCGGTTGCAGAAATAATAACATGATATCCTTTCTGCCTTGCGTAATACTCAATACTCCCCAACACTTCACTATAAAAACCATTCTGGAACATGAGTTTATCGCCATTTTCTGTCTGAGGGACCACGACACCTATCAGTCTGGAACTATTACTATTTAACCCTTGGGCATTTATATTTGGCACATAGTTTAATTCTTCCATAGCTTTATAGACTTTCTGCTTCGTTGCATCAGAAATGCTCTTCTTACCGTTTAGCACATACGAAACAGTAGCTACTGACACTCCAACCCTATTAGCAACATCTTTTATAGTTGATTTTGTCATTTTGTCTCCTCAATCTATTTTGGTTAACCGTTTAATCAAAATTTAACGCTATTCCAAACCATTGTCAACACTTTTTAGTAATATTTCTAGACATTGCACTTGATTTACATCATTATATTGTGTATATTTACCTCAAACACTAATATTTTTATTTAAAACAAGCGTTAATCGTTTAACCATTTTACAAATATATAAAGGAGAAATAGAAATGTCTATCAAATATATACCAACTGGAAATGAATACGTTTCTCTCCCCGAGTTAAATCAGGAGACAGGCGAAATACACAGCATCAGTTTCCTATCAATGAAGCGAAAAGGAATGTTACTAATTACAGGACTTGAAGACCAGCCTTTTATAAAGCCATTCATCACTGGGGATGCTTCAAATCTAACATTTACGGATTACTCTCTCGAAAAATATTGGATTCCTACCTTAAACGGGTCTTTTGAAAACGGGGTTTTTAATATGACTGTTTTAACACCTCTTGAGGAAAAAGGATTCATCTTACGTTTTAAGTTCAAAGCTCATTCAGATTTAAACATTTCAACAGGACTCGATATTACATTCGGAAATATCATTAATTGCATCAACGAAAGTAAACCTCTACGAGGGAAATCTTTCTGTTATAAGAGTCCATGGAACGACAATCTTATATTTGATTTCGACTGCGGCGGGCCAGAGTTCTCGTTTGCTCCAATGACAAACTTTCCTTGCTCTACAAGCTTTACAGAATCAACTATCTCTATCACTGATTCCAGAACCGGAATAACAGATAGTAAAAATATTATAAAAGCCAGACTCTCCACCGATCTCAAATTACGAGCAGATGAAGAACAGGAACTTGTATTTTACTTCGGACTTGGATACGAAGAAGTTTCTGCGGCAACTTCCGCAAAGGAGATGCTCAGACAGTCCTATCAAACAGAGCTCGACAGGACTGCGTCCTGGCTGTCAAACAGAATAATAGAAATGAAGAGCCCTAAACTATCCAGAATTTTCAATCAGAACCTGTTCTTCTGTATCTTCTACTCAACCGGTTTAACTTTCGACACTGAAGAGCGCATTCTCACGACCAGCCGATCACCTCGATATTACGTAAGCGCTGCTTACTGGGACAGAGATTCCATGCTTTGGTCTTTCCCGGCAATACTAGATGTCGACCCGGTCCTCGCACGCGAAGCATTGACACACGTATTCAGAAGGCAGTCTCAAAACATCGGAACACACTCTCGATATATCAACGGTTCAATACTCGAGCCCGGATTTGAATTAGACGAGCTAGTTGCTCCGGTAATAGCACTGTATAATTACATAAAAAAAACAAACGATCAGGACTTTCTCCAGAAACCCTTTGTCAAAGACTCGATAGATTTAATTATTAGAAAGCTCGGATCGAGAAGAGATTATAAAACACGGCTTTATAGTACTTTTCTACAGCCAACTGACGACGAAATAAACTATCCATATCTCTGTTACGATAACGTTCTGGTATGGAAAGCACTCAACTGCCTAAGCGAGCTTTATCCAGAGAAAGCTTCTACTCTTTCACCAGAAGCCATGCTTCTCAAAGAAAGCATACTAAAGAATTTTACTTTTACAGATAAAGATGGAAACAGTTATTTCGGTTGGTCTATCGATTTAAAAGGGAACCACGATATATACGACGAACCACCTGGAAGTTTACAGCTTTTAAATTATTACGGTTTTTGCGAATCTGATGACCAGACATGGTTAAACACAGTCCGGATGATTCGCTCAAAAGACTATAAATACAGCTTTTCCAATTCTCCGATTGCTGAAATCGGATGTCCTCACGCACCTTATCCGTGGGTACTTAGTCTATGCAACAGCTTACTCTGCGGTTATGCCGACAAAGCACTCAAAGAATTAGAATTGCTCGAAATGGACAATGGGATTGCATGCGAAAGCATAGACCCAAATGATGGACACTCCATGACCGGAGATGCATTCGCAACATGCGCCGGATTCCTATGCCATAGCATATTAGTTTCACAGAAAGGGGATACTAATCGATGAGAAAAGACTTGATATTAGAGCCTTGGCATATAAAAATGCGCTCTAATGACTGGGTTGATGATTACGCAGAGACTATTTTTTCCCTCGGAAATGGGCGCATAGGATGTCGAGGGTATATCCCTTTTGAACCCAAAAACAGGCCCATTCAGCAAGGGCTATTCCTTGCCGGGACATTTGGTGAAATCAAGCCTGGAATCACTGATTTCGTCAATTTGCCAACGCCTGTATTCGATCGAATTCTGATAAACGGTAAACCCGGACGCCTAACCAGCGAAATCGTAAGAGACCTAGATCTCGAGCACTCTATCCTTACATTCGAATTCACCTTAAATGATACTATTCAGATTAAGGCTGAAAGATTTTTTTCTTCTGATGATGTTAGGTTTATGATTCAACGCTTTACCATTAAAGCTCCATCAAATGTATCTATCACTATCGATACCGGAATAAATGAAGCATCATGTAACTGTCCTGTTCCTGATGATCAGGTAAAAGAAAACACCGAAACGATTAATTTGTCAAAGAGGATTTCTCTCACTCATCATAATGACAGCTTAATAGCTAAATACCTCATCACCGGAACCCATCTGGAGATAACAGAACAGTTGACAATACATACTAACGACTTTGAAATAAAACACACGAATGAAGCTCTTATACATTTGGACGCAATCACGGATCCTGCTGCATCGAATGATATCACTACATACTCTTACGAGAAATTTACACAGATAAACTCCAGTCGTGATATCAACCTTTCTGATAGTTCACCTGATGTAATATCATTCCAGAATTTTTATAATAAACATTTAGATTTTTGGAAAGAAAAATGGGATATTTGTGATATTGATTCTAACGTAATCGTAAAGAAATTTGAAGACAGCGCAAAAGTCATTACCGCTTTAAGATATAACATCTTTCAGCTAATCAACAACTGCAGTCGTCTGGATCCGACTGTTAGCATCGGTGCCAGAGGACTAACCCACACTAGATACAAAGGTTGCTATTTCTGGGATACCGACATCTTCATGCTTCCTTTTTACCTGGCAACAGATAAAGAAGCTGCAAAGAATCTTTGTATGTATCGAATCAACAATCTCGATGCCGCTAGAGACTATGCGAAAAAAATGAACCTGTCAGGCGCCAGATTTCCTTGGATGACATCATTCGACGGCTCAGAGCAATGCGAGACATGGGATATCGGCTGTAGTGAAATTCACATAACCGCTGACGTAGTTTACGCAATAAATAACTACATTCAGAAATACAACGACCAGGATTTCTATATCAATCACGCTGCCGAACTCTATATAGAAACTGCCCGATATTGGTTAAGCCGTTATACATACGACTCAACTGGCAACACCGCAAACCTGTTATTCTGTAAGGGGCCTGATGAGTATTGCGGAATCACAACAAACAACCTTTTTACAAATGTCATGGTTCAGCACAACCTAAGGCTTGCTATTAAAGCCGCTTCAGATTTAAAACAGGACAACACAAAAACATATAACAGACTCAACATATCAGATTCTGAAATCAAAGCTTGGTCTAGATTAGAGAAGGACATTCCCTGGCCAAGAGATCCCGAGTCAGGACACTTAACTACAGATGATACATTTCATCTGCTTGAAAAGGTAGATATCTCAAAACTAAAACCAGACGATAGCGCCAGCTATCACACCACATGCTTCGATAGATTACAGAGATATAAAGTGGTAAAGCAGGCCGATGTAATCCTATTAATGACCAGACTGCCAGAACTATTTTCAAAAGAAGAACGACTAACTGCCTGGAATGATTTCGAGCCATTATGCCTTCACGATTCTACTCTTAGCTTTGCATCCCATGCGTTATTTGCAGTTCAAAATGGAATAACCGACAAAGCTATGTATTACTTCAACAAGGCATTATTCCTGGATATCTACGATGTTATGAACAACACCGGAAAAGAAGGGCTTCACATGGCTGGCATGGGCGAAATATGGAACGCAGCCTACTTTATGGGATTACTCAAATTAAAGCCATAACACATACTAAACATAAATGCTTCCTTTTAACCAACATAGTAGTGTAAACGGTATACTATTTTCCATAGCTGACGGCATTTAATTATCCATAGTTTCGGCACTTTATTTTCCATATATCACGCCTTTGGGGATATACTCATCCTCGGAGGGGGGTGATAGGAAAGGTGAAAGTTTCCTGCAAATATCTTTTCTATTACAATCACTGTCATATCCTGCACCGACTCGGCATAACCATTCCTTGCCCACTTCATAAATATGCTGAAAAGTCCATAGGCAAGGTAGGCGCTTTCGTAAGTGTCAATGGACTGCCCGCTGTCGCTATCTGTCATTATGATCTCATAGGCCGACAAGATTGCTCCATGATGCCCCTGTCCGATGATTAGGTCGTTCTTATTTCGCAATGAATAGCAAAAATCAAAATATCGTCTGACACGGTAGCTGTCATTTAACTGATGCTCCTTAAGCCTGTGTTCATGCTCATATTCACGCCACTTCATGATGATATAGGTGGTAATAATCTCGTCCTTTGATTTAAAATTGCGAAAATAGGTCGCCCTGCCAATGCCGCCCTCCTCGCACAACTCGTCCACAGTGATCTTATCGATATTAAGCTAGTTCGTCAATTCGACAGATAGCTTGCATTTCTTGAAGCAAATGCATAAGGAGGCGTTATTATGGAAAAGGCAAACGCAAAAAGCAAACTGAAAAAGTTTTTTATCATCATAGGAATTATCATTGTGGTGATTGCATTAAGCATATTTATTGTTCTGAAGCTGACATTCCTCAAGTCCTTCCCGGTGCTCAAGGGTGAACCAAAAATTGGCAAGTGGTATGATGTCAAGGTTGACAGCGCAAAATCCTCTGACGGCAGCGAATGGCACGGCATCTTCCGCAAGGGCACTGAAAACAAGGTGGTCGTGTATTTCTTCGGTGGCGGTGTAAGCATCACCCCTAAGACGTCCGAGGGAGGTAAAAAGTTCTATGCAACGAAGATGACGGCTCAAGATTTTGTAGCACAGGGCGGCATCGGCAATACTTCGAAAGATAACCCATTTAGGAACTGGAGTTTTATCGTGATACCCTATGCAACGGGTGATTTCCATTCAGGAACGGGAACTTATGAGGGCGAAAAAAAAGTATATCACACGGGATTCAACAATTACTCCGCTTATATCGAACAAATCAAACATTATATCGGAGAACCTGACACGCTGCTTGTAACAGGCTTTTCAGCAGGCGGATTTGCGACTTCTTTACTGGCTGATGATGTAATCGACCGTTTTCCGAGTGCAAAAAATGTAACCGTCTGTGTTGACAGCTCACTCCTGCTTTATAAAGGATGGCACGAAACGGCTGTGAATTTATGGAAATCTCCGACACAGATATCAGACAGACTGACCACAAACAACCTTGTCCTTGACAGTCTTACTGCACTCCATAAGAAGCGTGGTGAAAGCGTAAAAATACTCTTTGACTGCTCCTATCGTGATGATACACTAATGCAGTATCAGTCCTATATCGACACTGGAAAAATGGATAAAACAAAAGAGCTTGGCGATAAATTCCAACGTAATCTGAAAGATATGGTAAAGGGGTTGCAAGCAAATATCCCCAATGTTGGCATTTATATCTGGAACTTCGGAGAAGACAAAGACACCCATAATACCCAGCATACAATTATCTCTTCAAATGCCTTTGACAAGCTCGGAAACAACCGAAGTGTCGGAGAATGGATATTTGATGCGGTAAACGGTGATGTCAGAACTTATGGACTGGAACTGCTCGATTGAGCATTTTGGGGTTTTGATATGCTAAGGCTCCTACGCTTGCACCGATTAAATTCCTATTTTGTGTTCTAGTTCCTCAATTCCATATTACATCCAAATTCATTATTCTTTTTTGAAATTCCGCAAATCGTTTTCTCTGGAGCTTACCATAAGGTATCAAAATTCTAAGTGACTAATACCTGCTGCCGCTTCATTTTTACTTTCTTTCACCTCTTGCCACACAAGTAAGTATATTCTTAAAGGCCACGAATAATACTTAAATAGAAGGATCCGACACCGGTTCACACCAGGCCGTTCTTGTAAGACCGCTGGCGTTACAGGCGTGGATGATATGTAAATGGTAAATAACCCGCCACCCTCAATAAAAATGCCGCCCCAAAGGGCGGCACAGTGGCTTTACCTTGTTTTTGTTTTTCGACAATGCTCGGGTATCTTGTCAGACCAAGGCATCATATCTACGAGAGCATCCGCTGGAACATTATTCCTTGGACACTTCATAAGCTCATACATCAGATAAACAAAGTACTCATATGGCTTTAGATTATTAGCCTTTACTGTTTCAGCAAGGCTATACAGCATTGCGCTTGCTTCAGCACCATTCTTGGAATCGATGATCTGCCAGTTTTTCTTGCCGACGCAGAACTTCTTGATGCTTCTTTCAGCATCATTATTATCAAGAGGGAGCTTTGCATCCTCCAAGAATACTTTTAGATAAGGC
>Ga0256406_1002243_pt1 | contig 28062 bp, 7 predicted proteins | sample RumenRJG_03DNA_FD_185986 | JGI IMG/M metagenome (GOLD analysis project Ga0256406, IMG submission 185986) | Bovine rumen microbial communities from Lethbridge, Alberta, Canada - RJG_03 | ecosystem: Host-associated > Mammals > Digestive system > Stomach > Rumen | place: Canada: Alberta | collected... | reverse complement strand
ATATAAGCCACGTGTAGAGCACCTTGTCAATTTGCAGAAGGTGATGGCCACAAACTATTTGACTGAGGCTAAGCGATTGTTGAAGGAGAGCGACAAGAAGAGCCAGGAGGAAGGTGCTTTGGCATTGTTCCGCTCTTACAAGGCGTTGCCTAAGAACCAGCCATTGATCAAATTCTTGAGTGAGCCAGGAATCAAACCTCTTTTGTTGAAGACGGAAGAGATCTATATCGCTGAGAACAACAAGAGAATGCCAGAGGCTACAGATCCTCTATACTTTGTGATAGATGAGCGTCACAACAGCATCGTCTTGACAGATAAGGGAGTCGACGCGTTGACTGGTGTCAGCGAGGACCCTACATTCTTCGTGTTGCCGGATATCGGTAGCGAGATGGTTGATTTGGAAGCAATGAATCTTCCAGCTGCAGAGTTGGCAGAGAAAAAGGAACAGCTAATTCAAAACTATGCGGTCAAGAGCGAGCGTATCCACACAATCAACCAGCTTTTGAAGGCATACACATTGTTTATCAAGGACGACCAGTATGTCGTGATTGATGGCAAGGTGATGATTGTCGACGAGCAGACAGGCCGTATTATGGATGGCCGCCGTTATTCCGACGGTTTGCACCAGGCATTGGAGGCAAAAGAGGGAGTTCAGGTAGAGGCCGCTACTCAAACGTATGCGACTATCACATTGCAGAACTACTTCCGTATGTATCACAAACTTGCCGGAATGACAGGTACAGCAGAGACAGAGGCGGCTGAGTTCTGGAATATCTATAAGTTGGATGTCGTTGTGATTCCTACGAACCGTCCGATTGCGAGAATCGATATGAACGACCGTATCTACCGTACACAGCGTGAGAAATATAATGCTGTGATTGAGGAGATCGTGTCGTTGACAAATCAAGGTCGTCCAGTGTTGGTGGGTACAACATCAGTTGAAATATCTGAGTTGTTGAGCCGAATGTTGCGTATGCGCGGTATCCAGCATAACGTGTTGAATGCAAAACTACATCAGAAGGAGGCTGAGATTGTCGCTGAGGCAGGTAAGAGCAAGACTGTGACTATCGCCACAAACATGGCAGGTCGTGGTACCGATATCAAGCTTTCTCAGGAGATAAAAGACGCTGGTGGTTTGGCAATCATCGGTACAGAGCGTCATGAGTCTCGTCGTGTCGACCGTCAGTTGCGTGGTCGTGCAGGACGTCAGGGAGACCCAGGTTCATCAGTGTTCTTCGTCTCGTTGGAGGATAAGTTGATGCGTCTGTTCGGTTCGGAGAAGATCGCATACTTGATGGAGAAGATGGGTGTGAAAGACGGAGAGATGATCGAGAGCAACATGGTCACTAAGTCAATCGAAAGAGCCCAGAAGAAGGTGGAGGAGAACCACTTTGGTGTCCGTAAACGTTTGATCGAGTACGACGACGTGATGAACAATCAGCGTGAGGTGGTATACCGCCGTCGCCGCCAGACATTGCGAGGAGAGAGAATGGGTGTCAACCTAATGGATATGATATATGGAGTGGCTCAGAGAATTGTCGGTGAGACAAAAGGAATGTTGAGCTATTCAGATTTCAAGAATGAGGTTGTTCGTTTGTTGTCTTTCGAAACAGCCATTCCTGAAAATGATTACAATTCATTGAAGGATGTGGATTTGGTTCAGAGACTGTTTGAGGAGGCTATGGCCACATTCAAACGCCGTACAGAGATGATCGCTGATCAGGCGTTCCCTGTATTGAACAATATCTACGCACAGCATCCGGAGGGAGGATTGGTAGGAGTGCCTATCACAGATGGACACTTTGTATATAGCATTACGGTTGATTTGAAAGAGGCTGTTGATACTCATTGTAAGAATGTGGTGAAGGAGTTTGAGCGTCGCACATTGCTTCACGCTATCGACTCAAAGTGGAAAGACCACTTGCGTGAGATGGACGATTTGAAGAACTCAGTTCAGAACGCTCACTACGAGCAGAAAGATCCGCTTGTAATCTACAAGATTGAATCTTACAATATGTTTGCGGCTATGCTTGATGATATGAATCAGGAGGCAGTCAATGTGTTGATGCGCGGACAAATCTTGATGAGACAGGAGGATGACGCTGAGACTCAGGCACGTATAGCTGAAGAGGCAGCACGTCGCCAGGCATTGGCAGAGGCTAAGGAAGCTGAAGAAAGAATGAAAGCTATGCAGATGAACAGAAGCGAGGATCTAGAGGAGGCTCCGGAAGAGCAGTCGCCACTTCAGCAAGTGTCGCAGCCAAAACAGATGCCGGCTAACGCAGGCGTGAAGATCGGCAGAAACGATCCTTGTCCATGTGGAAGCGGCAAAAAGTACAAACAGTGCTGCGGCAGAAACATTTGATGATTGATTGAATCAAAATAATTGAGGCGTGTTTTGCATCAGAACACGCCTCTTTTCAATAAAATACAATAAATATGTTAGGATATATTACATGGACCGTTAATCCTGTGGCATTCACAATTCCTGGGCTGGATATGGATGTCAGATGGTATGGAATGATGTGGGCTTTCGGATTTCTTCTTGGCTATATTACAGAGAAGTATATCTACAAGAGAGAAGGGCTGCCAGACACTGCAATCGACGACTTCCTGACTTACATGGCTATTTTCACTGTCGTCGGAGCTCGCCTTGGTCACTGCTTTTTCTATGATCCTGAATACTATTTCTCTCACCTTGGAGAAGTGTTGTTGATCAACAAGGGAGGATTGTCGAGCCACGGAGGAGCGGTCGGAATCCTAATCGGAATGTATGTTTTCAGCAGACGTGTGGCAAAAAAAAGTTATTTGTGGGTGCTCGACCGTACTGTCATTGCGGTGGCAATTACAGGTTGCTGCATCAGATTCGGAAATTTGATGAATCATGAGATATACGGTCATGCCACTGACGTGCCATGGGCTTTCCAATTCGTGACAAATCTTCATTCGTGGATGGCAGGCAAGGCTGAACCAATTTTCTCTGAGCCAAGTCACCCAACGCAGATTTATGAGATGCTTTACTGCATAGTGACATACTGCTTTACCATGTACTTGTATTGGAAGACTAATGCTCGCAAATACGAAGGTTTGATTTTCGCCGTCTTCTTGCAGGGAATCTTCCTGACTCGTTTCTTGCTCGAATTCATCAAGAACAACCAAGAGTCGTTTGAAGACGGAATGATGCTCAACATGGGTCAGCTGCTAAGTGTGCCTCTATTCGTCACAGGATTCTATTTGTTCTATAAGGCTTATAAGCAATATAAAGAAGAGAAGGAATCTAGTCAGTTATCCGTAAGATAATCGCTCACGGAACAGAAAAATCTAACATAAGAATAGAAATATGAAACATATAGGTGCACACGTCTCAACATCGGGTGGAGTGGAGAACGCTCCCGTCAACGCAGCGGCAATCAAAGCGAATGCGTTTGCTTTGTTTACGAAAAACCAGCGTCAGTGGGTGTCGGCTCCGTTGAGTGAGAAATCAATCGCGTCGTTCAAGAAGAAGACGGAAGAGATTCACGTCGACCCGGCATATATTCTTCCTCACGACAGCTATTTGATCAATCTCGGACATCCGGAGACGGAGGGGCTTGAAAAATCACGCGCCGCTTTCTTGGATGAGATGCAGCGCTGTGAGCAACTCGGTTTGAAACTTCTAAATTTCCACCCAGGAAGCCATTTGAAGAAAATATCAGTGGATGAGTGTCTGGCTCGTATCGCAGAGTCTATCAATATCACTTTGTCCAAAACCTCTGGTGTGTGTGCTGTGATAGAGAATACGGCTGGTCAGGGCTCCAACGTCGGCAATAGATTTGAAGAGATTGCGAAAATCATCAGTATGGTCGACGATAAGAGCAGGGTGGGAGTCTGCATCGACACCTGCCATACATTTGCTGCCGGCTATGATTTGCGTACAGCTGAGGCTTGTGAAACAACGTTTGCCGAATTTGACAAAGTGGTAGGACTCAACTATTTGCGTGCCATGCATATCAATGATTCGATGAAACCGTTTGGCTCGAAAGTGGACCGCCACAACAGTATCGGCAAAGGAGAAATAGGCATTGAGTGCTTCAAATGGATTATGCAGCAGGATATGTTTGACGACATTCCGTTGATACTTGAAACGCCAGATGAATCAATTTGGGCGGAAGAAATTGCACTTTTGAGGCGTTTTGAGGCTGAAAAATAACATTTTTTAACATTTGAATATAATAATTCAGCCGCAAAATAATATCTTTGTGGGCGAAAACAACTAAGAAACACAATTTAAGTTAAAATGGACAATACAGCATTATTGCAAGAAGTAACAGCCAAAGCTCAGGTTTGGCTAAACGGTAACTTTGATGAGGATACAAAGAAGGAGGTAAAAGCCCTTTTGGATTCATCAGATAAGAATGCTTTAATTGATGCGTTCTACCGTGACTTAGAGTTCGGTACTGGTGGTCTTCGTGGTATCATGGGTGCTGGAACAAACCGTATGAACAAGTATGTAGTCGGCATGGCCACTCAGGGTTTTGCTAACTATTTGAAGAAGAATTTTGCAGACCGTAAGCAGATTTCAGTTGTAGTTGGTCACGATTGCCGTAACAACTCACGTCTATTCGCAGAGACAGTAGCTGATATCTTTTCTGCAAACGGTATTCAGGTATATCTATTTGAGTCGTTGCGTCCTACACCAGAGATCTCTTTTGCCATCCGTCAGTTGAAGGCACAGGCAGGTGTTAACGTGACTGCAAGCCACAACCCACGCGAGTACAACGGATACAAGGCTTATTGGGAGGATGGTGCACAGGTGCTAGCTCCACACGATAAGGGAATCATCGACGAGGTTAACAAAGTAAAGGTAGAGGATGTAAAGTTCGCTGGCAACAAGGATTTGATCAAGATCATCGGTGGTGAGATGGACTTCGACTATATGACAGCAGTTCACGAGGCATTGATCGACCAGGATGTGATCAACCGTCAGAAGGATCTTAACATTGTATATTCAGCAATGCACGGAACAGGTCGTGTGATCGTTCCACTTTGCTTGCGTTCATGGGGATTCCAGAACATCAACGTCGTTCCAGAGCAGATGGTTGTAGACGGTAATTTCCCTACAGTCGTCAGCCCTAACCCAGAGAACGCTGAGGCTATGACACTTGGTATGAAGCTAGGTACTAAGCTTAACGCAGACTTGGTCGTAGCTACAGACCCAGACGCAGACCGTCTTGCAATCGTATGCCGCGACAACAAGGGAGAGTGGATGATCATCAACGGTAACCAGACAGCTATGATGTTCTGCTACTACATCATCACAAACATGAAGAAGCTTGGCAAGATGACTGGTAATGAGTTCCTTGTTAAGACAATTGTGACAACTGAGGTTATCGCAGAGATCGCAAAGAAGAACAACATCGAGCTTCGCGACTGCTACACAGGATTCAAGTGGATCGCACGTGAGATCGCAATCTCAGAAGGTAAGAAGAAATATATCGGTGGTGGTGAGGAGAGCTTCGGATTCCTACCATTCGACAAAGTACGTGATAAGGATGCACCAGCGTCAATCTGCTTGATCTGTGAGATCGCAGCTTGGGCTAAGGACCAGGGCAAGACACTATACGATTTGTTGATGCAGATCTATCAGGAGTATGGCTTCTCTAAGGAGTTCACAATCAATGTCACTAAGCCAGGAAAGAGCGGTGCTGACGAGATCAAGGCAATGATGGAAGGCTTCCGTGCTAACCCTCCTAAGGATCTTGGTGGCAGCAAGGTGTCTGTAGTGAAGGACTTCAAGACATTGGAGATGACAACTGCAGCTGGCAAGCAGAAGCTAAATATGCCTGAGACAAGCAACGTGCTTCAGTGGTTCTGTGAGGATGGAACAAAAGTTTCAGTTCGTCCTTCAGGTACAGAGCCAAAAATCAAGTTCTACTGCGAGGTTAAGGGCACGATGAAGAGTGCTGCCGACTACGCTGAGCAGAACGAGAAAGCAACAGCTAAGATCGAGGCAATCAAGAAGTCTCTAGGACTTTAATAATGCATAATTCATAATGCATAATTAATGACGTGATGATATCACGTTGTACGAAATATTTTAGGGCACCGTCGCAAGGCGGGGCCTTTTTTTATGTGTAAGTGGTTTGGTTTATACTCAACCCTATGATATGCTGCACTTACTGGATTAGTTTTAACATTTTTTAATTTTTTTTCATAATAAAATGTGTTATAAATCATTTTTTAATAACATTTATTCCTAATTTTGCGAAGATTGTTCAGAGATATGAATACCTTAAATGGACTTTTGAAATTAAATGACTGATATATAGAATGATAGATGATGCATGTTTGTCTTCTTGATTATGTATAAGCATTAATGTGAAAAAGGATCTTATTTTCTGGGGAATTTTTACGGTTTGTATTTTAAGAATAACACGAGATTAATTAATATACGATGAAAAGAATATTTTCTTTGATATTGGCTTTAATGGCTGTGCAGATGATGTGGGGCCAGGGCTCAGAATTTCCAGAAATTGATTTGACGTCAGATAATTTTTATGTTAAAGAGAATGGAGAAGGCAATGGATCTTCGTGGAAGAATGCCATGGGTCCTAAGACATTCGCTTACTATTTGCCTCAGGTAAAGGATGGAACCACATTCCATGTTGCTGCGGGTACGTATTATCCGATGTATAATAGTAATTTGAATCTTACTACGGAATCTGATGCTCTATATACAATAAACAGTAATGTCACAATCAAAGGAGGATATCCGGCAGAACCATCAGAAGGTACAATTAGTGACCCAAGTAAATATAAAGCGACATTTAGTGGAGATTTAGATGAAAATGACAAAATCAATTTTTATAAAGGAGATTCTCTTGTATTTAAAAATTTTGATAACAATTTATCGGTTTTGTTTGTTTTTGCGTCTCATACAAAAGATCTAAGTATTAAATTTGAAGGTGTTTCGTTTTCTCATAGCTTAAACGCAGTTCTTTCAACTTGTTATAATGGCTATTATTTAGATTTGTATTTTGACTATGTCGAATTTGAAGCAAATTTGAATGGAGGAATTGATATTCATTATACAGGGGATGATAATACAAATTTGTTTATTAATCATTCCTTGTTTAAATATAATGCAACAGGTATTCATGGAGAACGTGTGAGTCTTCTTGAGATAAAGAATACTAAATTTGAAGATAATATAATCCCAATTTATATTTTCGACACTTCAAATGAATGCTATGGCGTTATGGATTCTATTTCAGTTATTGGAAATTTAAGAGGCTCCCAATTACCAATGAATTTAACGATATCCAATTCGTCTTTTGAATCAAACGGATCGTCGTTTGTATCAACTGGATCGTCGTTGCTTTATTACTATTCCAGTCTTCCTTGTGCTTTGAATATTTTGAATTCCAATTTTGTCGGCAACAAAGGTTTTGGTCGGTTGTTTAATAATAATGATGGTGTTGCAACTATTAAGAATTGTAGTTTTATAAGTAATGAGACAGCTTTTCCAATAACTTGGGTGAAAGATTTGACTGTCAATCATTCTTATGTATATGATCATATAGGAAATGAAATATTTCATGCTGAAGATAATTTGTCTCTTAATTCTGATACAATAGAGTCGTGTAAGTTAGAATCTTATATGATTCAATCTGGTAATTGTCGCATTGATAGTTGTTTGATAAAAAACAATGATTCGTATTTGTTTTTTCAAAGTGGAAATTTTGAGTTGCGTAACAGCGAGATTATAGAAAATTTCAAAACTGATATGAACTCAGAAATACCTATAATTAGTCTAAATAGTAAAAGTGAAGATGATAGGGTCAATGTGGTTAATACCATATTTGAAGACAACAAATATAAGGATTGTGTGTTCTTGAAAAATGAGGGAACGTTCAGTTTTAATTTTGATCATTGTTTGTCTGATTCAAATGAAAGCAGTCAATATTTTGATTTGTCAAATCCAAAATCTAATATACTTAATTCCACATTTGATAATTGTGTTGTGACAAATGGGTCTTTGATTAATATAAATGGTGGTGCTAGTTTGCGTTCTGAAAATTCAAGTTATGTTAATAATACATCTAAAATTGACATATTACATAAAGTAAATGATGACATATTAAATAATCTGGGCGACTCTTTAATATTAAGAAATAATACTATCGCAAAAAATACATCTGGGAATATCATATATGATAATTCCAGCGTTTATTCTGCATATATTAATAATACGATAGTCGGCAATATGGTTAGTTCGCCAGGTTTGCCTATTAAAAGGGATGCCTATTGTGATAGCTTTGATTTTGTCGGAAATATCATTCTTGGAAATGGCTCTGATGTTTACGAAAAAAATACAAGTAACTATGTTTATCCAGACGGTTTGTCTGTTGTATTACAACTGAGTGATAAGACAGCGAATATAACTTATAATCTTTCTACTATCTTAAGAAGTACGCCTTATTCGCCGAGTACAACAGATTATTCAACATGGAAGCCTTCAAATAATACAAATTTGCTGATTAAACCATATCTGTTGGACAATGAATCTGGTTGTATCATTTGTCCTTATTCTCTTGAAGAATTGGAATCGAATGTCTTATCTGATATTTTTAAAGGATCTTATAATTCAAAATCACATCTCTTTACACCTGTCCTTGAATACAAAAATGGTTTCACGCCAACCGTTGCTCTAAAATCTGACAAACTTTCAGACGGTAAATCCATTCGTTTCCCACGTCTTGATGATGTTCTAACAGACCAGCGTGGAGTGTCTCGTCTGGATATGACATGTATGGGAGCATACGAGATCGGCTGTGGCAACGATACGACAATCACTACTGACACAATCAATGTCGGAACTAAGATTTTCGGCCAGACATTCACAGAAGTGGGTGTGCACGACGGTATCATTGAAACCCTCCAAAACGTAAATGGATGCGATAGTGTTGTGTTGCATAAGGTTGTGGTTAGACCAACTGCAATGAACTATTATGTGAAGACAAAAAAAGTAAATAAGGGAGATGGTAGCAATTGGGAGAATGCCATGGATGAAAAAGGCTTCCTTACATACTTGCCTTTGGCTCCTGAAGGTGCTACTTTCCATGTGGCAGCAGGAGAATACTTGAGAAAATCAGATAAATTAAAAAGTATATCAGTAAAAAATGATGTTACTATAATAGGTGGTTATCCAGCTGATGCAACCAAAGGCGCAGTGTCGGACCCTAAAAAATATAGCACACATATTTCCTTATTTAGGGAACTGACCAGTGGTAATGATGCGGTAAAAGTAGAACTATATAATCTGAAGTTCTCTGATTTCAGTATTGTAATGAACAATTATGCCGATTTTACTTTGGTTGTTGATAAGTGTAAATTCCAAGGCTATGGCACGGGATCTAATGTTATTTATTCAGGAAATAAGTCTGTTATTAAACTGACAGATTCTTATTTTTCAGGAGAAAACAATCCGACAACTCTAATTGCTGGCATGTATGGTGGTACTGTTGATATTTCTGGTTGTACTTTCGCCTATTATAGAAAGTCAGATTCTTATTTGATCGACATTTCTTATCCAACTCATATTTCGCTGATTAATTCTACTATTGTTTATAATGTACTAAATGGAGTTATAGGAGGTGCGACTACTCATACGAATAAATTATTGAACAATACGATTGTTGGTAATAAATTCGGCAATGAATTTTTCCATATGACGAAGCAACCTCCAGTATTTGAGGGTAATATTTATGCTGAAAATGGATATGAGTTTGTCTCGACATTCTCTAATACAAATATTTATAATAAGAAAGTATCGGATATCCTTGAAGGAACAGTCGATGAAACCTCAGGTATTTTCTCTCCTGAATTGAAAGACAACGGTGGTTTCACACCAACCGTTGCTCTAAAATCAGACAAGCTTTCAGACGGTAAATCTATCCGTTTCCCACGTCTTGATGATGTTCTAACAGACCAGCGTGGAGTGTCTCGTCTAGATCCAACTTGTATGGGAGCATACGAAATCGACTGTGGCTCAGACACGACATTCTCTACTGATACTATCAATGTCGGAACAAAAATCTATGGACAGACATTCACAGAAGTGGGAGTGCACGACAGCATCTTTGAAACACTTCAAACCGCAATTGGTTGCGACAGCGTGGTTATGCATAAAGTTGTGGTTAAGCCAACTTCATTGAACTATTATGTGAAGACAGAGAGAAAAAACAAGGGAGATGGTAGCGATTGGGATAATGCCATGAATGGTGAAGACTTTGCCACATATTTGCCTTTGGCTCCTGACGGTGCTACTTTCTATGTGGCGGAAGGAACTTATTCTCCTTTTGTGAAAAATGGAAGACAATTTTTAGTAAACAATTCGGTAACGATAAAAGGTGGTTATCCGAATGGTATTAAGAAAGGTGATTTAGAAGATCCTTCTCTACAAAATAAGACAATTTTTAATGGAGAAATTATCGAAAATGACCAAAAAGAAAAATTATATTTGTTCATTCTGACAAAAGAGAATATTAAATTCCGTATAGAACATTCTTATCTTCAGTCTTCTAAATATTCTATTCTATCAAGTGATCCTAATGACATTATTGTCCTTGACTGCTATTTGTCATCTTCTGATTATGGTGTTTTTGCAAACGCTTCTTCTGACATCACTGTTGCAAATACCATATTTGCCGACAATAAAATTTCTGTCAGATCTAACATCTCTGGAAAATACAATGGTGTTATAAAAATAAAAGATTCTGAATTTATTGAGGATAATGATAATACGCAGAGTTTTGTATTGGCAGGAGACTCTTTGTTTATGTATAATGTGACTTTCTCTAAATCTAATGTAGACAATATACCATTAATGTTCAATAAATATATAGAACTAAAAAAATGTAATTTTATTGATATAAAGCAGAAGTCTTCGATTATATTATCAAATGCTGATTCTGCAAGTGTCGATAGTTGTGTATTTAGAGGATGTAAGGGAAATGGTCTTTTGTCAGAATCAAAGTCAATTCAAGTTTCGAATTCAAGTTTCGAATCAAATGAAGTATATGATGTATTTTTTGCAACTGTAGATTGTGATGCGTATTTGTACAGAAATACTTTTTCTAACAATATAACATCAAGTTCTGTTGTGCATTCTGCAAAGAAAGTGACTATGTGTAATAACACGGTTACAGGAAATACTGCTAAAAATGTATTATTGTTAGAAAACAAACAATCCATTTTAAATAACAATACTATTGTTGGCAATACTTCTTCGTATTCGATCAAGTGTAACGATATAATTTTTGGTGGAAACATATTGTTGGCGAATGGTGATGGTTCAGTATTTAATGCTTTCGAAACATCTCAATTTATTGATAATATAATGCCTCCAGCTGTTTGGGGTGATAGATTGTTTGATTTTACAGGAAATCTTATAATAGAGGATACAGATACACAATATGAGGTTTCTTCTGAAATTTTTGAAGGAGAACAAACAAAAGAAGGTTTTGTTCCAACTCTAAAAAACAACGGAGGTTTCACACCAACCGTCGCTCTAAAATCAGACAAACTTTCGGACGGTAAATCTATCCGATTCCCACGTCTTGAAAATGTGCTTACAGACCAGCGAGGAGTGGAGCGTCTGGATTCAACTTGTATGGGAGCATACGAGATGAGATGCACTGGTGACACTACTTTCTTGCGTGATACAATTTTTTGTGGAGAGAGTTTCAACGATAGTGTCTTCACTCAGGTTGGACGTCATGACCTTATAGAAACCTTCACTGACAGATATGAATGTGACAGTGTAGTTCTTCTGTGTCTGTTCGTTAAGCCAGTTCCAAGTGAGGTTGGATATTTCGTGAAGATGGAACGTAGCGGAATGGGTGATGGCTCGTCTTGGGATGACGCAATGAATGGAGAAGATTTTGCTGCTGTATTGAATTTGGTGGAACCTAATTCTAAATTCCATATTGCTGAAGGTGAATATCTTCCAGTTTATGATATTGTTGGTGGTATACCTTCTAAAGATTACGATAAGGTGTTCTTCTCGGATAAGTGCGTAAGCATAGATGGAGGCTATTCGGATAAATCAAAAGGAACAGAATTGAATGCTGATCCTGCCGTCTATAAGACCATTCTGAGTGGAGACAATGAAGGCAATACTCCTGCCAAGTTTGATGCTGCGGGTGAGTATGCTGATTATAGGAAAGACGATTGTCATGCGATTTTCCAGGTTGAGACGAAAGATGAAGGCTCTATTGTTATCAGTGGCATCGAATTCTTCGGTTCGTACGCCCACAATTCAGGTGGAAGCGCTGCTGTTAAGATTCAGGCTGAGAACGCAAGTTTCAGTGTTGAACGCTGTACTTTCACTCAAAACAATTATGGTATGATGGCTTTTGATTGTTCTGGTAAAGTAAATGAGTCTTATTTCTATGGCAATTATTACACTGGCTTCACTAATTCAATTAGAGAAAAAGATACTACATATATTACGTACTCTACATTTGAAAATGGCTCAAGTGGAGCGTTAAATCTTTACAATCAAGGTAATGCTGTTTTGAGTAATAATACTATCTTGAATGACGGTAAGACAATGTTTATGACTGATGTAAATGCTGAATTGTATAACAATACTATCTTGGCAAATATTTCAACAAACAATGCTACTGAGTTGTTGATGATAGGAAATATTGTTAAAGGTTCCGTTTCTGAAAAAGGTAAAATAGAATCTCAATACAACCTTTATACTGATGAATTATCTGCAAACTTTATCTCTAAGTTTGATAAGACATCTTCAGTTGAGAATATCCTTAAAAATATGGAGGGTGAGGGTAATACCACCCAAAATAATGGAGGATTCACTCCTACTATAGCCTTGAAATCAGATGTCTTGGCTGATGGTACATCTCTTCGTTTGCCAGTTACAAAAACAATAATAAACGACGACCAGAGAGGTGTTGATCGTTTGCCTGCAACATGTATTGGTTCATATGAAACTATTGAAGTCAGTACAGTTGAACCTTTTGTTATGGATGCTGTTTATGACACAATATGTGGAGGTTTAGATTATGTTAATGGTAATTGGTCATTAAGTGCAGAAAATTTGCCTGAGAGTGGAGATGAAGTATTCAAAAATGTTATAGGTTCTTCTTTGGCTTGTGATACTGTAGAAATTCTTTATCTTCATATTATAGAATCACATAACGTAAAAATCACATACACAAATGCTAGCAAAACCGTTTGTGCTGATGGCCCTGGAGGTTCGGTTGCTTTTGCCCTTGAGCAAAATAACAATTCTTCATGGTCTGTTACTTTGATTGACTCAACTAAAGAAAGTGTCGATTCTGAAATACTATCCGAAACAAGTCAGTATTTTATATTTGACAAGTTGATGCCAGGTGCTTATTCAATCAACGTTCATAATACACAATTATGTTCCACTGATACTACATTCAATATTACAGTTGATAACATTCAGAAACTTCATGTAGAAGCTCCAGATACACTTGTGACACTTTGTCGTAAAGAGTCTACTGCTGATTGTGAAATCAAAGCATACGGATACAATTCATCAATGACAATTTATTTGGATGATGTCGCTCTGTCTGAGAATTTAGAATTGGGTAACTCTTATATTTCTAGTACAGAATCAGATTTAGCAACTATTTATATATATGCATTACGACCTGGAATTCATCATCTAACAGCGGTTAACTCATGTGGTGATAAGTATGATTTGAAAGAAATTATGGTGATTGCCCCTGATGAGTTGCAGATGTCTATCTCAGATAAGATGATTGATGGTTTTAAGTGTAGTAAAGATAGAGGTTTTGTTGAGTTCGCAATTTCTGGTGGATTCGAACCAATATTCTCTGTGGCTTCAGATTCTGTCAATGTAGAAAAGAATGTGGATGGTCAGTCAACGATAAAAATTGAAAACCTTCCTGATGGAAAGTATCATTTTTTATTGCGTTCAAACTTAGAAGAGTGCTCTGATTCTTTGTCTGAAACAGTTTATGTATCTACACCAGATACGCTTAATTTAAGTTTGATGTCAAATGCTGAAGCTGATAAATTGTGTGAGGATGGAACACTTATAAAGGCAACGGTTACAGGAGAGAATGAAGAGTATCTGTTCACATGGGTGACTCCACAGGGAGACTCTATTGTGACTAAAAATTCTGTTTTGAATAATGTAGGAGCAGGTACTTATATTTGTAAAGTTACAGATTCGAACAATTGTTCTTCTGTTTATGAAACAGTTAAACTATCTACTGTTGATGATTTGGATCAAATTGAAGTTAAATCAATTTCTCAACAATCGGTTTGCTTCAATGAAGATGCATTTGAATTAAAAATTGATTATGCAAATAATAACAAACAACAAGCAGTTACTGCTTTGTTGAACGATCGTGTATCTAATAAGTTAGTTAAATCTGCTACTTCCAAATTAGAGAAAGGTGCTCTTATATTGGATAAAGTTCCTTCTGGCAATTATAATTTGATTGTTAGGTATGGAACTTCTGATTGTGAGATCTCGTCTGATAAGTTTGTAGATACTGCAATTACAGTTGTTCGTAAAGAAGGTTCACTGTCGATAAATAATCCAGTAATTTATCCACAAACGTGTTATTCAAAACCGGATGGTAAAGTTGTTATTACAGTAAACGGTTGGGGTAAATACAATGCTTTTTGGAACAACAAATCAACTACTCCTTCTAAGATAGAAGGCTCTGTAGCAACATTTGAGTTTGGAGGCCTAGGTGGTGGTGAATATCATTTTGTTGTAAAAGATGATTGTGGTGGTTCTGATTCTGTTGTCATCAGCAGCAAGCAAATGCCAATTCCAGTACCTGTATCAATGAATGTAAAAGTATTGAAAGATACTGTATATTGTGCAAGAGAGAAAAGCGGAGAGATAGAACTTAGTTTAAGTGGTGGTATTGAAGGTCATTCTTCTTTAACTTTAGATGGAGAAGAAATCAAGTACCTTTCAACTCAAAAAATATCAACTTTAGGAAAGGGTATCCATAAGATCGTATACACATCTGAAAATGAGGCTTGTTCTGGTGATTCTAAATACATTTCATTTAAAATTAAGGGTCCTGATACTCTTTTTGCACAGTTTGGATTGACAGGATTTGATTGTGATGCTGCTGAAATGTTTGCTGATGTCACAGGAGAAACAGCACCTTATATTTATCAGTGGAGTGATGGCTTGACAACTTCACGCCCTTCATTTAGGAAAAAATCTCCATATCCGGTAGAATCAGGAAAGACATATTCTTTAAAGGTTAAAGACCTTGCTGGTTGTGACAGTATGGTTACGACTTTCACGGTTCCTACTGCGGATGTTCTTCCCCAGTTGTTGCTTGATCCAATTGGATATCCAGAAAAATGTCACAATGGAAATAATGGTAGTGCTGACATTTGGTTCTCTACAGGAAATATTAAGTTGCCATTTGGCATGGTTGTGACTGTAGTTGTTTCGAAGAACGGCGTGGTAGTAAAACAGATTGAAAAAACACTGTCTGATAAAGAAGCTTATTTGGTTCAGTTAGTAGATTGTCTAGCTCCTGGACTATACGATGTTACTGTACACTACGGTAATGCAAAGTGTGTGATGGAAGACAAGTCTGTGTCTGGTACATTTGAAGTTGAAGCATTAAAGAAGCTAGAGTATAAATCAGATTTGACTGTTTTGCCTCAAACATGTGAAACTCCTAATGGCTCAGTAACTGTGCTTGTTGATGGATGGAATAATAGTCATATTGTGACATTATATAGGAAAGTATCATTTAACATATTGTTTTCTCGTTTGAATTTTGATATTCCTGTCTTTAGTCAGCACATGTCTCCAAAAGTAGAAGGACAACTTGCAACACTTACAATAGGAGCACTCCCTAGTGCAAAATATTATTTGCAAGTTTCTGATGTTTGTGGTAATAAGATTAAGACAAAAACATTCTTTGTCGAAAAGAAGTTGACGGAGGTCTCTGATCTTAAAATAGAAAAGGTGTTGTCGTGCTTTAATCGACCTAATGGAGTAGCTTCATTTAATGTGACTGGTTGGACAAATCAGCATGTATGTAAGGTCGCAAGAGTGGAAAACGATAAGTATGTTGATGTTATTCTTCCAAATCCTGTAACAATCGATGAGGAAAATAAGAAGGCGTTCTTCCGTATAGACACTCTTAAAACAGGAACATGGCATGTTCGTGTTGTAAATGAATGTGGAGAGGATAAGGTTTATGATAAAATAACGATGCCTGGAATTAAGAAGTATGAATTGATTGTAGAGCCACTTTCTAGACTTAAATTAGATTGCCCATACGATACTAATGGTATGATTTTGTTGACTGCTAAGGGAGGACGACCATATGCTCCTATTTTGGCTGGCTTCGAAGAAAAAGTCACATATCAGGTTCCTGACGGATATACATATTTTGAAAAAGAGAAGATTGTATATGAAGAGAAAAAAGAGCCTGAAATGGAAATGTATGTTATCAAAGATACTCTAGTGATTGGCGTTGGTGATACTACATTCTCAGAAAGATATGACTATAGAATCAAATATGATGAGGATGGTAATATAGTTTATCGTACTTGGATTGATACCGTAGTTGTATTTGAAAAAGATTCAATGCCTAAGTATAAAAATGAGGACTCTATAAGATTTGTTGACATTTCTAGTAAAGTTAAGACTTTAAATGTCTATATGAATGGCTTATTTGACTTTAGAAAATATGCTTTGGTGTCAAATCTAAAACCAGGTAATTATAGTTTGATTTTCAAATCTGATCTAGAGGGTTGTCTTGATTCGGTTGAAACAAAAGTCTCTGTTGTTGCACCTAAGAATATGATTTTTGATAAGGAGATACTTCCAATCAGTTGTTCCCCTCGTCATGATGCAGAAATAGCAATCAGACCTCATAGAGAAGGTTATGTTTATAATGGAAACCTTGTGGTTCAGCCAAGTTCGTCGTATATGTATTACCATCCAGTTGGTGTGCTTAAGGATGGCAATTTTAAACTACTACAAGCGACAGATGAAATAGGAATCCTTGATGCTAAAATAGCAGTCGCTGCCAATGAGGTGAAAAACGATGGCTTATATTATATAATGTTAAGTAATAATTTCTCTCATCAACAATATACTCCTGTTCCTAGACAAGATGATGATTTCATATATGGAGACCCGTCGATTGTTTCTGTCGAATGGTTTAAGGAGGTTAATGGAAACCTTAACAAGTTAAATATGCTAAGGGCTGATTCTTGTACTGATTTTATGGATGATACTTCATTTGTAAAAAGATATTACCTAAATGGATCGGAAATAGGTGACCTTCCTGTATGGGGAGAATCTCCATTTGGAAAGAGCTTTGAGTTGAACCCAAGTTCTGACAATTTTGATGCTTGCTATATACCAGGTGTTCAGACTGTAGCAAACCTTTCTGCTGGTCAGTATGTAGTAAGAGTTACAGATAATAAGGGTTGTGTGTACAATGAAAAAATTGAATTGAAAAATCCTCAGGAGGCATTGAAGATTGACAGTGTAATATTTAATGCAGAAGATGCTTATTGCGATCCTCTTGCTAGACGTATACGTGTACATGCTAGTGGAGGTTGGGGAAGCTACACATATTTGTTTACAAATGAGGATGAGCCAGAGTCTTATGGTAATTCTCTAGGATACAAGACAACAGAGGATTCTATTGTAATAAGTCAAGACAACATCGTAAGGTCTGGTTTTGCAATGAGTGCATTCTTGGATCCAGGATTATACAAGGTTATGGTTATGGATAAGTTTGGATGTATCGCCACTGCTGATGAAAAGTACCGAGTTAAGGGTGATATTTCAATTCCTAAGAAAGACACAATTGTTCCGAAATGTCCAAGAATGGATGTTGTAGTTCCTCTTTCTTTGAATGGATCTGTGGATGGTGCTTTATTTGATGTTGATGTATATACAAGACAGGATACTCTTTATACACCAATCACTTCTCCTTTCGCTAAAGATTTGAAGGTCGAAAATGGAGCAATTACTTTGATTGTGCCTTCAAAGGAAAAGGGAATAAACAAGTATGGTTTCTTCGTTCATGAAAGTGGCAAAGAATGTGGTGGTGGATATGTTGAGATTATAGTCAACGACACTCTTCCAAAGATGGTTTTCTCATTGAAGGAACTTTATTCGTCATTGTGTTATAGCGAAAATACAGGAAAAGTTGATCTGTATGCTCAAGGAGGAGTTTTGCCATACAGTATTAATATATGGAAGGATAAAGACGGTGAAAAAGTCCAGTATGGTAATGTTACTGTCTCTTCTCTAATTGAACAAAAATTGAGTGATACAGTCTCTTTGTATTATACTACAGTTGAAGACCTAGATGCAGGTGTGTTCAACATGACACTTGTTGATAGTAGAGAGTGTCCTCAGGAATTGGAGAATCCGATTACTATTATCCAACCAGAACCGTTAAAGGCAGAATTCTTCACAAGTGGAATTTGTCCTCATGTCAGTCAAGTCGATTCAGATAATCTTATCGAAGCTGTAAAAAATGACGGATGGTCGCCAGAGGAAGGAAATGGATTTGTATTTGCACAGAATGTGACAGGTGGTGTGGCTCCTTATTCGTTCTCGTGTGAAGGAAAGACAAGTGATCCAGATGATACTCGTTTGGCTATTTCTGTCAATGGTGAGTTGGGCAAGGTATACGATTGTGTTGTATATGATTCAAACAATTGTGAGTATAAGGGAACTGCTGAATTTAAGGATGCACCTTTCCAAGAACCTATTATTGATTTTGTAACTTCACAATGGAGTAAGGAAAGTGATATCATCACCTTTATTGACATTTGTTATACGAAGGAAAATGATACAGAAAAACTGATTCTAAGTGATAGTGTCACTTATGAATTTAATGATGAAGTTTTGGAACTTTTGGATAAACGTATGTTTATTTATGATATAGAAGGTGGTAGTGTAAATGCTCAAACTCTGATCAAGGAAAGAGGTTCTCGTTCGTTTGAAGACTCATTCTTTGATGCTAATTTCACTAGATTAGTGGATAAGGATCAGGCAAAACGAATGAATTTTGCACAATTGAAGCGTGAATATAAAACTACACCAACAGGAAGTCATTATATGGAATCTTTGACTGATGTTGTTTCAACTCCAGTGAAAATGACTGCGTATTTCTCAGGATGTGCATATGAAATGAGTTGTAGCAAAATATACATTGCTCCTTCTGCTTATAACATTGGTGATAAGGTAGGAGTCTTGCCTAGAGGAGGAGAAATAGTTGATTTCTACGTGGCTCCAACAGTTGCTGAAAATACATCTACTGCATACATCACTTTGGATTTGCAACCAGGAAATGTTGCAAATACTACTGTTGATTTGCAGTTGTTTAGCATGGATGGAGGTACGTTAGTACAAACTGTTCCATTAAAACCTGGAAATAAAGATGCCTCCGGATACTACAAGATTGAATACATGTTCAGTGGCTTGGACAATCTAGCAAGTGGTGTCTATATAGTTATCATGAATGTCAATGGTAAAGACAAGAGATATTCATACATTATTAAAAAATAAACGAGTGATATAAGGAAAATGAATATTGTTAAATATCATAAGTTATTATTGGTTATTTGTTTGTCCATTCTTAGTTTGATGAATGGACATGCACAAATTTCATCAACACGTCAGAATTTGGACGATTTCAGTTTGAAAAAAGGTGTGACTGCAAATGGTGGAATATCTTTTTCTAATGAATTATTCAAAGGTAGTGATAGTTTGGTGACACGTGATCCTTATTCATTCTATTTGAATGGTAATCTTAACATCAATGTTTGTGGAATAGCAATGCCATTCTCATTTTCGTTAAGCAATACCCAACGATCATTTATGCAGCCATTCAATAGGTTTAAGTTGGATCCTAGTTATAAATGGGTTCATTTATTGTTGGGAACAAGTTCTCTTTCTTATTCACCATACACTCTTGCTGGTCATACGATCAGTGGTGCTGGTGTTGAGTTGACTCCTGGCAATTGGTATATTTCAGGTATTTATGGACGTTTGAAAAAGGCTGTTGAATATGATCCTTTAGTGGATAACATTAATACTATCGCTTATAAACGTATGGGATATGCTGCAAAGGTTGGCTATAATTCAGAAAAGGGTAGTTATATGGTCACTTTTTTCCATGGAGAGGATGATGAAAACTCGCTTAAGCAAATGATACCGGTGGAAGGTTATATTACTCCTAAAAGAAATACAGCAGTATCATTGTCTGTTAATCAAACATTTTTGAAGTATTTCTACATTGCTGGTGAATATGCATTGTCTGCTTATAATTCAAATATTATGAATGACGATGGAATAGAAGTCGAGTCGTCAAGTTTGATTGACATGTGGGGAAAGGAAAATGCGGATAAAAGTGTGGACGCTTATAATTTATCATTAGGATATCAGGGCAAAATTTGGGGATTGAGTGTTAAGTATGAGCATGTTGATCCTTATTATTCTACTTTAGGAGGATATTGTTTTGATGATGATAGAGAAAACTACACAATAGTGCCTAATGTAAAATTGTTGGAAGGAAAATTGAATTTTTCAGGAAATTTCGGCCTTCAGTATGACAATTTGGACAATATGAAACAATCTGATAATAAACGATTGATATATTCCGCCAATTTATCGTATGCATCTGGGAATATTTGGAGCGGAGGCGTAAATTTTTCTAATTTCAAGACTCATACGCGTATGAAACCAGAATCATATCCATTTATGAGGGATGCTCTTGATAGTCTTAATTTCTATCAGGTATCCAACTCTTTGTCTGCATTCTCATCATTTTTATTTGGCGACAAGGAATCGCCAAACAATATAACAGTTTCGGCTTCTATGCAAAAAGCAAAAAGTTTGACTGAGGATGTCCAAACTTCTTACAATGATTTTTACAATGCGAATACATCTTATTCCAAAACATACAATGCAATAAAGTTGTCTTGGAGTGCATTGTTTAATTTCAATTATAGTGATGTGACAAACATGAACACCTACTATTATGGTCCCGGCGCTAGAATCACGAAGTCTTTTGTTGAAGATAAAATATCAACTTCTTTTTCTACAATTTGCAATATGAATCAAGTTGAAGGCCGAGAAATGGGTGGTATGCTGAACAGTCAGTTAGGCGCGACATACACAATAAAAGCTAAAAACGAGAAATTAGGTTCTCATTCATTCTCGTTAGACGGTAATTTCACACGATATTTAGGTTCGACGGCAACGTCAACAAATGTTTATGAGTTATTGGCAAGAATTACATATTCAGCTAATTTTTGATATATAATCGAATTTATATTTATTTGTTCTTATGAAGTCTATATTAAAGAAATATTACATAGCATTCTTATTAACACTTGTAATGTTTTTACCTGTGCAAACTATATCGGCACAGACAAATACTGTATATCCAGTTGAACTTAATGCATTCCTGACTCCTCCGTATACTCCTTGTTTTATGGAATATACCGAAGCTGGAAGGTTTCAGTTGAATATCATCAGAAAAGACTTATATCATAAGAACTGGAAGTTTTATGTGAAAATGACAGTGGCGAGCTTTGGCGGTTCGTCTATTGTCGCATATTCAGATGAGATTTCTCTTGGTCAGGGGTTGCATACTCCGTTCCTTGATTTTAGACAGTTTATTAAAAATTGTCCAACCTTGGCTAATTGTCTGAAAGAGGGTAATTATAATTTAGTGTTTGAGGCTGTTGATAGAGCAACTGGTTCTGATGTGTCTCTAAGCCGACCATTCACAGTCTCTGCTTATATGGAACGAGGAAAAGCTCCATATTTGTTCGCTCCATACGATGAACAAAATTTCCCAGTAGGAACTGCTGTGACAAATTTTTCATGGCAGTTGCCAAAGATGACAGCAGAGTTCCTACAATATAAGTTGGAAGTTATTGACATAACAGACAAAGGAATTAGCGCTAATGCTGCATTCGAATCAATGCTGCCTCAGACTCCAGACGGCTTGTGCGAATATACTACTGCCACATCATTTGTGTGGAATAAAGCCTTGGTAGACGGACATACTTATGCGTGGCGAGTTTCTGCGGTCAATGCAGATAAATCGCCAAAGACAGGATTTGAAAATAATGGTATAAGTAAGGTCTTCTCATTCACATGTGGAAAGAAGATCGATCCGTTTGAAGAGATGATGGAGAAAGAGTCTGAAAAGATTCTTACATCAAAGAAAGTTGATGATGACCTAGATGTGCTAAAAATGGATAAAGTCGAGATGTCTTTTAAAGACATCATGGCATTCTGGGTTAAAGATAATGATGAAATCCGAAAAAAATATAGTGGTGTATCTATTGAAATACAACCATTGGGTAAGGATAAATGGACTCCTTATAGTATTCTTTATTCAGAGTCGGGGGAAGAGACATTGTCACTACCTGTTTTAGTTGATAAAGACCTTACTCATGTCGCAAGAGGACAGTATTTCATATTGGATGAAGACGGTGAGCGTATCTATGCTCCTTATTCAGATACAATTCATTTTGTAATACCTGGAGAACCATCTGATGATCCTGAATGTGGGTCTCCGTTGCCTGAATTAAGTGATTGTAGTGGAAAAAATCTTCCTGAAAAGCAAGATATACAGGAAATTTATTGCCATGGGACAAAGATTGATGTAGAATCGATTTCGTCATATTCAAAAAATAACGATTATATTGTTTTGTCAGGAAATGGATTCTTGTCATTCAAGTTTGCTAAGATATTCAAATTAAAAGTTAAGTTTGATAATATTAAGATCAACTGTGCAAAAGAGTTGATGCAGGGAAGCGTCGTTACTGTTTATGACGAGAAAAATGCGCTTAAACTTGATTTGAATGAGATCTTTGGAGGTAAGACTGTTGACGGAGACCAGAAGACAGAACAAGTAGAATCTCCAACAATTAAAACTACTCCAAGTGATACTCCAGGTGATTTCTGGAAGGATGGCTCTGATATTAAGATGAGGGGTGCAGATGGTTCTGTGATAACTGTAGGTTCTGTTACATCTGTAAGTTCATTGAGTTATGATAATAGTGAAATCAAGAGTGATAATGAGAATGGTACGGTGAGATTTACTGATGCCACAACTCCTTTCGACGATGATAAGTTAGGCTTAAAGGATGTCCTTGCTGGATACTATATTCCATTCGATGAAGGTCGCTTATATTATATTCCGTATGTGGCAGTTACACATGGTAATGTATCAAAGGTGACTGTTAGCGTATCTGATAAGTGCAAGGATGTAAAATACATTGTCAAATTAAGTCAGGATGAAGTCCTAGAATTGAATGTTGAGAATGGTAAGGTATTAGTGCCTGGAAATAATACTACTAAAAGTAGCCAGGTCTATGCAATTTCAAAGAATAGCGAAGGTAAATATGTTAATGTAGGATCTTTGTTAGTCTCTAATTTTGCAGTTGAATCTAAGACTCTGCATATAGTTCCTTTGACGGATGAGACTGTAAGTGATGCTTCTGCTTTGCAGGCATATATCAACAATATCTATGCAGGTCTTGGATATGAATTCAAAGTAAGTGTAGAGAATAAACTTGTAGATGAATGGATTACAGAGAATGTACTCAAAGACGGAGGCTTGAAGATTGCTGCTGACGATCAGTCTACTTGGACTTCTATGACAGACGAGATGAAGAAAGTCTGCAGTATATACAAGGAGCACAATGAAGATAACGTCAAAGATGGTGATTTATATTTGTTCCTTGTCCCTAATGCAGAGGAGAGCAAATATAAGGGAACTGCCGGTGATTTGCCAAGAAGCCAAAGTGTAGGTTTCATCTTTACTGATAATGCAAAACCAGGTACTGCAGAGTTTAATCATACCGTGGCTCATGAGTTGGGTCATGCTTTCAATTTGCAGCATCTATTCGAGCACAGTAAGAAAATTAAGCAGGGAAGCACATCCAACTTGATGGATTACAATACTGTGACTAGCAATGATCTACTTCATTTCCAGTGGCATAATATCCACAATGAACGTATATGGGTATGGCCTGTGCTAGAAGACGATGATGATGGTTTGTATAGATCATGGGAGCATCTTGGTTACACAATAATTGAAAAACTTGAACCAAATGAATATTCCTTCATCTTAAGAGATGGAGATAAAGTACTTAGATTTGAAATCCCAAATAATGCTGTTGATTTAGGATTCTGTGATTCATATTTACATTCATTTACTATTGATGGAGAAAGATGGATTGCTTTGTTTGAAGATGTTGATAATAAACATATATTCAAGGGATTCTATAAAGATGCTGAAAAAGTTGGTGATTCTTACAGGATAAAAGGAAAGCAAAAATACCAAATTACAAAGAAATTGAATGTAAATGGAGATTATTATTTTGCAGTAGCTAGAACATGTCCTGCAGTTGATATATATAAATTTAGTTATGTTAGTGGTTTGAGTATTAAAAATGATATAGAACCACGATACGAAAGTGCAAAAAATAATACATCCCCATCTTCATACGTTAGAACTGTTGACAATTATCTTAATTGTTTGAGAGGTAATTTGAGAACTTTTTATAAATATGTTATTGACCATTATGCTTCTTATGATCAGGCTTTGTCTAAAGAAGACGAGACGAATTTATATAAAGCATTATCAAAATTTAAAGACATTCATGTCCTTACATCAGAAGAATTGGAGAATGGCGCTAAGGCTGACTTTGATTTCGATGATATGCGTAAGAGACAATATTTGGTTTTGATAGATAAGCTAAATAGTATTGATGGTAAAGATGCTTTGCAAATCAAGCTTGAAGATCCAAATGTTTATTATGCAATTGCCCAAACTAATGGTGCTTTGCTTGATTGTATAGAAAAAAATAGTGATTTAAAGAAGTTAGTCTCTGAAACTCCAGAAAATAATAATATTTTCGAGCAGTATGTTAGGGTGATGGAATATATAAGGGCAAGTGTTCATGACGCTTCCATAGTACTGAAGTGTTTGCTTGATCAGTTGTATATTCAAAAGAGTTTTTGGCATCCAGAAAGATTAGACTATAGTAAAGAAGAGTACGGATTACTAAAGTCGATACTTTCTTTTAGTATTAATTCCAATTTTGGTACTTTTGGCTTCCTTCCACATAAAATGGAAGACGATGAAGAAAGGGTTGCGTGTGCGTCTGGAGCATGGAATGGTTTGGTCGAGGCTGTTGGTGGAATTCCAGACATGGCCGCAATGCTTACTGATTTAGAATTAGAAAGGAAGATAAGAGGTATTACTCTTGAAAAAGTAGAAGAAAAAATTGAGGCATTAAAATCGTTAGATTTTGAGAAAGCATTAACTTTTGTTGGAGAACTATGGAATGGAGTTGTCAAAGAAGTCAAAGAATTCCATGGATTCAAAGAAGATGGTTTTGATAAGTACCAACTAAGTTACGCTCAATGTTATGATGTCGTAACAATAGCGACAATTTTTGTGTCCGTAGAGGAATTAGCTGCAAATGTTGTAAAAAAGGGAGTGAAAGAAGCATCTTCTGTTTTCATGCGTCTTGTTAAGAAAACGGAAAGTGGTCATTTGGTAAAACCGAAGGTTGTAGCAAAAGGCAATAAACTTATTTCTACTACTGATAATGTATCATGTGTAAGATTTGAAGATGATGGTGCATGTATAATAGAGAGAAAAGCAACTAATTTCTCTGAGATGGAAATTATTCCAGAAGAAAAGATCATCGATGGAGAAAAGGGCTATCTTGTTTTTGCTAAAGATGATAAAGGTGCTGAGGCTGCTTTCGCTTTAAGATCAAAAGAATTTGTTGATTGCGTAACAAAATATAGGACAAAACTAGGACCTGATTTGGATTATTTTGTTAAAAAATGTACGGGTTTATCTGATGATATTATAAAATCTATTGATGACGAAGCTATTGATATTTGGAAACAAATGAAATCCCTGGGTGTTGATGATGGTCGTCAAATGATGGATGGTATCATTAGAACTAGAATAGATAATGAAACTAAAGATTTTTGGGTCAAATTTAAAGGCTTCGATGCAGAAAAACAAAAATCTATTGGGTCTCAAATCTATCAATATGCTAAAGCCTCAAAAAAATTTATAAATGCTAATGATTTCAAAAAAATCAAGTCTATAGATGAGTTAGATTGGGGAACTATTAAATATTTCTTAGATTGTGATCTTATAGCTGAGAAAAGATTATCTTTGATAGGTCATTGGATAGACAATAAAGTGTTCCCAACTAACACTATGAATTCATTGAAGAATTATTTCAAGCATAATAGCTCCGAAATAAATATTAAAGAGTTGATAGACATTAATCTTAGAGCGTCTGTTTCAATGGAAAAGGTTTCTGATAAAGAATTGAAACAAGTTCAAAAGGTAGCTGAAGCTTTATTTGAAGAAGCCAAACAACAAGAAGAATTTGTTAAAGCAATGCCTTCTTCATATTTAGGACGTTATGTAAATGCGGATGGAAGCATAGTAGAGATACCGGAAAAATTCCGTAATTTTTCTTTCTGTATATCGGTGCCGACGGAAGCAGCAGGTAAAAAACTAAGTGTTGAAAATAAAATCAATGTTCTTGGTTTGGATTTTGGAGGTACTACATGGACGCCAAATAATGAATTCTATATGCAGTTGCGTGTCAAAAAAAGACCTGAGTTAGAGAGCTCTTTGGAACTAAATAAATGTTGTCCAGGGTGTCCAAATAATGGAGGTACGCCTTTGCCTCCATATTCCGGAACTGGTTTTACTCAAGGTATGGGTCTTGATATGTTTATTAGGGAAAATAAAAAAGTTCCTTTCAAAGAAGGAGATTTGATCGAAATCTTTGATAAAGAAGGTAATAAAATCTTTGAACTTAAATACAAGGTGGATGGTGATAAAGCCAGTTTTGTTCCTTCGAAAGCGTATGAGAATAATATAGATAAACTAAAAGAATTGTACACAAAACAATCTATTAAATAAATCGTTATGTTGGGATTTTTTAAAGGAATTGGAGTTTCTAAAGGAATTGAATTTCCTAAAGGAATTATGTTTGGAGTCTCTGAAGGAATTTTCTTTGAATACAAAGGAAAGCTTATGTCTTTTTCTTCGTCTTATGATGGATTATACATAAATGATTATATTTCAGATTATAGAGAAATTACGGAGGAGAGAGAAAAGTACATTAATGATATGGAATTTGATTTGGTATTAGTGAATGATAATCCTATTGTTTATAGAGATTTTTCTTGTCTGGAAGAGGCGATTAAAAAGGAAGATGAATATCGTCTTGATATGAATTGGGGTAAAAGCTATAGTTTAGATTTATATAAAGCTATAGATTTGAAAGATATTAAAGCATTTTATCGGATAGATTCTTTTCTTCAAATTCAAGGAATGAAGTTTCGTTTTTGTAAAACGCTATATTTTAAAGAAGATGGTGATTACTTTAGAGATAAATTTGACATATCACCTGATGGCTTGACTGAAGAACAAATCATCACTTTGAAGAGTCTTGGCTGCGTGTTTACACGTGATATCCCAGCAAACAGAGGAGAGCGGGCTCAAATCATGACTTGTCTAGTCCCATTTAATGCTATTGACGGATTTGTAATTGAAAAACAAAATTTTGATATAAATTCTATTGCAGAGTATAAACAAAGACCTGTCGGAGAAAAGGAAATTTATTTTCTTGATAAAGAGAATCCAGATCCTGAACTTTGGAAAATGTTGGAGTCTCACTGGCTTATTTATGACATGGATCCATATGATGCTTGATCAATAAATGTAGAGTTCTTTGCGAATTCAGTGTGTATGATGTAAAATGATTTATTAATGATAAAGAATTTGACAACAAAAATGCTTCGATATTTCCTATTGGGGATAATGGTAGCTAGTTCTATTTTGGTTTATGCCGGAGATGCTAATCCGAGTGGGGATGCTGCTGGGGCTGGCAAACCGACAAAGATGTTGGATGGTTTTGGCGATATGTTGGATTTGCTAGAGCCTCACAATACACCTA
>Ga0256406_1002242_pt1 | contig 28067 bp, 24 predicted proteins | sample RumenRJG_03DNA_FD_185986 | JGI IMG/M metagenome (GOLD analysis project Ga0256406, IMG submission 185986) | Bovine rumen microbial communities from Lethbridge, Alberta, Canada - RJG_03 | ecosystem: Host-associated > Mammals > Digestive system > Stomach > Rumen | place: Canada: Alberta | collected... | reverse complement strand
CCACGCCCGCTACCTTGACCTCGACTCCCAGGAGATGGTCGAGCTCTTCGCAAGGGAGCTCGACGACTACCGCAGGGGCGGCCGCGGCCGCTCCGCGCGACCGCAGAGGGGCCGCGCGGAAGCCGGCCGCCAGGGCCAGAGGGGCCGGTCCGCGGCGGGTGCGGGGACGCTGCCCGCGAGCGGCGGCTCCGTCGGGCCTGCCGGGGGCTTCGAGACCACGACGGTCAGGCGTCGCGACGACGCGCGCGGCTTCCCGCAGGGCAGGCCCTACACCGGACGGACGCCCATCCAGCCCGACCAGCGCGGCGACGCCGGGCGGGCGCGCACGAGGCGCAGGGCCGAGGGCGCGGACGACCTGCGCGCCGCCCGCTCCGGGGCCTACGGGCGCGGTCCGTCGGCGGGCGCCTACGACGCCTTCGACCGCGGTCGCGGCGACATCTCCACGATGCCGGTGCGCGAGGAGGACTACCAGGACGACCTCAGGTTCGGCATGGACGCGCGCTCCTATCGCTCGGCGTCGACCCGGGAGGGGAGCCGCGCCTCGCGCAACATCGCCTCCACGAGCCGCCCGAACGTGCGCCGCCGCCAGCAGGGCGCGCGCGGCCGCAGGCGCGGTCCTTCCTCCAAGGGGTTCTTCTCCGACCCGGTGCGCGCGCTCGTCACGATTGCGATCGGCGTCGTGCTCGTGCTCACGATCGTGATCATCCTCTCCGTGAGCTCGTGCGTCTCCGGCAAGGTCGGGACGGACTCCTCCAGCAAGAGCGTGTCCGTCTCCACGACCTCGACCCCGTCGAGCACGAGCGGCTCGAAGGCCTCCTCCGAGAAGGACGCCGAGGAGGCCGCGGCGGAGAAGAAGATCCAGAGCCAGTCGAACGCGAGCGCCTCCACGACCACGGCGACGGAGACCAAGGTCACGATCAGCGTCGCGGACGGCCAGGTCACCTGGCTCGAGGTCGACAACGGCGACAAGAGCGAGGTCGCCGACACCGTCGACGGCCCCTGGGAGCAGACCTACACGGTGACCGACACCATGACCATCCGCGCGGGCGACACGACCGCCGTGACCGTGACCCAGAACGGCGTGCAGGTGCCCTTCGAGTCGCGCGTGTCCGGGATAGGCACCATCACGATCCAGGGCACGAAGGCGCAGGGCGCGGGCGGCTCGGCCACGACGTCGGGCACGGACGCGACCTCGGCTCAGGGCTCCTCGGCCTCCGCCTCGGCAACGGGGTCCACCTCGGGCTCGACGGCGAGCGAAGCCTCGGGCACCACCGACGGCTCCGGCACCACCCCTTCGGCGGGCTCCTCCACGAACTCTGCGCAGGGGAGCGCGACCTCCACGTCGGGCTCATCGTCCGCTAAGATGGGTGGTTCGAGCTCGACGGGCTCGGGGTCCGGCCGGTAGGCCGCAGCAGGGGTCCCTCGGAGGCAGCGGGCGGTGGGACCGAGAGGGGCGCGGGAGGCGCGCCCGGGAGGGAGGCACCTATGGCCAAGGAGTTCAGCTTCGACGTCGTCTCGCAGGTGGACATGCAGGAGGTGGACAACGCCTTCCAGCAGGCGGCCAGGGAGCTCGCCCAGCGCTACGACCTGAAGGGCACCGGCGCCGCGCTCGAGTTCGACCGCAAGGCGGCGGCCTTCGTCGTGTCGGCCCCCTCGGAGTTCGTCGCACAGCAGGTGGCGGATGTCCTCGCGGGTAAGCTCGCCAAGCGTGGCGTCGACCTCGGCGCCCTGAGGTGGGGCGCCTGCGTGCCGGCGGCCGGCTCCTCGGTGAGGCGCACGGGCACGCTCGTGCAGGGCATCGAGCAGGACGTCGCCAAGAGGATCGCCAAGGACCTCAGGGCCCAGAAGATCAAGGCCAAGGCGACGGTCGAGAAGGACAAGCTGCGCGTGAGCTCCGCCTCCAAGGACGCGCTTCAATCTGCAATCTCCTATCTGAAGGAACAGGACTATGGCCAACCCCTCCAATACGTCAACTACCGCTAGCGCCGACGGGCTCGGCGCCTCCCCCGTGGCGCGCTTCTACTTCGTCACGCTCGGCTGCGCCAAGAACGAGGTCGATACCGACCGCATGCGCTCACTGCTCCTCGACGCCGGCCTCGATGAGGCCGACGACGTCGCCTCCTGCGACGTCGCGCTTATCAACACCTGCTCCTTCCTCGCTTCCGCCACGGGGGAGGGGGTGGAGACCACGCTCGCCCTAGCCGAGGAGGCCTCCTCTGGGGTCCGCAAGAAGCCGATCGTCATGTGCGGCTGCATGCCCTCCCGCTACGGCGACGAGCTCGCCGAGGAGCTCCCGGAGGTTGCGGCCTTCGTGCGCAGCGACGAGGAGGACGGCATCGTGGACGTCGTCTGCGGCGTGCTCGGCGTAGAGCCCAGCCGGGACGCCGCCCCCGTCCTCGCGGGCCGGACGCTGCGCACCATCGACGGCGCCTCCGCCTACGTGAAGATCTCCGAGGGCTGCGACCGCTTCTGCGCCTTCTGCGCGATCCCCTACATCAGGGGCCGCTACGTCTCGCGCCCGGCCGAGGAGGTCGTCTCCGAGGTGGCCGCCCTGATGGAGGGCGGCGTTAGGGAGGTGGTCCTCATCGGCCAGGACACGGGCATCTGGGGCAGCGACCTCGCGGGGGACGAGAAGACCCTCGCGTGGCTGCTCCGCCGCGTTGCAGAGGCGGTGCGCCCCTACGGGGGGTGGATCCGCGTGCTGTACCTGCAGCCCGAGGGCATGACCGACGAGCTCATCGCCACCATCCGCGACACCCCGGAGGTCCTGCCCTACATCGACATCCCGATCCAGCACTGCGACGAGCGGGTGCTCGCCTCCATGGGGCGCACGGGCTCGCGCGAGCAGCTCCGCGAGCTCTTCGCGCACCTTCGCGAGGAGATCCCCGGCATGGTTCTCAGGACGACGGGCATGTGCGGCTTCCCGGGCGAGACGGAGGAGGAGGCCGACGAGCTGCTGGACTTCGTCCAGGAGGAGGAGTTCGACTACACGTCCGTCTTCGCCTACTCGCGCGAGGAGGGCACCGCGGCGGCGGACCTGCCCGACCAGGTCGACGAGGACGTGAAGCTCGAGCGCACGCAGAGGCTCCAGGACCTCGCCGAGGAGCTCGGCTTCGCCTCGACCGCCAAGCACGTGGGCGAGCGGGTAGACGTGATCGTCGACGGCGTCGAGGAGACCGAGGACGGCGCCGAGCTCGTCGGGCACGCCTGGTTCCAGGCCCCCGACTGCGACGGCGCGGTCCACATCGAGAGCGGCGAGGCGGCCGTGGGCGACATAGTCACCTGCGACCTCGTCGACTCCTTCTGCTACGAGCTCATCGGCGTCCCCGTCGCGGACGCCACCGACGGGGAGGCGCCTTCGGATGTCAGGTAACGCTGGTTCTCGTGCGGACGGCGCCGCCAAGGGCGCGGGCGGCTCCAAGGGCGGCATCTGGACGCCGGCCAACGTGGTGACGGTCGCGCGCATCGTCCTCGTGCCCCTCTGGCTGCTCGCCGCGGAGCTCGCCGGGGCTGGCGCGGAGGGGGCGGCCCCGGGTCCGGCGCTGGCCGTCTTCGCCTTCTTCGTGGTGCTCTCCCTGACCGACAAGCTCGACGGCTACCTCGCGAGGAGCCGGCACGAGGTGACGACCTTCGGGAAGTTCCTAGACCCGATCGCCGACAAGCTCGTGGTCGTCGTGGCCCTGTGCTACCTGCTCGAGGCCGGCAGCGTCAGCTCGTGGGTGCTCCTCGTGGTCGTCGCCCGGGAGTTCCTGGTGAGCGGGCTTAGGATGGTCGTCGCCAGCAGGGGGGTCGTCGTCGCCGCGAGCAACCTCGGCAAGTGGAAGACCGCGACGACCATGGTCTCCATCAGCGCCATCCTGCTCGCCCGCGGCCTGGTCGGCGCGCCGGCTACCTTCTTCTGGTGGTTCGGGCAGCTGCTCCTGGTGGCCGCGGTCGTGCTCACCGGGTGGTCGGGCGTCGACTACTTCGTGAGGTGCCGCAGGTACGTGACGGATGCGGAGGAGGCCTAGCATGGGCGTGCGCGTGGACGGTGCCGCGAGGGGGCTGGCGTTCGAGGACGCGGGCGACATTTCGCTGCCGGGCGACGGCGAGCGCTACGAGCTCGCCCGCAGGCTCGTGGCCGAGGCTACCCGGGCAGGCGTCACGCTGGCGAGCGCCGAGTCCTGCACGGGAGGGCTCGTCTCTGCGGCCGTGACCGACGTGCCCGGCTCCTCCACGCCCTGGCGCGGCGGCGTCGTCTCCTACGCGATCTCCGTGAAGCGCGCGGTGCTGGGCGTCCCCGACGAGGTGCTGGACGCCCCGGGCGTCGGCGCCGTCTCGAGCGAGTGCGCCGCGGCCATGTGCGAGGGCGCCCGGAGGGTGCTCGGGGCCGACGTGGCCGTCTCCACGACGGGCATCGCCGGTCCGGGAGGGGCCGAGGAGGGCAAGCCCGTGGGCACCGTCTGGTTCGGCGTGACCTCGGATGCGGGCACCCACACGGAGGCGCACCTCCTCACCGGGGACCGCGACGCGGTCAGGCGGAAGGCGGTCGCGATAGCCCTCGGCCTCCTGCTCTCCCGCGTCGGCTAGGACGCCCCGAGGAGGGCTCCGTGCCAGGTCGGGAACGCCACGGCGCGTCGCCGCAGCCCAAGGGCGCCAGCCGCCCGAAGCCGCCAGGCAGTCGCGAGGGTTCCGCGAGCTGCCTGCGAGGCCTCTCCCCGCGCCGTCCCATCAGGCCCCTATAATCTCAAGGCGTCGAGGTTGACACCGAACGGTTGTTCTTATACCATGTCCTGGAGTGGATTGGGGTAGAGATGGCAAAGAGCAAGAACGCAGTCAAGGAAGTGCACGAGCGCACCTACGGCGCCGAGCGCGAGAAGGTCGTGGAGGCCACCACGGCCGAGATAGTGAAGAAGTTCGGCACGGGCGCGATCATGAAGTTCGGGGACGACAACGCGGCCCTCGACATCGAGGCCATACCCACGGGGTCGCTCGCGCTCGACGCGGCGCTCGGGATCGGCGGGGTGCCGCGCGGGCGCATCGTCGAGATCTACGGGCCCGAGTCCTCCGGCAAGACCACCCTCTCGCTGGAGATCCTCGCCGAGGCGCAGAACCTCGGCGGCGTCGTCGCCTTCATCGACGCGGAGCACGCGCTCGACCCCGGCTACGCCGCCCGCATCGGGGTGGACATAGACGAGGTCCTCATCTCGCAGCCAGACACCGGCGAGCAGGCGCTAGAGATCTGCGACATGCTCGTGCGCTCCGGCGCGATCGACGTCGTGGTCGTGGACTCCGTCGCCGCGCTCGTCCCGCGCGCGGAGATAGAGGGCGAGATCGGCGACACCACGGTGGGCCTCCAGGCGCGCCTCATGAGCCAGGCGCTGAGGAAGCTCGCCGGCTCCCTCTCCAAGTCAAAGACGACCTGCATCTTCATCAACCAGCTGCGCGAGAAGATCGGCGTCATGTTCGGCAACCCCGAGACCACGACGGGCGGGCGCGCCCTCAAGTTCTTCTCGTCCGTGCGCATGGACATCAGGCGCATCGACACGATCAAGAAGGACGGGGAGATCGTCGGCAACCGTGTGCGCGTCAAGGTCGTCAAGAACAAGGTGGCGCCCCCGTTCAAGCAGGCGGAGTTCGACATCATGTACGGGGAGGGCATCTCCAAGGAGGGCTCCATCCTCGACATGGGCGTCGAGTACGGCATCGTCAACAAGTCGGGCGCCTGGTTCAACTACGGCGACGAGCGGCTCGGACAGGGCAGGGAGGCCGCGAAGGAGTTCCTGCGCGAGAACCCCGACATCAGGGACACCATCGAGCACGAGATCCGCGTGGCCTGCGGCCTCGAGCTGGGCGACGAGCGCGTGGGCGCACCCACCGAGGGTGATGGCGCCGCCCTGGAGCAGTGAGCGGGCGGGGGCGCTTGGGCTCTGCGGCCCTCGCGTGGGAGGTGGTGATGCCCGAGCGGCGAGGCTCCTCCTTCGGTGGCTACAAGCCGCAGGCGACGCTCTCGTGGGAGCAGGGCGGCAACGTGGGAAGCCTTCGCGTCCCCGCGTGCGTCGGCAGGCGCCTCGAGCAGATGGGCGAGGAGGAGGGCTTCGAGCCCGGGAGCGCCGGGGAGCTCGAGGGCTACGTGCGCGAGCTCGAGGCGAGGATGGCCTCCTCCCGCCTGGCGGAGCTCGCCTCGAGGCGGGAGGTCTCGGCCAAGGAGGCTGGGGAGCGCCTCCGCAGGGAGGGGTTCCCGCCCGAGGTAGTCGCCTTTGCGGTCGGGCGCGCGGCGGAGTGCGGCCTCGTGGACGACGCGAGGTTCGCCGACTCCTTCGTCCGCTCCAAGCTCGCCTGCGGCTGGGGTGCCCAGCGCATCGAGCGCGAGCTCTCGGCGCGTGGGATAGAGGCCACCGCGCTCGAGGGCTGGCCCTACGAGTACTTCGACCCAGCCGAAGAGCGCTCGAGGGCGCTCGCGCTCGCGTCCCGAAAGAGGCTCACCGGTAAGAACGACTACGCCAAGATAGTGAGGTTCCTCGTCGGCCGAGGCTTCGGCATGGGCGTCGCGTGCGACGCGGCGCACCAGGTCCTCGAGGAGGCGTAGGGCCGCCGCCGTCGGCGGGGCGGACGGGCGCGTCAATTGACAGTTCCATATCCTGTACTTAGGATAGAAGGGCCATAGAGCATTCTCGTCTTCCCTCTTTCGGTTGACGTTTTCATTTGTGTTGGTTGATCGCTCGTCTGATCACTCGTACAACATAGCCATCTGAACAGATGGTGGCCGGGATGTGCCTCGAATGGCGGGTTCCGACGCGTACCAGGACTGGTTCCTGGGCGCTCGGATTCCTGAACTCTTGAGATTCGTTTGAGGAGCAGCCATGGTACAGATCATCATTGGAATCATCATCGGGGCGCTAGTCGGCGCCGTCGCCGCAGTCGCCTACGCAACGAGCAAGAACAACGAGCGCGTCCGCGCCGCCAACGCCGAGGTGGACGCCGCGCGCGCCCAGGCGGAGAAGATCACGAGCGACGCGCGCGAGCAGGCGGAGACGGCCAAGAAGAGTGCCCTCGTCGAGGCCCGCGAGCAGATCTTGCAGCTGCGCCAGTCCTCCGAGGCGGAGGACCGCAAGCGCAAGGCGGAGCTGCAGACCCTCGAGAACCGCGTGATGCAGCGCGAGGAGTCCCTCGACCACAGGAACGACGCCCTCGACAAGCGCGAGCACCAGCTCTCCAGCATGCAGAGCTCCATCGACAAGCGCAAGAACGAGGTGGACGGGCTCTACGAGCGCCAGACCGCCGAGCTCGAGCGCATCTCCGCAATGACCAAGCAGGACGCCCACGACGAGCTCCTCGACCGCGTCCGCGCGGACACCGTGCGCGAGGAGGCCAAGATCCTGCGCGAGAGCGAGCAGCGCGTGCGCGCCCAGGCGGACAAGACCGCCCGCGAGATCGTCTCCACCGCCATCCAGCGCTGCGCCTCCGACCAGGCGGGGGAGATCACGGTGACCACCGTGCACATCCCCTCGGACGACCTCAAGGGCCGCATCATCGGCCGCGAGGGCAGAAACATCAGGACCTTCGAGCAGATCTCGGGCGTCTCGCTCGTGATCGACGACACGCCCGAGACCGTCGTGCTCTCGAGCTTCAACCCCGTGCGCAGGGAAACCGCGCGCGTCGCCCTCGAGAACCTCATCGCTGACGGCCGCATCCACCCCGCCCGCATCGAGGAGCTCTACAAGAAGGCTGAGAAGCTCGTCAACGAGCGCGTCCAGGAGGCCGGCGAGCAGGCCGCGTTCGACGCGAACATCCACGACCTGCACCCCGAGCTCGTGAAGACGCTCGGCGCCCTCAAGTACCGCACCTCCTTCGGCCAGAACGTCCTGCAGCACTCCATCCAGGTCTCCGCGCTCTGCGGCACCATGGCCTCCGAGCTCGGGCTCGACCCCGCGCCCGCGAAGAGGGCCGGCCTACTGCACGACCTCGGAAAGGCGATAGACCATGAGGTCGAGGGCCCGCACGCCGTGATCGGCGCGGACCTCGCGCGACGCTACGGCGAGAAGCCCGCCATCGTCCACGCCATCGAGGCGCACCACGCCGACGTCGAGCCCAACACGGTCCTCGACGTGCTCGTGCAGGCTGCAGACGCCATCTCCGCGGCGCGCCCCGGCGCCCGCAGGGAGTCCGCCGAGACCTACATCAAGCGCCTCGAGAAGCTCGAGGAGATCTCCAACGCGCACGAGGGCGTCGAGCGGACCTACGCCATGCAGGCGGGCCGCGAGCTCCACGTCATGGTCGAGCCGGAGAAGATCTCCGACGCCGAGGCGACGGTCCTCGCGCACGACATCGCGAAGCAGATCGAGGACGAGATGGAGTACCCCGGACAGGTCCGCGTCGTCGTCATCCGCGAGTCGCGCGCCGTCGACATCGCCAAGTAGCGCCCATGGCGGAAGATTCCTCGCTCCTGGGCTTCGTCTCCTCCCTCGGCGGGGGAGACCCGCTCAGGGTCGAGGAAAACCTCGGGGACGGCTACGTCCGGCTGCGCGTCCTGGAGGCCGAGAGGCGCCAGGCGAAGCACGACATCCGCTGCGTCGAGGACGTCCTCATAGAGCTCCTGAGGAACGCCCGCGACGCGGGAGCGCGAAAGGTCCTCGTCGCGAGCGCGCGCGAGGGGGCCTTGCGGACCCTCGTCGTCCTCGATGACGGCTGCGGCATCCCCGAGGAGATGCAGGAGCGCGTCTTCGACGCGCGCGTCACCTCCAAGCTCGACAGCGTCCACATGGACCGCTGGGGGGTGCACGGCAGAGGCATGGCGCTCTTCTCGATCAGGGAGAACGCCGAGTCGGCCGAGGTGCTCGCCTCCGCCCCGGGCCGGGGCACGGCGGTCCGCGTCGTCTGCGACACGGGGAGCCTCCCCGAGCGGGCGGACCAGTCCACCTGGCCGAGGCTGGCGTCCCACGCGCACGGGGCTGGCGCGGAGTCGCTCGGCAGGGGTCCCCACAACCTCGTGCGCACCTGCTGCGAGTTCGGACTCGAGTCCGAGGGCGCCTGCAGGGTCTACGTGGGGTCGCCGGCGCAGGTCGTGAGCACGGTCGTCGCGCGCTGCGCAGCGGCCCCCGCCTCGGACGCCACGGGTGCGCTGCGGGCGCCCACGCTCCTCGAGGAGCTCGCCGCGAGCCCCGGTGCTGCGGCGCTCGCGGAGGCCGCCGGAAGGCTGGGGCTCAGGATGTCCGAGCGCAACGCCCTCCGCATCCTCTCGGGGGAGGTCGCGCCCCTGGCGAACGTCTGCGCCACGCTTCGCGCGAGCAGGGACGGACGAAGGGAGCCTGCGAGCGCCCGGGCGGGCGCCGGCCTGGGGCGTCCGGTCGGCCTCTCGCGCGAGGACTCCGAGTCCCTCGCGCGCAGCGTCACCAGGGACGTCCGCGCGCTCGGCGAGCGCTACTACTTTCGGCCGTGCGGCGAGGCGAGGGTCAGCGTGCGCGACGGCCTGCTCCAGATCACGGTGCCGATAGCGGACGACGAGTGAGTCGCCACGACACGGTGCAAATTGCCCGGCTGAATTGGCCGGCGGGACTTCTCACGTGCGCGGCGGACCGTTAGAATTGACCATTGTTTAAATGCGACACTAATGTACAAAGGGTGTTCGTAGCATCCAGGAGCCGGAACATGGATTTTCTCAAAGTCTCGAGCAAGTCGTCGCCCGCCTCGGTGGCCGGAGCGATAGCCGGCATGGTGAAGGACGGCGTGCCCGTCAACATCCAGTGCGTGGGCGCAGGCGCCGTCAACCAGGCCATCAAGGCGGTCGCGATCGCGAGGGGCTTCCTCATCCCCACGGGCGTCGATGTCTCCTGCGCGCCGACCTTCTCGGACATCGAGATAGGCGGGGAGAGCAGGACCGCGATACGCATCGCCGTGTACGTGCACAAGCTCGTCCCCCAGGCCTCCCAGATGCTCGGACAGGACGGGGCGAGGACGGTTTAGCGGATGAGCAACACCTACCCAGTGCTGAGGGGAAAGACCTACTTCATCAGGACCTTCGGCTGCCAGATGAACATGCACGACTCGGAGCGCGTCTCCGGCCTGCTGGACGACTGCGGCCTCCTCGAGGTGGCGACTCCCGAGGAGGCCGACGTCGTCGTCTTCATGACCTGCTGCGTGCGCGAGAACGCCGACACCCGCCTGTACGGCCAGGCGTCCGCCATGGTGAGCGCACCCGTGCCCCCCTCGGGCAGGCGCGTCGTCGCCGTGGGAGGCTGCATCGCGCAGCGCGACGGCGAGAGGCTCCGCGAGCACGTCCCCAACGTGGACGTGGTCTTCGGGACGAGCGCGCTCGCCTCGGTGCCGAGGCTCATCGCCGAAGCGTTCGAGTCCGAGCTCGGCGCGATCGAGGTCGACACGGTCGAGGAGGGGCGCGGCTTCTCCACCGACCTGCCGAGCCACAGGGCCCAGAGCTTCCACGCGTGGGTCCCGATCATGACGGGCTGCAACAACTTCTGCACCTACTGCATCGTGCCCTACGTGCGCGGCCGCGAGCGGAGCCGCTCGATGGAGAGCGTCGTCTCGGAGTGCGGGCGCCTCGTCGCGGACGGCGTCCGCGAGATCACGCTCCTCGGGCAGAACGTCAACTCCTACGGGCGCGACCGCTACGGGGAGCCGCGCTTCGCCGAGCTGCTGCGCAAGGTGGGGGAGACCGGGGTCGACAGGATCCGCTTCACCTCGTCGAACCCCAAGGACCTCTCCGAGGAGACCATCCGCGCGATGGCGGAGACGCAAAACGTGATGCCCCACCTGCACCTCGCCGTGCAGAGCGGCTCGACGCGCGTCCTCAGGGCCATGAACCGCAGCTACACGCGAGACGGCTATCTCAGGCTCGCGGAGTCCCTGCGCCGCGCCATCCCCGACATCGCGCTCACGACCGACATCATCGTCGGCTTCCCCGGGGAGACCGAGGAGGACTTTCAGCAGACGCTCTCCCTCGTGGAGGAGGTGGGCTTCTCGGCCGCCTACACTTTCATCTACTCCAAGCGCCCCGGGACGCCGGCGGCTCGCATGCAGGACGACACGCCCCACGAGGTCATCCAGGACCGCTTCGACCGCCTGGTCGCCCTCGTCGAGCGCCTCGCGCACGACGCCAACCAGGGCGAGCTCGGCCGCGAGGTCGGAGTGCTCGTGGAGGGGACCTCGAAGAGGGACGACGCGGTCCTCGTGGGCCACAGCGAGAAGAACGTGACGGTCCACTTCCCCGCGCCCGATGGGACCTCGCTCGACTCGCTCGTGGGCAAGATCGTGCCTGTGCACGTCGACGAGGCCAGGACCTGGTACCTCAGGGGCACCGTGTGCGGCGAGGCCAGATGACGCAGCGCCCGCACGATCCCGCGACCCTGGACCGCGACGCCGGGGCGCCAGAGGGCGCCCCGGCTGGCCCCGTCCCCTGCGTCGTGGGCCCGACCGCCTCGGGCAAGAGCGACCTCGCCGAGCAGCTCGCGTTGCGCCTGGGCACGATGGTCGTCTCGGTCGACGCCATGCAGGTCTACCGCGGCATGGACGTCGGCACCGCGAAGACGCCCGTGGCCGAGCGCCGCGTCCCGCTCGAGATGGTGGACGTCGCGGACGTCGACGAGGAGTACTCGGCGGCGCTCTTCCAGCGCGCGGCGCGAGGGGTCGTGGACGGGGCGCTCGCGGCGGGGCTCGTGCCCGTCCTCTGCGGCGGCACCGGGCTCTACCTCGACGCCGTCATAGACGAGATGACCTTCCCGGATGGCGGCACCACGACGGAGAGCCGCCTTCGCTACGAGGGGCTGGCGGAGCGGCTCGGCCCCCAGGGCCTCCACGACCTTCTCGCCCGGCGCGACCCCAGGAGCGCGGAGCTCATCCACCCCAACAACGTGCGCAGGGTCGAGCGCGCGCTCGAGATGCTCGACGAGGGGAGGAGCTACGCTGACCAGCACGCGGGGCTCAGGGCGCACCGCCCGCACTACGACGCGCGCATCTGGGCGATAGAGGTCGCAAGGGGCGAGCTCTACCGCAGGATCGAGGAGCGCGTGGACGAGATGTTCGACCGAGGCCTGGTCGAGGAGGTGGCCTCGCTTGCGGCTGCAGGGCTCGTCCGCGACTCAACGGCGGGCCAGGCCATCGGCTACAAGGAGGTCCTCGCGGCCCTCGCGGGCGAGTGCACGCTCGATGAGGCGCGCGACAAGATCAAGGTGCGCACCAGGCGCTACGCCAAGCGGCAGCTCTCGTGGCTGCGCAGGGACGGCCGGGCGCGCTGGCTGGACGTGGCGGCCATCGGCACGGACGCGGCCGTGGCGGTCATAGTGGACGACCTCTCGCGTCCGAGGGAGGCATAGGCTTGGGTCGCTTCGAGCCACAGTCCACGGCACCCGTGCCGGAGAGGGCCATCATCGTGGGCGTCGACATGGGCGCCTCGGAGTGGCCGGTGGAGGAGTCCCTCGCGGAGCTCGCGCGCCTTGCGGAGACGGACGGCGCCGAGGTCGTGGCGGAGGTGACGCAGCGCCTCGACAAGCCCGTGCCCAAGACCTTCGTGGGGAGCGGCAAGGCGGAGGAGATCGCGCGGCTGGCGCGCAGCCTCGACGCAGACGTGGTCATCTTCGACGACGAGCTCACGCCCTCCCAGCAGTCCAACCTCGAGGGCGTCATCGGCAAGAGGTGCAAGGTCATCGACCGCACCGCCCTCATCCTCGACATCTTCGGCGCCCACGCAAAGACGCGCGAGGGGCGTCTGCAGGTCGAGCTCGCCCAGAACCAGTACCTCCTGCCTCGCCTGCGCGGCATGTGGGGCCACCTCGTGCGCGAGCAGACACGCGGCGGCATCGGGAGCAGGTTCGGCCAGGGCGAGAGCCAGCTCGAGGTGGACCGGCGCCTCGTGCGCGACCGCATCTCCACGCTGAGGCGGGAGCTCGCCGCCCTCGACCTCAGGCGTGGCGTCCAGAGCAAGGCGCGCTGGGACTCGGGGGTCTTCCGCGTCGCGCTCGTGGGCTACACCAACGCGGGAAAGTCGACGCTGCTGAACCGGCTGACCGGCTCCGACGTCTACGCGAGGGACGAGCTCTTCGCCACCCTCGACCCGACGACGAGGTCCCTCGACCTCGAGGAGGGGCGCAAGGTCACCGTCACGGACACGGTCGGCTTCATCCAGAAGCTGCCGACGATGCTCGTGGAGGCCTTCAAGTCCACCCTGGCCGAGGTGACCGCCGCTGACCTCATCCTGCTCGTAGTCGACGCCGCAGACCCGAACGCGGCGAAGGAGGCAAACGCGGTGAGGGGCATCCTCGGCGAGATAGGTGCGTCGGGCATCCGGAGCGTGGAGGTCTACAACAAGTGCGACCTCCTGGACGAGGGGGAGAGGTCCTCCCTCGCCACGTCCCACCCTCAGGCCGAGCTCATCTCGGCCGGCACGGGGTTCGGCGTGCGCTCCCTGCTCTACCGGGTGGCCAAGGAGGCCTCCGCGGACGACGTGACCATGACCGTGCAGCTGCCCTACGACAGGGGGTTCCTCATCAAGATGGCGCACGAGCGCTGCCGCGTGGTGAGGGAGCGCTACGAGCAGGAGGGGCTCGTCGCCACGGTCATGGCGCCGAGGCGCATGGCCTCGGCCCTCGCCCCCTACCAGCTCGCGGACGAGGGGTAGGGGGAGGAAAGCCCCCTTGACCCCGTGATGCCTGCGCGGCCCGCGCGGCCCGACACCCTGGAGCCCCCGGCCTCGCGCCGGGCCTGGCTGCCTGGCTCGCGGAGGCGGCTAGGCCCCGAGCGCCAGCCAGAGGGCCGCGAGGATCAGCGGCTGGTGCGCCACGTAGAACGCGAGGGCGTGCCTGCCCACGAACTCGAGCGGACGGCAGACGGGCCCGCGCAGGCGCTCGGGGTAACCGCGCCCCTTCCACCAGGCGTTGAAGGAGGCGCCGCTCAGGTACATGAGCAGGTAGGGGAGGACGGGGTAGTAGTCGCCCGACTCGAAGGTCGGACCCGGGAAGCCCAGCCAGGAGAGACGGTCCGTGGCGTAGAGGGAGGCGGGGAGGTCGACCGTGAGGGGACCCACGCCGACGAAGCCCCTTGTCACGCCGAGGGAGACCACGAAGAGGGCGAGGAGGACCAGGCCGGCCACAGGGCCCCTCGGAGCGAGGCGAAGCCGCTCGAGCAGGGCGTAAGCGAGGGTACACGCCGACATGCAGAAGATGATCCCGAAGCTGATCGGGACGTCTGCCGCGGCGACGCTCGTCGCGACGAAGATGAGAAGGGCGAAGGCGCCGTAGACGAGGCCACGTCGCAGGTTGCTGCGCGAGAGGACGCACATGCAGCCGGCGACGAAGAGGAAGGTCCAGGAGATGCTCGCCCTCCACACGTCCAGGAAGGGCGGGGCAAACCACGCCATCGGCCGCCCGTAGAGGTACCTCAGGTCGTAGCAGAGGTGGAAGGCCATCATCGAGAGGACCGAGAAGCCCCTCACCGCGTCGAAGACGCGCACGCGCCCCATCCGAGAGCCCCTAGGAGATCGAGCGGATGAGGGCGGTCACCCTGCCGAGGATCTGCGGGTTGTCGGCGTAGATGGGCTCCATGGCGTCGTTCTCCGGCTGGAGCCTCACGCGGTCCTTCTCCTTGTAGAAGGTCTTGACCGTCGCCGAGTCGTCGATGAGGGCGACGACGATCTCCCCGTTGTGGGCCTCGTGCTGCTCCTTGACCACGATGTAGTCACCGTCGAAGATGCCTGCGTTGATCATCGACTGGCCGCGGACCTTGAGGATGAAGGAGCTCGAGTCCCCCACGATGCTCGTGGGGAGCGTCAGCACCTCCTCCACGTTCTGCTCCGCGAGGATAGGGAGGCCGGCCGCGACGCGGCCCACGAGCGGGAGCCTGATCGTGTTTGCGTCCACGTCCTCAGAGACGTCCACGAGGCGGTCGGGGCGCTGCTCCTGCTCGCCCTCGACGACCTCGATGGTGCGGGGCTTCTTGGAGTCGCGGTGGATGTAGCCCATCCCCTCGAGCGACTTGAGGTGCATGTGGACCGTGGAGGGCGAGGCGAGCCCCACCGCGGTGCCGATCTCGCGCACCGAGGGCGGGTAGCCGTGGTCTCGCGTGTAAGCGCAGATGAAGTCGTAGATGCTCTGCTGACGTGCGCTGAGTTTGCCCTTGGCCATCCGAGCCTCCTGTTTGGGTCTCCAAACGAATGTTCTAGGTTCTCTTGACACGAACCTCTGTACGTAAATAATGGTAGCAGAAGTTGGGTACAGAAGTTCGGACTTCTTTTCTTGTCCCGTCCCTTCCGTATAACAGTCACGAAGCAAAGGAGAGGGGATAGAAGATGAGCGCACAGGCATACGAGTTCGACGGTTCCGCGGCGATCGAGCATGAGGCGGGCCCGAGGTTCAGCGTCGTCGAGGGCGGGCTTGCGGGCGTCCCGGTGAGCGCCTGCGTCGCGGCCGCGAGGAGGCCCGGGAGGACCCAGCCGTGCCCCCAGGGCGCGCCTCGCGGCCATGCCGTGCAGGGCAGGTCGGCATGGCTCGGCGCAATCGCCCTGCTCGCGGCAGGCGCCCTCGTCGCCGTCGCCGTCAGCCTCGGGCAGTCCGCGGCCAGGGACGCGCGCTCCGCGAGCCTGCTCGGAGCGGCCCCCGAGCAGGCGGTCTCCGTGGCCCCCGGGGACACGCTCACCTCGATAGCGGAGCGCCAGTCGGGCGGGGAGGTCGACACCTACGCCGTCGTGGACTGGATCCGCGAGAGGAACGGCCTCGAGGACGCCGACCTCGTCCCGGGGCAGATCCTCGAGGTTCCCGTTCTCGGATAGCGTTGCGGCGGAGCCGCGATGTGCTCGGATAGAGAATCGTGTCGTCTGACAGATTAAATGTTGAACCCGAATGAACTTTTGTCGCATAATGCCGCTTAATTTGTGGACGAAATGTGTTACTGTGCCTAGGTGGTTTTTCCTAGGAGGTCAGATGCGCTGTCCCAACTGCGGTTGCGAAGAGTCTAAGGTCGTGGATTCACGTCCATCGGAGGGCAACGACGCCATACGTCGTAGACGCGAGTGCTCGCGGTGCGGGTTCCGCTTCACGACGTACGAGCGCAAGGAAGAGATGCCGCTCCTCGTGGTCAAGCGGGACGGCACCAAGGAGACGTTCGACCGACAGAAGATCATGCGCGGCCTCGTGCGCGCGACCGTGAAGCGCAACATACCAATAAAGAGGCTCGACCAGCTCATCGACTCCATCGAGTCCGAGCTCAGGGACGAGGGCGTCGGCGAGGTGAGCTCCCAGGAGATCGGAAGCATGGTGCTGAAGAAGCTTCTCGAAGTCGACAAGGTCGCCTACGTGCGGTTCGCTTCGGTATACCGCGACTTCAAGGACATCGACGAGTTCAGCGCCGAGCTGAGGAGCCTGTCCAATGAGTGACGCTGAGGTCAAGCTCAGGGTCAGGAGGCTCGACGGAGGAGTCGAGCTTCCTGCGTACGCCTACGCCGGCGACGCCGGCCTCGACCTGAGGTCGGCAGAGGACGTCACGCTCGCGCCCGGCGAGCGCAGGCTCGTCTCGACGGGCCTCGCCGTCGCTATACCTGACGGCTATGCGGGATTCGTGATGCCGCGGAGCGGCCTCGCCCTTCGGGAGGGCCTCTCCATGGCCAACACCCCCGGGCTCATCGACGCGCACTACCGCGGCGAGCTCAAGATCTGCGCGATCAACCTGGACCCCTCACGGCCCATCCGCATAGAGCGCGACGAACGGGTCGCGCAGCTCGTCATCATCAAGGTCCCCCGCGTAGAGCTCGTCGAGGTCTCCTCGCTCGACGAGACGGACCGCGGGACTGGCGGCTTCGGTTCAAGCGGCGTCGACTAGCGGCGCCCTCGAATATGCGCGGAAGGCTCGGCAGGGCCCGGAGGGGGTCAGGTCGCCGCGCGGTCTTGGCAAGAAGGAAGGAAAGAAGCTGATGGAAAAGTTCTTCAAGATGGGCGAGAGGGGCTCGAGCGTCGGTACCGAGATACGTGCCGGCTTGACGACGTTCCTCGCGATGGCCTACATCATCGCGGTGAACCCCGCCCTGCTCATGGATGCCGGCATCGCCCCCGCCGCCGCCGTCACCTCGACCTGCCTCGGCGCGGGCATCATGACCATCCTCATGGGCCTCTTCTCCAACAGGCCCGTGGCCTGCGCCTCCGGCATGGGCATCAACGCCATCCTCGCGTACACTCTCGTGGGGATGACGGGCGGCGACTGGCACGCCGCGATGGCCGTCATCTTCGTCGAGGGCATCGCGATCCTCGTCCTGGTCCTGTGCGGCCTGCGTGAGGCGATCATGGACGCGATCCCCGTGTCGCTGCGCCATGCCATCTCGGTCGGCCTCGGCCTCTTCATCGCGATGATCGGCCTCGCTGACGGCGGCGTCATCGTCGCCAACGAGAGCACCATGGTGGCCCTCGGCAACGTGAGCGACCCCAAGTTCATCGTCGGCCTCGTCTCCATCGTCGCCTCCATCATCCTGTACGCCATGAACGTCAAGGGCTCCCTGCTCTGGGGCATCCTGATCGCGGTCGTGGCTGGCATCCCGCTGGGCGTCACCCAGATTCCCACCGGTGTCGTCTCGTTCCTCGACTTCTCCTCCTTCGGCGCACCCTTCCAGGCCGACACTAACGGCGTCATGGGCATCGCCAAGGTCGTGACCACGCCCACGCTGCTCGTCTTCGCGTTCTCCCTCATGATGTCTGACTTCTTCGACACCATGGGCACCGCCATGGCCATCGGCAAGCAGGGCAAGTTCCTGAACGAGGACGGCACCGTCGAGAACATCAAGGAGATCCTCACCGTCGACTCCGCGGCTGCGGCCGTGGGTGGCTTCATCGGCGCCTCCTCGATCACGACCTTCGTCGAGTCCGCGTCCGGCGCGGCCGACGGCGGCCGCACCGGCCTCTCCTCAATCATGGCCGGCGCCCTCTTCATCATCGCCTCGTTCTTCTCGCCCCTCATCACCATGATAAGCTCCGCCGCCACCTGTGGCGCCCTCGTCGTGGTCGGCTTCCTCATGATGGGCGACGTCGTCGACATCGACTGGACCGACCTCCTGCAGGGCTTCCCCGCGTTCATGATCGTCGCTGGCATCCCCCTGACCTACTCCATCTCAAACGGCATCGGCATGGGCTTCATCTGCTACGTGCTGGTCGCCATCGTCACCGGCCAGGTGAAGAAGGTCAAGCCGCTCATGTGGGTGGCCACGGCGGCCTTCGTCCTCTACTTCCTGCTCGTCTAGCCTGAGAGCCACCAGGGACCCGGCGACACCGGGTCCCTTTTTTGTGCCGGCGCGTCGCCGGTGTATAAGATTGGAGGTCACAATGCCGCACAGGCAGAGAGAGATCATCGGCGTCGACGACCACGTGTCGGTCGGTCGCGCCATACCGCTCGGCATACAGCACATGATGTCGATGTTCGGCTCGACCGTCCTGGTGCCAGCCCTGACGGGGCTCAACCCCAACGTCGCCATCATGTGCTCGGGCATCGGCACGATCGTGTACCTGCTCGTCACCCGCCACAGGATCCCGAGCTATCTAGGAAGCTCCTTCGCCTTCATCAGCCCGATCCTCATCGCCACGGCGATGACGGGAAGCCTCAGCATGGCCCTGTCCGGCGTGGTCGTCTCGGGTCTCGTCTATCTCGCGGTAGCGGGCATCGTCAAGCTGGTCGGCTCCGGCTGGCTCGACAAGCTCCTTCCGCCGGTGCTCGTGGCTTCGGTCATGGTCGTCATCGGCGTCGGCCTGTCAGCCACGGCGGTCAAGATGGCGCTCAACTCGTCGACCGACGGGTTCCAGGCGGTGGGTGCGCTCGTCGCGATGATCACCCTCGTGGCCGCGGTCGGCTTCTCCAGCATGGGCGGCCTCTTGGGCACCATGCCCATCCTCATGGCGATCATCGTCGGCTACGTCATCTCCGCCGCCTTCGGCCTCGTGGACTTCGCTCCCGTCGCCGCGGCCCCCTGGCTCGGCCTGCCGCCCATCACGATGCCGACCTTCAGCCTCAAGGCCATCAGCCTGATCGCCCCTGTGACGCTGGTCGTCGTGATCGAGCACATCGGCCATCTCCTCGCCGTCGGCGAGATCGTCGGCAAGGACTACCGTGACATGCTGCCCCGCTCGCTCATGGGCGACGGCATCTCGACCATCATCTCCGGCTTCCTCGGCGGTCCCCCGACCACGACCTATGCGGAGAACATCGGCGTCATGAGCGTGACGCGCGTCTACGCGACACAGGTCTTCTGGTACGCGGCCGGCTTCGCGCTCGTCGTGGGCGGCTTCTGCCCCAAGGTGGCGGCCTTCATCAGCTCGATCCCGACGCCCGTCATGGGCGGCGTCAGCCTGCTCATGTTCGGCCTCATCGCCTCCAACGGCCTGCGCATGCTGGTGACGAACAGGGTCAACTTCGACGAGAACCGCAACCTCATGATCGCCTCGGTCGTCATCATCCTCGGCGTCGGCATGGAGACCACGGGAATCACCATCCCGGTGGGCGACTACGTGCTGCCCGGCATGGCGACCTCGGCCGTCATCGGCGTGATCCTCAACCTGTTGCTCCCGCATGAGAAGGCGGATGAGCAGGGCGCGGAGGCCTCCGGGGACACCCTCGAGGCCTAGGCCCCGGCGAGCGTCCCTCCGTCGAAGGGAGGGGCGCCGAGGGCGCACAACCACAGCCCAGGAGAGCGGGGGCGTCGGGAAGCCGGCGCCCCCGCTCGCTTTTCTAGGCGGGCGAGAAGGACGTGCCGCGCGCGAGTCTTCGCAGTCTGTAGGGGTGTCGGTGCCAATCTCAAGCGCCCGTCTTGAACGCGATGGGGCATACTAGAACAAATGTACTGAAGGGGAGAAGGACCTGGGTGGGAGAAGGGCCTGGGCTCGAGCGGCGCCATGCTGTTCGGAGGGCGATCCGGTGGTGCGTCTCAAGCCGCGCAGGCCCCGCAGGGCGCACGGGTCCCGCAAGCCGCCGGGCCCCGCAAGCCGCCAGGCCCCGCAGGGCGCACGGGCCTCGCAGACCATGCGTGCCCGCAAGCACGCACGGCGCCTGTCGCGTGTCGACGACGCCGGTTGCGCAGACTGCCGCAGTCAGGTGCGACGTGTACCTCGCTCACGGACGGCTGCGAGGAGGACGCAGGGTGGGATCGCCCTGGGATTCGGGGGCCTTCGTCCGGTCCCATCCGGCTGCTTGACGTCCATTCGCTTCTCCCCTAAAAGCCGGATAATATATCTTATGTAAAGTAGAAGTCTAAGGCCCAACCCTGTGGCTGGTAGCAGTCCCCTGGGGACGGCCGCGTCGAGGCGTCAGTCGCGCTGCGGCGCCCACTCGGTCTCGATAGAGCCACGGCAGAGACGCCGGAGCCTGGGCATGGCCTCGTCGGCGACATCGGAGCCCATGATGACGGTCAGCGTGTCGAGCGCCTGGAGGCGCGTGTCGCCGCGCGGCAGGATCTCGTCGCTGCCGCGCTCGATGGTGACCACGAGCGTGTCGTCGGGCCACCGCACGTCCTTTATGAGCTTGCCCTCGAGGCTGCTGCCCGCACCGACCACGAAGCTGTGGAGCTCCTTCTCGCCCGCGCGTCCCGAAGTTCCGGTGGCGGGCGCGCCGCCGTCGGAGGCACCGACGAGGTTGGCGTAGAGGTGCTCGTAGAACGGGTCGACCTTGAGCATGTTCGCGGTCACGTACGAGATGATCGAGACGACCGACGTGGCGAGGAGCGCGTCGAGCGAGCCGGTGAGCTCGAACACGAGCACGACCGCCGTCACCGGCGCCCTCACGACCGACGCGAAGAGCCCGGCCACGCCGAGGACGATGAAGCTGTTCATGTACGCCGTGGCGTTCCCCGTGAAGAGACCCACGACGGACGAGAAGATCGCGCCGGAGAGGGCGCCCATAACGACCAGCGGGAAGAGCGTGCCGCCGGGCGCCCCCGAGGCGAAGCTCACGTTGGTGAAGAGGTACTTCCCCACGAGGAGTGCCACCAGCACAGCGAGCGACGGCTCCAGGACGCCCGGCGCGAGGATGAGGTCGATGATCGCGTCGCCGCCGCACATGAGGCCTGGGGCCGCGAAGGCCACGACGCCGGCGACGGCGAAGGGCACGGCGAGGCGTGCGTACGGCAGGTGGCGGCGGATCCTCCCGTAGAGGCGCTCCTGGCAGAGGAACATCCCCTTGTTGTGGAGCGCCCCCAGGACGCCGCAGTAGAGCCCCATCAGCAGCACGAGGGCGTACTCGTGGTGCGGGATGTCGTTCAGGAACGAGAGGGTCAGCACCGGCCTCACGCCGAGGACCTGCGAGACGAGGAAGTCGGAGACGACCGAGGCGGCCATGACCGAGATGATCAGGGGCGCCGTGAACTCCTTGTGGATCTCCTCGATGGCGAAGAGGACGCCGGTGAGCGGGGCGTGGAAGGCGGCTGACATACCGGCCGCGGCGCCGCAGGTCACGAGGAGGCGCTCCTCGCCCCTCTTGCGCCCGAGCAGCTTGGAGACGGCCTTGCCCGCCATGCCGCCGAGCTGGACCGAGGGGCCCTCGCGGCCGAGCGAGAGCCCGCCGAGCGCGCAGAGGGTGCCCTCCACGAACTTCGCCGCGAGCACGCGGTGCCAGGGCATGTCGATCTTGCCTGCGACCTCGGCGTCCACCTGCGGGATGCCCGAGCCCTGCGTGTAGGGCTCCCAGAGCATCAGCCGGCACACGACGAAGCAGATGGCCACGAGCGCGCAGGCCCAGAGCGCCACGAGGAGCGGGTTGCCCGCGGCCGCGGAGGTGAGCGAGCGCAGCAGGCGCTCCGCGTGGCTGAGGGAGAAGCGGTAGAGCGACACGACCCCGCCGCCGAAAAGGCCCACGAGCGCCCCCTCGCCGACGAGGTTCATCTGGTAGGTGTGGCTCAGGTGGCTTGCGGTGCCCCGCGGCCCGTCGGCCTCCCCCTTCGACTCATGACTGCGCACGTGCCCTTACCCCGGTTTCCTCGCGGCCCGCCGAAGGCGCGCCCCGCCGGGTTGGCGGGGCGGCGGCGCTTCGCCAGGTCGCGCTGTGTTTCTTGGCTGACGTCACTAGGGTACGACAAGAACGCGCGCTCGCGCGACCTCTTCCGCTACGAGGCGTGCTACCGGCGTGACTTGAGCGCGGACAGGATGCTCGAGAGCCGCTCGCTCACCTCGGGGCGCTCCGGGCTTCTAAAGCCCCTGATCCGGCCCACGACGCTCCTGTGCACGGCGTCCATGGAGCCCACGAAGGCGTCGGCGGCGATACGCTCGAGCCTCTCCCCTCCACCGACGATCCTTGCGGAGGCGTCGGCGGCCGTCTGGGCGACCTCGCCCCTGATCCTGCCGGGCGCGCTCGACACGGTGGTGGCGACGCGCTCGGTCACGGCCTCCGCCCGGTCGTTGAACGACCTGTCGGCGCTGGCGACGCGCTCCTCGAAGTCGGTAAGCACGGTCACCGTGAGCGTGGCGTCCACGGACATGAGCAGGACGACGAGGTAGGAGCAGGCCTCGAGGGCGACCTCGGGGACGCTTGCGGAGACCTGCGCCATAGCGGGCATGAGCACGTAGACCGCGAGGAGCCCTCCGCCGCCGAACAGCAGGCCCGCGGGCACGCACGTCCTGCCGCGGATGTTGAGGGGTACGTTGGAGTAGTCCCACCAGTAGGCGTGGAAGGCGCGCTCCATAGCCCAGGAGGTCGCGTACTCGAGCGCCATGCTCCCGGCGAACGAGACGAGAAAGACCTGCCACCAGTCCGTGAGCTCGCACCCGAGGGAGCCCGCTGCCTGGAGCGCGAGGACGATCGAGACGACGCCCACGCCGTAGATGGGGCAGACGGGCCCGAAGAGGAAGCCGCGCCGCTCCCACCTGCCGGTCCTCAGGATGGCGAAGAGGGTCTCCCAGAGCCAGCCGCCGAGGCTGCAGGCGGCGAAGAGGCAGATGGTCGAGGCCATCGTCATCTTCGTGCGCCCCCCCTCGGGCGTCGTGGGGGCAAGGCCGCCGTCCAGCGCGAGGGCGGCGGCCGCGACCGTCGTCTCCTTCTCGCCCCGCGGAGCGCGCCTCATGAGCAGCGTCTCGCCGAGGCTGCACCACTTGTCCGCCGCGCACAGGATGAGCGCCTCGCGGCTGCGCGGCGGCCGGCTAGGCGGCAGCGGCCACATGTGGGACTCGATGATCGCCCTCACGCTGTCGCTCACGCCGAGGAGCTCCACGGCGTTCTCGGCGGCGTAGAGCGGGTGCATGGTGGCGTGGTGCGGGCGCGAGGTCGAGCGGTCGTGCCAGTCGTAGAGGTAGAAGTCGTGCAGGAGCGCCCCCACGACGAGGTCCTCCATGTCGACGCGCGCGCCGAGGGCGCTCGCCCACGCGTAGCAGGTGCGCGCGACGCGCAGGCAGTGCGCCAGCGTCGAGACGGTCCCGTGCTGGACGAAGCCCCCCATGCGGAGGACCTCCTGGCGGGACAGGTATGGTTTGACGATGCGCGAGAAGTCCGCGCGCTGGTCTGCCGTGAGCTCTCTCATGGGGACCATCCTACCATCGGGCCCCGCCGGAGCCCGCGTGCGGAGAGTCGCACACGGTATCGCTACGAGCCGCCTTGCGAGGGGCCCGCGTCGGGGCGTGCGGCGACCGGTCCTGGCCGACCTAGGCTGAATTTCCCGTTCGGGGAGAAAGCGTGGAGAGAGCGAGAACTGCGTTGTGAGTTTAGGAATATAATGAGAAGCGCGTTCTAAGTTAAAGAATATTATTAGAATATGAGGCGCGATGAGAATATAGCAACGTCGGATAATCGCGTCAAGCTTTTAGGCATATTTTTAGCACAGGATGCCACCAAGGGCGCCGCGGTCGCCGCCGGGCGTCCGAGGCCTCGGAAAGGCGGGAGAGGGACAGCCATGAACCCAAGAGTGGTCGCAATCGTGAGCGAGTACCTCGAGGACTCGATGAGGGAGACGTTCGCCGGCATGGGCTACAACCCGCCGGTCAAGGTCGTCCCCTACGAGAGCTTCTCCACCATCTCGGAGGTCTACGACGAGTACGCCCGCGACGTCGACGGCTTCCTCGTGAGCGGCCCCATCGCGATGGCCGCCATCCGCGAGGGTAGCCACGAGCTCGCGCGGCCGATGCTCGCCTTCGAGACCGACCTCTCGAGCCTCTACCGAACCCTCCTGGACCTTCTCCTCAAGGACCGGGACCTCGACCTCTCGCGCGTCGTCTACGACTACCTCATCCCGGTGTTCGACGGCTGCACGGCGGACTACTTCCTCAATACGATGGACAGCGCGGAGAACCAGCGCGCCTACCAGCGCTGGAGCCGCTCGCTCACCTCCGACGCCATCCGCGAGCTCGAGCCCACGATCGTGGGGAGGCTCAGGGAGATGCGCGAGCGCGGCGAGCTAGATGTGGTGGTCTGCCAGTACAGCAACATCATCCCCGACCTCGAGCGGGCGGGCGTTCCCTACGTGTACCCCGTCCCCCGCCGCTCCTACTTGAGCGGCCTCATGGAGCACCTCTTCTCCCTCATCGAGCTCGAGCGCATCCGCGCGAGCCTGCCCGTCTGCATCGGCCTCGTGCCCAAGGGCTACCGCCGCGGCGAGTTCGACGAGGAGGAGGCGGGCCGCAGGTCGCGGGAGCTCGCGCGCGCTGTCGGCGAGTTCTTCCGCGACAACCTGCTGGACTGCGAGCCGGAGGCGGACGGGGCGTTCTGCAGGGTCAGCACCGACGTCCGCGTCCTGCAGTTCCTGACCGAGAAGGGGACGGTCTGCAAGATCGCGACCGAGCTGGCCGACAAGGTCGACTTCCCCTTCCTCGTCGGGTACGGCGTGGGAGTCCGCTACGAGTACGCCGTGGCCAACTCCGACGCCGCGCTGCGCGAGGCAGCCCGGGCCGGCGGCTCCTTCATCGTGAACGAGAACGGCGACATGACCGGGCCGCTCGGCTGCGAGCGCCGCATGGTCGTGGAGAACCTCCCCTCCGGCGCCGCGGGGCGGATCGCGCGCGCCTGCCACCTCAACCCCGCGACGGTCAACAAGGTCGTCGCCGTCACGCGCCTCGAGAACACGAACAAGATCACCGCCCAGGAGCTGGCGGGCCACCTCGGGAGCACGGTGCGCAACGCGAGCCGCATCCTCTTCAACCTCGAGACGGGCGGCTACGCGCGGCAGGTCTCGACCGGCCCGGGCACCAAGGCCAAGGGCCGGCCCGTGAAGGTGTACGAGGTCATGTTCGAGGAGTGACGGCCCCTAGCGCTTGGCGTCCATCTCGGCCATGTCGCCGAAGATGGGGGTCGGCATGCCGAAGCCGCCGGAGACGTCCATGATCTGGCCCGTGGTGTAGGCCGCGTCGTCGCTTGCGAAGTAGGCGACGGCAGCCGCGATCTCCTCGGGCTTGCCCATGCGCTTGATGGGGATGTGCTTGAGGAAGAACTCGCGGAACTCCGGCGAGAGGTTGCCGGAGACCGCCTCCGTCGCCGTCATGCCCGGGAGCACGGCGTTGCAGCGGATGTTGTCGCGCGCGCACTGCGTGGCGATGAGCTTGGTCAGGTAGTTGATCGCGGCCTTGCTCGTGCCGTAGGCGATCTGCGAGATGTCCGGTCGGATGCCGCCGACCGACGAGATGTTAACGATGCTGCCGCCACCGGCTGCCGCCATGTGGGGGATGACCGCCTGGGAGGCGAGGAAGACGCTCGCGAGGTTCATTTCCACCGTGCGGATGAACTCGTCGTACTCGGTCGTCTTGATGTCCTTGTCCTTCTGGGGATTGGAGGTGCCGAAGTTGTTCACGAGGACGTCCACCCTGCCCTCGGCGGCGACGACCTCCTCCACCATGGACTCGTAGGTCTCGCGCTTGGAGGCGTCGTTGTAGACCGGGTGCACCGTGCAGCCCTCCTCGTTCAGCTCCGCCGCGCGCGCCTCCGCGCGCTCCATGTTGCGGGCGCCGAGGTAGACGGTCGCGCCCTCGCGCGCGAGGCGCTGCGCGCAGGCGAGGCCGATGCCCCTCGTCGCGGCGGTCACGATGGCTACCTTTCCGTTGAGGCTCATGATGGGCTCCCTTCTCGTTGGGGGGACTCACGTTTTTGCAGGTGAGATGCCCCATATGTGTCTTGGCGAGCATGGTAGCACGCGCCGGGCGCCAGATAAACGAAGAATTTTGGAAGAATAACGGTCGCCGCCGGGCGGGCGCGCGGTTGAGGAGGGGCGGCCCGTCTGCTACACGCGGGGACGGGCGCCTAGCGTGCCTTGGCGAGGAGGCTGCCGATGCGGGACATGAACTCCGCGAGGAACCGCTCGACGTCCACGCGGACCGCGACCTCCATGGTCTTCTCCGGGTCGTTCAGCCGCCTCTCGTCGCCGATGGTGCGGCCGCGCGTGGCGCCCTCGGTGTCGACCTTCATGTTGATGGGCAGGCACTCGACGAGCGTGGGGTCCAAGGCGACGGCGGCGGCCAACGGGTCGTGCAGGCCGCAGCCCCCGAGGTGCGGCGCGGTCGTCTCGTACGCCTTGATGTAGAAGTCCGTCATGTCGGCGTAGGCCTCCCCCGCCCGCGTGCCGAGCCGGCGCCACTGGCGGGTCTCCTCGTGGGTGAGCAGCGTCTGGTGGGTGACGTCGAGCCCGACCATGGTCGCGCGCACGCCCGAGCGGAAGACCTCGTTCGCGGCCTCGGGGTCCTGGCCGATGTTCGCCTCGGTCCAGGCGTTGACGTTGCCGGGCTGGGTGAGCGCGCCGCCCATGAGCACCACGCGGCCGATGAGGTCCTTGACCTCGGGGTCCTTGCGCAGGGCGGCGGCTACGTTGGTCAGCGGGCCTGTGGGGACGAGGACGAGGTCTGCTCCGTACTCGTGCGCCGCGCGGACGATGAAGTCCACGGCCGGCACCTCCTCCGCCGTCCGGCGGGGCGCTGGCAACTCGACCCCTCCGACGCCGTCGGGACCGTGGATCAGGGCGGTGGCCGCGCTCACTCGGAAGCCTTCCGCGGCCTGGGCGTGCGGCTCGCCCCGGAAGACGGGGACCTCCGGATGGCCGAGGAGCTCCGTCAGCGCGAGGCTGTTGCGGACGCCCTGCTCCAAGAGGACGTTGCCGTAGGTCCCGGTGATGCCGACGAGCTCCGCATCGGGGCTGCCGAGCACGTAGGCGATGGCCAGCGCGTCGTCGATTCCGGTGTCGAGGTCGAGGATGATCTTCTTCATGTCAGGTTCGCCTTCCGTCTGCGTTTGCGGCGGCGCTCCGTGCGTCCGGCGTAGCGCTCGCTGGCTGCGTACATGTTAGGGCTGGCGGGGGCCGGGATGCCCCGAACGGGCGAGGCGCTGAGAGGCCCTCTAAGGCCCCCGCGCCAGACCAATGGCCTGCGGGACCTGCGGGACCTTCTCCCCTCTGCGACGGTAGCGTGAGCAAATCGCTTTTATCCGACAAAAAATCGAAAAAATGTTCGGTAAAAGCGATTTGCCCACCCAGCAAAAGACGTTTTCCGGACAATTTTTGAGGAAATTGTCCGGAAAAAGCGATTTGCGTGGTGTCCGTACCACATTTGATGTGCGGCGGAGCGGGCAGGGGCCGGCCCGAGCGCTATCCTTACGAGGTGGATTGAGGGCAGGTGCCGACGGCTCGCCGGCGCCGTGTCAAGTGAGGGGCAGGTCATGGACAAGGGCCGCATGGAGGCGTTCAGCGACGGCGTCATCGCGATCATCATAACCGTCATGGTTCTCGGCATCGGGGCGCCCGTGGGCGACGGGCTCTCAGACCTCGTCGGCGTCTTCCCGGCGCTCGGCGCCTACGCGCTGAGCTTCGTCGGCGTGGGCACCTACTGGAACAACCACCACCACCTGCTCAAGCTGGTGAGGCGCGTTGACGGCCGCATGCTCTGGCTCAACCTCGGCTTCCTCTTCGTGCTCTCGCTCGTGCCGCTCGCGACGGAGTGGATGGAGAAGAGCGTCTTCTCCGCAATTCCCACGACCACCTACGTCGTGCTCAACGTGCTGCTCTCCCTCTCCTACATGGCGCTGGAGAGCGACATCCGCCACAGCATCGCGAGCGGCTGCTCGCGCAAGGCGCCGGAGGAGGTCTTGAGGCGCTCGACCATGAAGGAGAGGCTCACCCTGGTCGCGGAGGCGGCGGCCTTCGTCCTCTCGCTGGCGCTCCCCTC